>Ga0209635_10003623_pt1 | contig 12060 bp, 12 predicted proteins | sample DeeMarSWOR230_32_FD_187463 | JGI IMG/M metagenome (GOLD analysis project Ga0209635, IMG submission 187463) | Marine sediment microbial communities from White Oak River estuary, North Carolina - WOR-2-30_32 (SPAdes) (version 2) | ecosystem: Environmental > Aquatic > Marine > Intertidal zone >...
TAAAAGTGATAGCGGGGGCAGGATTCTAACCTGCGACCTTCGGGTAGTGGACTCGTAATCATTATTGATGTACACTATGTGCTCTCTTCGTACTGAAATACCTCCTCCAAAGTTACTCCAAAGGCTTTGGCAATTCGAAAAGCTAGCTCAATAGACGGTACATATTTTCCCTGCTCAAGGGCGATAATGGTCTGCCGGGTACAGCCGGCACGGTTGGCCAGTTCTTGCTGGGTCATCTCGTCATGGTCAAAGCGAAGCCTTCTAATTCGGTTCTTTACTTTAGTCATTACGTCCCATTCTCCAGTAACCAATCAGGATACCAATAGACTGCGCCACCGCGCTGACAATAATAGTGGACATGAAGACAAGGTACATGAATATCGGTGGAATCCCCTGGTCCCAGTAGCTTTCAGTAAGCACGATAGTCCAGATAACCATCGAAAATATGACCGCCCACAACTGAACCACCGGTGCCCGGCCTAGTATCAATCTGTCCCGTTCGTCGACCTGACTTTGTTTGCGAAGGGTAAGCATCAATATCCCATAAAATATGAGCCCTCCAACCCACAGTACGTCTATAACTATCCTAAACCCTTGGTCCTCAGTAAAGGTACTAACTCCCCCTTTAACAATGAACACCACAATTATGGCAATCGCCCATACAACTCCAAACGCCAGACCGTACAATGCTCTCTTCTGCAGTGGAGCCATGATTAACCTCCTTTTCTTTTTATTACTTTTCCAAGGTGTCAAAGTGCTCTACGCATGACATAGTGTATCATATGCAATACACAGTGTATTATATTCATTACATATAGTCAAATATACTATACATCTATTTTGGGGAATGTGAACGGAGGAAAGTGATTGTAGTAACAAACTTGCCCTGTTTCCTTACTTTTACTCCCCTTTTCTATGGGGTGCTTTTGCTACAGCCGGATTGTTGTCGTTGTACCTCAGGCTGCACAAAATGACGTTTCGTTGGGTCGTAGCCCGATGAATCGCGCTCTGCTAATACCAAGCTGTTTTCCTTGCACATCCTTGGACAAGTGGTTACAATTATTTAGGGCGCAGCAATGCGACCCTGTTATATAGCTTATTCGGGAGAAAGGAAGAGATTGATGGCAAGCATCCATGAGCTTGATACCATGTTCCATCCCAAAACGATCGCTATCGTCGGGGCAAAGCGGATGAACCCAGCGCAAGGCTGGTTGGGAATGCTAGCCATGATTCGGCTGTTTGGCTTTCCTGGACGTATCTACCCCATCAACCCCAATGCCACTGAAGTCGATGGCTTAAAGGCCTACCCCAGCCTTGCTTCGGTGCCAGAGCCTATAGACCTGGTCATTATCTCAGTGCCAGCATCGGCAGTGCCTGATGCCCTCAAGGACTGCATAGCTTCTGGTAATAGGAATGTCCACATCTTCACCGCCGGATTCAAGGAGACGGGAGAGGAGGAGGGAGTCAGACTTCAACATGAAATCGAACAAATAGCCCAGAGCGGTGGCCTGCGCGTTGTTGGCCCCAACTGTATGGGGCTATACGTTCCCAAGGCCCGGCTGGTGACCTGGGCGCCGGCCTCTGCGGAGAGTGGTTCCGTCGCCTTCGTTACCCAAAGTGGTGGGCATGCCGGGGATTTTGCCAACTATGCCAGTCAGTTCGGTATTCGCTTCAGCAAGGTAATCAGCTATGGAAATGCCATTACCCTAGATAGCACAGACTTCCTTGAGTACCTTGCTCAGGATGCCGAGACCAGTATCATCACCATGTATCTAGAGGGTGTTAAAGATGGTAGCAAGCTGCTCAGACTGGTTAAAGAGATCAACAGGAATAAGCCGGTGATCGTCATGAAGGGTGGACTGACGGAGTCAGGGACGAGAGCGGTGGCCTCCCACACCGGCTCACTGGCTGGGGGGGAGTATGTCTGGGGCGCCTTCTTCAAGCAGAGCGGCGCAGTGCAGGTCACTTCTCTGGTAGACATATCTGATGTGACCCAAGCCTTTCTGCATCTCCGCCCTCCTCAAGGCCGGCGTGTGGCTATAGTTGGCACCGGAGGCGGAATTAGTGTTGGTGGGGCCGATGCCTGTGCAAGGGAGGGGCTGGAGGTGCCCACCCTCACCCCAGAAACGAGGAAGGAACTACGGGGTTTTATCCCTATCGCCGGACAGAGCATCATGAATCCTATAGATGCTCACATGGTATTGATCGATATCAGCCTCCTGGAGCGTACTCTGGATTTGGTATCCGCTGATCCCCTTATCGATATAATAGTTGTCTACCTACACCTTGATTGGCTATATGATATGGATCAGGGCGCTCACATTGCTAAGTTAGGCACCTATCTAGCTGGCTCGGCACGGGATCACATGCATGATAAGCCCTATGTGGTCAGCTGCGGATACTATCGGAATCAGAACGGCCTCGAGCAGGCTAATAGGATGCTGCAAAAGGAACTTTTAGGGGCTGGAGTCCCCTTCTATCATGGTCTTGCGCGAGCGGCACGTGCCCTGGCCAAGTTGGCTGAGTATCACCAGTTTCATAGAGAAGGGCGCCAGCAAGCCTATCTACCTTGACCCAAACAAAGACAGCCTGGTCAATTGCATATTCTAACGATTTATGTAGCGGGTTCAATCACTATTACTGCTACAATCCCTGCTCCTTGTATTTCCTGGCTAGGTCTGAGTAGCTTAGCTCAGGCATCTCATTTGTCCTCATTTGCGAGTACCTGTCCGCCATTCTGCGGTACATACTCTCTATCCCATCCGATGACAATTCTCGTTTGATCTTAGCAGGAATCCCAACGACAAATGAGTTGCTGGGGATCTTATGCCCTGTAGCCACCATCGAGTTGGCACCGATGATACAGTTGTCGCCAATCTCGGCATTGTCCAAGACGGTGGCGTTATTGCCAACAAGAACGTTGTTCCCGATCCTTTGACCGTGGATGACTGTGCTATGTCCTATTATTACATTATCACCGATCTCCACAGGCGTTCCCGCATGCACCACGCTATTATCCTCCACGTGGCAGTTCCTGCCGATCCTTATTGAGCCATAGTCTCCTCTAATGACGGCGCCAGGCCATACACCGGAGTTTTCACCGATCTCCACATCACCAACTACATAGGCCCATTCGCTGACAAAGGCTGAATCTGCTATCTTCGGCGTCTTCCCATTGAACGCTCTGATCATTTCCTACCCTCCACTCCTTTGGTATTTAAATTATATTATTTTAAGCAGGATTTCTCAAGGACGAAAGATGTCCACGGATTGTGGCAGTGACCGTCTAGATGCATGGCGAAGTTGCCGATGGCCCCAAAGGTACTCCCCTTATTCTGCAGGTTCCTAAAGGGGCCAGGCTGATTGAGTTGAATCCCTTAAGCTACCCTGGCGAACAGCTCCCGGGGATACGACGAATGGAGCTTGGCGAAATCGTTTTCCATGAATGGTACAGGCAGTGGTAGCTGTCAATAGCTCTGATGCACTCCATGTCCTTGGCAGGTATCTTGACAGCTTTGGGGGGGTGATATATCATCGGCGATGGGCAGTTCCGCGGGGAAATCCCTGCGGGCGCTGTGGAAAGCCCTTTGACATATTACCTACGATTAAGGAGGTTTGATGGATTTCGACTTCCGGGAAGAGCACCTCCTATTCGCCAGGTCGGTGCGAGACTTCGCTGAGAGGGAAATCGCCCCCTTTGTAGAGGAGGCGGAGACAAAAGAGGAGTTCCCAGTGGAGCTCTTCCCCAAGATGGGGGAGCTGGGCTATCTGTGTGTAATGTGCCCCGAGGAGTATGGGGGGGCCGGGGCAGACCGCGTTTCCGAATGTCTGCTCATGGAGGAGCTAGGAAAGGTATGCCTGGGAATTGCCTCGGGTTTTTTGAGCCATTCTTCGGTGAGCACCGCCGCCATCCTCCACTTCGGAACCGAAGCGCAGAAGCGACGGTACCTTGTCCCCGCCATAAAGGGGGAGAGGATTGCCGCCTTCGGCCTCACCGAGCCTAACGCAGGGTCTGATGTGGAGAGCATCGAGACTACGGCGCGCAAGATGGAAAACGGCTATCTACTCAGTGGTGCCAAGACCTTGATTACCAATGCCACCATCTCTGATTTCGTAGTGGTGGCGGCATACGTGGACAGGAGCAAAGGAAGCAAGGGGATCGCCCTCTTCGTGGTGGACAAGGGTGCTCCCGGATTTGCCCCACCGAGAAAGCTCCGCAAGTTCGGAATGCTCTCCGCTGACTTGGGGGAGCTTTCCTTCGAGGACTGCCCCCTGCCCTCAGAGAGCGTCATCGGGGAAGAAGAGGGTGGCTTTGGTAATATCATGCGCGTCCTCAACAGCGGAAGGATGGTGGTGGGGGCGCGTGCGGTAGGCTTGGCCCAGGCAGCATATGAGGCGGCCTTAAGCTATGCCCAGCAGAGGGTCCAGTTCGGCAAGCCCATCGGCACGTTTCAGGCTATCGCCTTTAAGCTTGCCGATATGCTCACCCAGATTGAAGCGGCAAGGCTCCTGGTCTATCGGGCGGCTTGGCTCTACGATCAGGGGAGGCCGTGTATCAAGGAGGCCTCCATGGCGAAGCTACTCGCCACCGAGATGGCGTTATATGTGGCGAGCGAAGCCCTTCAGATTCACGGTGGTTATGGATTCATAGCCGACTCACCAGTGCAGCGCTACTTCCGTGATGCTAGGTTCGGCACCGTGGTTGAGGGGACATCGGATATCCAGCGCCTCATCATCTCCAGGCGCATCGGCCTCAGATCATAGAAAGGAGTCAAAAATGGCAGGAGCTATCGACATCTGGTGCAATATGTTCACCCCGGAGGGAATTCGGAAGTACTTCCTTGAGCCCGAGGGCATCAGGTTCGCCTTCAAGCTCTTCGGCAGGGAGCACCACCTAGTGGGCCATCCTGTGGAGGAGTTCACCTCCATGCTAGACGAGGCTGGGGTGGAAAAAGTGTTGATCCCATCCTTCAAGGTGACGAGATACCGAGGGGAGATGCTTCAGAACTGCCCCACCGAGGAGGTGGCCCAGGTGGTGAGCCAAGCACCAGATCGCTTAATAGGCATCGTGGGCATTAACCCCTTCAGGGTGATGGAGGCGGTGAGGGAGTTGGAGAAGGGGGTGAAGGAGTATGGCTTCAAAGGGGCTCTGATCCACCCATATGGCTACGGTGAGCCCCTCAACCACCGCATGTACTATCCCATATATGCCAAGTGCTGTGAGCTGGATGTCCCGGTGATGATGCAGGTGGGCCACTCCGCGGAGAGGATGCCCAGCATCGTGGGGCATCCCATACACATTGACGACATCGCCCTGGACTTCCCGGAGCTCAGAATCATCGGAGCCCATACTGGATGGCCCTGGACCGAGGTGATGATCGCAATGTCCTGGAAACATCCCAACGTCTACATCGGCACCACAGCCCATGCCCCTAGGTATTGGGAGCCAACCCTGGTCAGGTTCATTAATACCCGTGGGCGGGACAAAGTCCTCTTCGGTACCGACTACCCCGTTCTCCTCCACAAGGAGTGCCTTACTCAGATAGCGGATCTGGCACTCAGGGAGGAGTCCAAGGTGAAACTTCTTCAAGAGAATGCCATCAGAGTATTTAAGCTTTAAGGGGGCAACATGAATCTAGAAGGTAGGATAGCCATCGTTACCGCCGCTGCTGGCGTGGGCATCGGCCAGGGAACCATAAGGGTGCTCGCCGCGGAGGGAGCTCGGGTAGTGGTCAGTGATGCCCACGAAAGGCGCACCGCGGAGGTGGCCGAGGCCTTGAGGTCTGAGGGCTATCAGGCAATAGGGATCCCCTGCGACGTTACCAACCGTGAGCAGGTGGAGAGCATGATGAGGAAGACGCTCGAGGAATGGGGCAGGATCGATATTCTGGTGAACAACGCTGGGATGAACAGGACCTCGCCAGTTCATGAGATGAGCGATGAGGACTGGGACTTGGTGATGAACACAAATCTCAGGGGCGCTTTTTACTGCACTAGAGCCGTCCTGCCCACTATGATAGGCCAGGACTACGGGAGGATCGTTAGCATATCCTCCACTGCCGCCTGGGCCACAGCAAACCGGGACGAATCGGCATATTGCGCGGCAAAGGCTGGGATCATGGCCTTCACCAGGTGTGTGGCGCTGGAGACGGCGAAATACGATATAACGGTTAACGCCATAGCCCCCGGGTTCGTGCCCAATCCCTTCTTGGAGAGGATATATTCCAAGGAGCGACTTGAGTGGCGGCTCTCCACTATCCCCAAGGGAAGGGGCGGCACTCCCGAGGAGATAGGTAGGGTCATACTGTTCCTGGCCTCCGATGAGGCGAGCTACATCACCGGGGAGACTATTGCGGTAAGCGGCGGGCTTCGCTGAAGGAGAACGTGACCGATGAGAAAGTGGGCTGAAGTAGAGATATTGGGAGAAGGTGAGAGTAGGAACACCGAGTGAGCTGATAACTTAGAAGACAGGGAATTCGAAAGATTAGACTTAGAGGCCTCTAGTGGACGAGCCGTTGATGGACCAAAGGATGGACTGAGAAGAACCTGGAGTCCCTACCAGAGCATTGACGATTGGCTATAGTGTGTCGTCTTCTGTGTCTAGCCCTCCATCCCGCTTAAATCCCCGTAGGAAGTCCTCCACTGCTCTGATAATCTCATCGGCGCCCTCGGATGGGAGCGCAGCCTGCTCACCTACCTGTTGGTATCTTTCCTCCAGTATTTTGACGTACTCCTCCAGTTTGGGATTCTGGCTGATAGCTATTTGCACCCGCCGATCCAGGTCTTGGGCTGCCTCTCTCAGATCACTTATGTCTATGTCCATCTCCAGCATACGAGCCAACCGGGAGACCACGGTAGCGATTACTTTGGGGTTATAGGTCGGGACATAGTGGGGAGCTCGGCCCCAGATGCTGATTGCCTCGATGTTCCTCTCCCGACACATATCCAGCAGTGGGCCGTGAAAACTGACCGGACCTATATAGGTGGCAGGTTCAATACCATGAGCTACCAGCTCTGTCAGCAGTTGGGCCTCGTTAACCAAGCCAGACACTCTAGGTTCAGCGGTATGGGGGGAGGCATCATAGATTCCACCCAGTGCGTATACCCTGGCTACCCCCAGCTGCTGGGCCATATCCAGTATTAGTTGGCCGAAGCGATGCCACCGCAGGTGGGGCTCAGCCCCTATCAGGAGCACCAGGTCATGGGCGGACTCGCCCCTCCAGTAAAATAACTCACAATCCACAAATTCCACCTCTTTTATAAGTCCGGCCTCGATAGTCACCAGAGGGCGCAGAGAGGAGAAATCATAGAATTCTTCGGGGCTGATATGGGCAAACTTGTTGGCCCCTAGCTTGGTCTTGAGATATGTAACCACTCCGGTAGAAGCCTCAGCAGCATTGGGCCAGCCAGAAAAGCCTGCCACCAAACACGGGCTGTGGAGCTCAGGCGTTTCATAAAGGATAAGGCCTTCCATATTATATTGCCTCCTGCCTGTAGCACCGCATGTCGAAACCGTTACCCAAGTATATGATACACACTTCGGGTGTGATGTCAATTGTATGCGCTATGCTAAAGCGGGACAACTGGATCCCGGCAACAGCGGACACCCTAGGCACCATAGCTCTGCATTCCTGATGCGCTATTATGAACCCTTCTTACCCCCACTGCCTCGGTCTTGACCTACTTTCTGCGTTGTAGTATCTCCTGGCACCTCGCCGTATAGATGTCTCTGATGTCTATTGACAACGTATATGCAGCGTGGTAGCCTTTCGATATCCATTTGGATGTGATCCTCTAGGAGGAGCTTCCCTATTAGCGATCTCCTTCTGGGGTGATGGAGTGGCAGGGATTGGACTATCAGGTTTTGGAGGAGGTGAATCCCAAGCTGGTGGTGACATCCATCTCCAACTTCGGTCAGACCGGCCCCTATCGTGACTATAAGGCTTCTGAGATAATTATGTATGGCATGGGTGGAGCGATGAACTCAACGGGGTTGCCGGAGCGGGAGCCGCTGAAGAAGGGCGCGCGGCTTCTTTGAACAGCTCACCCATGCTGACGCTGGTACACACCTCTATCCCGGCTTGGCCTTTAGGATGTCCAGGACACCAAACAGCCTGCGGCTACCGCCAGTTCGCCTTGGGGAGTATAATGAGTACGTTTACAAGAAGATCCTGGGCGTCTCTGACGCAGAATATGCCGAGCTGGAAAAAGAGGGCCACATCGGCACAGACTTTTCACCTGAAGCCATAGGAGGTGGGTTATAGCCAGTCGTTATTTAGGAAATATCGGATAGATTATCACGAGGAGGTAGCAGTGAAGTGGCAAGAGCAATACAAGGAGAAATTGCGCACCGCTGATGAGGTGGCGGGCATGATCAAGTCGGGCGAAACCATCTGCCTCGCCGTGATGTCGCAACCCCGCCTTGTGCCTCAGGCGCTGTGTAAGCGTAAGGATGAGCTGGAAGAGGTGACCGTTATCCAGCCCATATCTACCACGGACATCGATTGGTACAAGCCGGGCTATGAGACGGCCTTCACAGTTTTTACTGGCTTCTCCGGCCCATACTCCCGTCAGGCGCTGAAGGAGAAAAGGGTCCAATATATGATATATGGCGGGCGACCGATACAAACAGTGATGACCAAAATGCCACTGGAGCTTCGCTTCATTGACTGGTTCATTATCCCGACCTCCCCGCCGGACAGCAATGGCTATGTGAGCCTCGGCCCGATGCTTTGGTTCAACCGCACCTTCTTGAGCTTGGCGAAAAGGGTTGTTGCCGAGGTCAATGAACGCCTCATCCGATGTTTTGGCAGCGCTAGCTATGCCCACATATCGGAACTCGACTACCTGGTGGGGGCTACTTTCCCCCCGACCTACTGGGAGGTCAGTCGCATGATGAGCGATTACGAAAGAAACTGCGTGGATGCCGTCGGTAGCCTGGTCGCCAGCTTGGTCAACGATGGCGATTGCATCGAGATCGGCACCGGAACACTGACTTCAACTCTTACCCCGTTTCTCGAGGATAAGCACGAACTGGGGGTGCATACAGAGCTAACCGTTCCCGGTATGGTCGACCTGCACCGAAAGGGAGTGATCACCGGGTCGATGAAGCAGTTTCATCCGCGCAAGGTAGTTGCTACCGCCTTCATCATCGATGAGGCGGATCAGCCTTATGTGGAGCTTAACCCCGGCTGGGAACTCTACGAGATGGGATACACCAACGATCCCAGGAACATCGCCCTCAATGATAACGTGGTGGCTATCAATCAGGCTCTTCTCATCGACCTCACCGGCCAAGTGGCAGCTGAGGGCATCGGTCACCAGATGCTGGCTGGGGCCGGTGGTCAGAATAACTTTTGCATTGGAGCCAGCATGAGCAGGGGGGGACGCACTATCACCGTGCTAACCTCCCTCGATGACCAAGGCCGTTCTCGCATTGTCCCCACCCTTCCATCAGGGACGCCCGTCTCGGTGCAGCGCCAGTTCGTAGAGCTGGTAGTGACCGAATACGGGATTGCTGACCTACGTGGCCTTATGTTTACCACTGAAAAACAGCGGGCTGAGCTGCTCATCTCTATCGCCCACCCCGACCATCGGGCGGAACTGAGGAGGGAGGTTCAGAGGATTTATGGATAAGACATTTGAGAGAAGCATCTAAGAGCAACAAGCTGCTAAAAGTCACAACCTAAAGTTCGAAAAACTCGAGGAAAGGAGGAAGCATGCTAGATTTCTCGTTCACCGAAGAACAGAATATGTTTCGCAGGATGCTCCGTGAATTTGCCCTCCGGGAACTCCTCCCCAACTACGGACACTGGGACCGTCTCCCTGAATACCCCAAGGAGGAAATCAAGAAGATCTGCCAGCTAGTCGTTACCGATCTGCCCCCAGAGGAGCATACCGTTATCCACGCTGGCATCATCGCTGAGGAAATAGCCCGCGGCGACTTCAATTGCGTCCTCCCTAGCATGGGGCCATCGGTGTGGCGGGAGTTCGTCAAGGATGCCTCGCCCCAGCTCGAGGAGATGTGGTACCCCAGCCTGATCAGAGGCGAGAAGATGATCGGACTAGCCATTACCGAGCCCGAGGCCGGCTCCGACGTGGGTCAGATGTCCACTAGGGCACGCCGCGACGGCGATGACTATGTGCTGAACGGCGAGAAGAACTCAGTCAGCTATCTGCACTCCGATGTCTTCTATATCTTCGCCCGCACTGGCCCTGAACCTAGCGGCTGGAAGGGTATTAGTGCTTTTCTTGTCCCCCGCGAGACGCCCGGCCTCTCCTTCAACTACTATGATGATATGGGATGTCGGGCGGTGCCCCGCGGCCAGCTCTTCATGGACGATGTCCGTGTCCCGGCATGGTACATGGTGGGCCAAGAGGGGCAGGCCTTCAAGGCGATCATGTCATTCTTCGATGTCAACAGGGCATTTATCGGGCTTAAGTGCCTGGGGGCGACCGAGCAGACCCTGGACGAGACCATAGAATACGCAAAGAAGCGAAAGCAGTTCGGGGTTCCCATAGCCGCTTTTCAAGGGGTGTCCTTCCCCATCGCAGAGGCGGTGACCCTGGTAGAGGCGGCACGGCTGCTGTGCTACAAGATCCTGTGGCTCAGGCATAACAACCAACCGTGCGCCCTAGAGGGGGCGATGGCAAAGTGGTGGGTGCCTCAGATAAGCGCAGAGATCATCCACCAGTGCCTTCTCATCCACGGCCACTACGGCTACAATAAGGAGTTGCCCATTGAGCAGAGGCTGCGGGATGTCATCGGCTGGCAGATTGGCGACGGTACACCTCAGATACAGAAGGTGCTCATATCACGCATCCTCTTCGGCCGCGATGTGATAGGTTCTCTCTAGGAAATGTTGATACCAGCCTAAGCCAGGCGCTGCTCAGTTCTCCATTCATGATAAAAGGTAAAACCTTTTTTCTATCTTGATCAATCGCCGCCAGTTGGCCGGTCTCACAGGTATGTCATTCTAGTCTTTGTAGGCTACGCTACAGATGAAGCATCCTGTGCAGCGAGTCTGGTTGAAGTAAAATTCCATTGACATGTTTAGCCCGCTAGGCTCTTGCCACCTGGACTAACGCTGTGTTACTGGGGAAAGCGCCTGCGGGAGACATTTCGGCTCTGGTGAGCACATTAGCACAGCCGCCCCGGTCTACGCTGTTCTCATCGGGCTGATACCAAGCACCCTCAGGTACGGCCACCACCCCTGGCGTTATGCGCTCGGTGACCCGGGCGGGAAGGATAATCTGGCCGCGGTCGTTGAATACCCGCACTAAGTCTCCATTCTTAACGCCCCTCGCTTCAGCATCCACAGTATTTACCCAGATGGCCTGCCTTTGCTGTTCCCTAAGCCACGGGATGGTCTCGAATTGGGAGTGCGCCCGTCTCCTGAAGTGGGTAGTGACGAGCTGAAGAGGGTATTCCTTGGCCAGAGGGTCATTTGCGCTCTCCCAGGTCTCTATGTGCTTGGGGATGGAGGGAAGTAAGGGATGGGCCATATCGGCTATCTGTTGGGAGTAAATCTCGATCTTGCCCGAAGGCGTAGGGAAGGGATTGTTATCTGGGTCTTCGATCTGCTGCTTAAAGGAGACATAGGGCTCTTCTGACTTCACCTTGTGGACACCCTGCTCCTTGAGCGTGTCGTAGTCGGGAATACCCGCTGCTTCAGAGAAGCCAGCGGCAATGGATCTCACCCACTCCTCCTCGCTCTTGTCGTTGTAGTCGGTGAGGCCTAACTTCTGGGCAAGTGCTTGGCAAATCTCAAGGTGGGACTTGGACTCTCCTAAAGGCTCGATGGCCTTGTTGACCAGACCATAGAAGGGGGTGGCGCCGCCACAGGAGAAGTCGTTCCGCTCCATGTAGGTACATACCGGGAGCACAATATCGGCGAATCCGGCTGTGGGGGTCATAAACTGTTCCTGCACTAATATGAACTGCAGTTCCCGAAAAGCTCTCACTGTCTTGCTGACCTCTAGGATCTGATTCAGGTAGTTGGTGTTGGCCAGCCAAAGCAATTTGTAGTCGGCGCGATAGCCTCCCTCCTTCCCCTCAAG
>Ga0209635_10003625_pt1 | contig 12057 bp, 15 predicted proteins | sample DeeMarSWOR230_32_FD_187463 | JGI IMG/M metagenome (GOLD analysis project Ga0209635, IMG submission 187463) | Marine sediment microbial communities from White Oak River estuary, North Carolina - WOR-2-30_32 (SPAdes) (version 2) | ecosystem: Environmental > Aquatic > Marine > Intertidal zone >...
AAGATATACTGATACATCAATACTCAAATTAATGGAAAAAAACCATCTCGGGACAAAATCAACTAGACCAGTAATAATAAAATTATTGCAAACTCGAAGTCTAATTAAAAGAACAAAATATCATTATTCAGCTACAGATCTCGGAAAATTTATTATTGAAAGCTTAATTGATATTTGGTTACCATTTTTAAAACCCGATTTTACTAAAAGTGTGGAAGAAAAACTTAATGACATTAAAGAAAACAATAAATCGATGAATACTGTTATAGATGAGATAAGACGCGATTTTCTGCAATTATTTGATAAATTCTTAATAAATAAAGGTAAATTGCTTTCTAAAGTAAATAACTATAAAATGGATTATAAAATTCCAGAAACCTCATCAAATTGTCCATTTTGCGAAAAAAGTCGCATGAAATTTATCGATATTAAAAATAAAAGATTCTTGGTATGTTCTGATAAAAATTGTAAACAATATTTATCTTTACCTAGAAATGGAAAATTGAAAATGCTAAATTCAACGTGTTCAATATGTAATTTTAATATTTTTAAAGTTATTCTGAGAAAAAATAACAAACCCTTTATCTATTATTTATGCCCTAAGTGTTGGAATGATGGATTAAGTGATAAATCAGGTAAAGGATTTTGTAATAATTGTACTGAATATAAAATTTTTAAAGAACAATGTATAAAAAAATAAAATAGTATTTATTATTATAAAAACAGAGAATTATTTGATAAAATTGTTTTATTATGAATAAGTATGGTTTAATTTCTCTACTATTGACATGTGTATTGCTGCTTCTACAATTTATTCCTTTAGGTTTTTATTTTCAATTTGAAGCTCCATTAGTGAATTCTTATATTAGAATCCCAATTCAATTGTTTACTTATCAAGATAAGGAATTGTTCATCTGGGGGATGGTAACTAATGGTATTTTTCAAAATTGGTTTGATTTGAATATCTTAACAGGAATAATCTTTTTAGTATTGCTTCCCTTAACTGGTATTGTGACAATTTTCGGATTTTGGAAAGAATCCCAAACTTGTAAGAAATTGATGAATGTTAATTTTGTTTTGTTATTGGTGATTTTGCTTTATTCGATTATAGGAATTCCAATCTATAGTGAAGAAATACTTGGAGTTCAATTTAATTATTTTGACATTTTTTCACATCTCAACTATGGCTTTTTTATATTACTAATTAATCTAATATTGGCATTAATAGCCTATATTAAGCATCCAATTCAATAGAAGGAGGTTAATTAATGGCAATTAAATCAGGAATTTTTGCAGGAATATTAGCGTTGATATTAGCTTTTATAGCAGAGATACCAATCTATCCACCAGAGAATTTGATCTTGAGTTTTAAGATTTTTGCTTTCGAAAATATAGATTTTTATTTTTGGGGGCATATTCTTAACGGTGGAACTATAATTACAACTCTTATTGGAACGATACCTGAAAGTTTTATTTCTCTTTGTATTTGGCTCATGATTTTTTTAGTTGGAGTGAGTTCAATAATGGCGTCGACAAAGAAGGCGAAATTTAATAATTCTCTGAAATTATTTAAGATAAATATATTACTATCAAGTCTAATCTTGATAATCTTTGGTATTATTATTTTTTTTTTAGTTTTAGTTAATATCGCTCTCTTTTTTAACGTGATTGGTTTTGGATATTACTTTACACTCATTATTTTAATTTTAAATCTATTTGCGCTAAGGAGTCTAAAGAAAAAATAGTTTCTTAAATAAAATCTTACATCTAAGTTTATTTATTCTAAAGAAAATCGTTTGAATCAAAACGATAGGCTGCTCGTGTTAAGCCAACATAATTATCCGATATCTTATAAAACATTTTCCCATTAACAATCTTTTTTTGTAGATAATTATTTTTGATAATGTGGTTTAATGCGTGAACCATTGTTCCTAAAGTTACAGGTCCAACAAATCCATGTTGTTTTTTTGTAACTCTTATTAATTCTAATTCAGAATGCCACTGACCATCAAGAAGTGCCATAAGTATTTCGTTTTTTATTGGAGTTTTAATATCTTTAATTTTGTTGAATAAATTAGAATAACTGGGTTTATAAAACCTATCTTGATCAAAATTTGCCATACTCAATAAAACCTTTAAAAGAAGTGTTTATAATATGATTAATTATTGAGATTTCTTATTTAACAAAATGTAATACCTTAATGTTATCTCCATATTTCCAAGGTATTAGATAAAATAAATTAGAGAAGATTCGGCGGGATCCCTTCATTAAAATACTTTGCTCGTGTAATCCAATTCTGTGAAAATTCAGGAATCATAGCCAAGATAGATCCACCAATCCATACGGAAAATGTACGTTCCATGGGGGCAATAATTCTTATTACTTGATTTTTTTTCTTTCTTCTTGCTAACTCTAATTCTAATTCTTGATAGATACGTGATTTTAAATTAGGAAACATAGAGGAACCACCCGAAAGAAAAATATTATTTAATAACTCTGGTCGAATATCTAAATCACAATTTTCAATTACATCCATGATTGCTACATGTAATGCATCTTCTTCTAATTCAGAAGTTGGTTTAAATAATATTTCAGGCACAATAAATCGTTCTTTATTGAGAGAGATAGTTGAACCATCTGGTAAGGAATACTCTTTTTCATATTGTTCGCTACGTTTTAGATCTTCTTTATAATCTAACGAAACAAAACAGGCTTTTTCCTTTAAAACTCTTACCAATTCTCTACGTATTGAAGAATCGACAGACCATCCAATAGATTCTAAAATTTGTTCCATATGTCGAGTTAAAACTCTTCCCCCTGTATCCAAAATATGCACTGCATGTTCAAGTTTATATCCTTCATAAATTGGAACAATTCTCGTATTACTGTCTCCAATCTCAACAATTAATCCCGTTTGAAAACCCCCTGAATATAGTGTTAGCATTGAATCTAAGACAGGATAAAATGACATGCATTGATACCGTTCTAAGAACAATTCAAATATTTTCTCTAAATCTTTATATGGAAATAGTGGATGTACAGCAAATAATACATTAACAAGTGTAGGATCTACCCGTAAATTGTAAAATATATATTCAATGATATGTTCAAAATTGGTCCAATCAACTACAATTCCTTTTTCAATTGGATGAAAAATTTTATATAATCCTATTGATTGAATTTCATTTCCTACATAAAACTCGTCTTTACGAGACTTTCTAGATTCATAATTCACATTAACACTCTGATATTTTGGCTTTCCTACCATCGTAAGAAACACTTGTGATGGATTATCCTCTCCTGCGAAGCCAATTTTTGTGCTGAATTGACCAATATCCATTACAACTGTTAGATTTCCCATACCTTTTAATATTTTAAATTTGTTTTTAAAAAAAACTCAATTTAGTTATATCTAGTATATTATTTATTAAAAAAATATATTTTACTTCTAAACTAATAGTATCTTTAGGGGAGTATATGTAGTCTCTGGTATAAATGCTTCACCAAAAGCAACATTAATCTCATTTCCCCGTAATATTGCAGTATCCTCTGCCCAATCTACAACACGTTCTAAAACTTCTTTTTGAGATGTATAAACTTGATTAAAAATTTCTTTTTTCTCTTTCCAATAGTCTTCTATGTTGACTATTACAAATACAGAACCCTCAATATATTCAAATTTGCATGATGGAGACTCATAATAATATACTCCTAAAGGTGTCCAACTCCTATTATGGCCGCCATATGCTTTTCCAGAAGCACAATGATAAATTGCTTCTCGAGTAATTAATGATAAATTTCTATGAACTCTATGAAAATCTGTATAATGTGGAATGAGTATTATTTGGGGTTTAAAGTCCCTTATCAGATTAGTAATTTGGGAGATTTTTTCTCTTGTTATCACTGAATCTAAATAATTTAACTCAATAAATTCACATCTTAATATTGATTTGATAAGAGATAATTCTTTTTTTCTCTGTTTTAGAATACTTTCTTTAGTTTCTTCTTTTGCATAACCTCCTGAACCAGTTGTAGCAATAATAATATTAATATCTGAACCAAGGTTTCGATATTTTAAGATTGTACCTCCGCAAGATATTAACTCATCATCAGGATGACCTGCAAAAACCATTATTCTCTTTGGTACTATTACAGGAATACTATTTTCACAAATCAAATGTGGATTTTCAGACATTAATATAAATTCTGTATTAAAAATTAAAAAACTTTTTTGATAGATTTAAGAAAGTGTCTTAAAAATAGAATGAACAGAAAAATACTGCTATTTAATAAGATTCTACAAAAAAAATTGAGATTTTTATTCTCCTCTCATAATTTTCTTCAAACGATTTAACTCATCTAACATTTCGTCACGAAGAGAACCTAAACCTCCACCCGCTTGAGGAGCCACTTTTGGTGCAGCTGGAGTTGCTGTGCCAGGAGGTCTCGGAAGAGTACCACTAGGTGGTCCAGGTCTCTTAGCAAATGCTGGAGGGGCTGCAGGTGGTCCACCATTCGTAGTTGCGCCAGGTGCTTTGGGGGGTCCTCCACCAACAGGAGGTAATTTTGGTGCTGGAGGTAAACTTGGTTTTTTGGGAGGTCCACCACCTGAAGGTGGGGTAGGGGGTCCTGCTTTTATAGGCGGTGCACCACTTGGAGGAGCCTTCGGTGGTCCCCTGCCACTTGGGGGTGCTGGAGCTGCAGGAACACTTGCTACAGGAGTTGATGCAGGAGTAGCAGCAGCGCCCCCACTACTTAATAAACTAAATAGAGTACTAGCAGCTGCAGTTTTAGCTCCCTCTCTTGTTGGCGTTACTATTTTTTTAGAGGAAGTACTTATGGTTTGAACTTCTTCAACAACAGAGACTTCTTTCAAATCCTTCTGAGCTTTAGCTAGAGATTTAATAAAGTCATTTATACCTTTAACGGTCTCTTCTAGATCATCAGCTAATGATGTTAAGCCTTTTTTCATAAAATTAATAACTCTTTCTACTTTTTTCTGTTCTTTCGAAACCACGTCTTCTCAATTCCTCCAATATTATTGAAAAATCGATTAAAAATAAAATTACTATTTATAATGATTATATTTTAATTATATTAATATGTATTTATATTTTTATTCCATTCTTAACTGACTCTATATACCAAAATATAACGTACAATCAAAAAAACGTTAATTATTAAAAAACCTAAACTAATAATATTATATAACATATTACATTAGTAAGTTTAAAAATTTTTAAAAATTCAAATTTCTAAAAATTGTTTTAGAATAGAATAAACTAAAAAGGTTTGAAAAAATGCCTAAGCGAGAACTCTTCATTAAACGAGTTTATGAAATTGTGAATGAATTGAAGATTCCTTTAATCGATGAACGAGTATATGATAAAGTTGCATTTAGTACGGGAGCAGCTATAGCTTCTGTAATCTTTAGGTTCGAGGAGGATGAGTCTGTAATTCGTGGTTTTCTCGGCCTTGCTGAATATTTTCATACTGTTGTAATTAAAAAGAAGGACGAGTTCTATATTCCCCACGCCAGTATTTTATTTCGTTTGGAAAGCGCTTAAGGCGCTTAAGCGCTATTTTTTTTTACTTTTCTTTTATAAACAGGCATTTTCTTTTAATATAATTCTTTAATGAGAGATGTCTTCTAAATTAGAAATGTAATATTTAGAATTCTTGATTATCTTTAACACTTCAGATTCAGGTACATCATACCAATTCTTATAAGCATCAGCAACAGCGAACCACAATGTATCTCTAACGCTGGGACAAAATATTTCATCAACTTCACGCTTAACTCTTTTAACAGTTCCTAATGGTGCTGTTGGTACCGCAATTAAAATTTTTAATGGATGATATTTTTTTAACATACTTATTGCTGCTAGCATTGTAAAGCCTGAAGCTAAACCATCATCAAGAATGAAGATATGTTTATTTTGTATTTTTTCCCTATAAAATTGGTCTAAATTTGAGTTTTTATTGTAAAATGTTAATCTCTCAGCAATTTCTTTCTTGGTTATCTCAATTGAATCTTTTACCGCACTCTTTGATAAGTTTAATCTATTTAACAACGGTTCATTAATAAGGACAGTTCCATCGGTGGTAAGAGCTCCAAATCCTGCCTCTGTGTTATATGGAACCTTTATTTTGCGCACAATTAATAAATCATAATTTAAACCATATTTAGAACAAAAACCTTCTGTGACTGGTACACCACCATTAGGAACTGCAAAACAAAAGAAATTATTTGGATTTTCTATAAGAAGCTTTTTAATTATTAGATCTCTATTTTCAACAAATTCCGCTAAGATCTCTCCCGCTTTAACTCTAGATTCATATCGTATGAATTTCATGATTATTGATTATTAGGATAATAATGATTATAAAATTATAGTCATCGAAAAATGAATTTAGAAAAAAAAAAAAAATTTGCTAAAATTCTTAAATTTATCTCAATCTCTTATTTAGATTTAATCTTGGAAAGGAGAATCCCTTCTATTATATAAAAAGTATGTTCTCTTAATTCTAATCCAGAATATCTTTCTTTTATATTTATTATTAATGATGATAGAAAAAGAGATTATTACATTAAGGTAAATGAAAGTAGAATTTTGAAAATATTTTATATATATTAGGTGCAACTAAATGCTTAAATATCATAAATTCTAATTAAGTTACGAGAACAGTGGTATCAATAAATTTTTAATAATTTACACCATAGAATATTATAAAAAATGCTCAATAATGATTTATTAAACTCAATGGAATCTGATGAGGATGGTATATGGAAACTCAAGACTCTAAAAGAAAGATCATTAAAGAGACCTTCCCATCAGAGATTATCTCAATTATTGGAGATCTTCTAGCTGGAATTGTTTTATCCGTTTTGATTCTACCTTTTGATAGTTTTATTGTCTTAATATTAATGATCCCCGCTTTATTGTCTCTAAGAGGTAATTTAAGTGGTCCCTTTATAGCCAGAACCTCCAGAGATTTGGTTATTGGTAACTTTTCTAAGAGAACTTGGATTGAAAATGTTTTAGCATCGTATACATTATCAATTATCACAGCGTTTTTTATAGGGCTTTTTTCTATAGTACTTAATTTAACTATTTTTAAATTAACTATACTCTCTTTTCAGTATTATTTAACAATTCCAATTATTTCCATTATATTAACGTTATCAATTTCAATTCCTTGTTCCACAGGGCTAAATTATGTCGCTTTTAAAAGAGGATTAAATCCAAATAATGTTGTTAATCCGGTGATGACGGCAATTGATGATTTTTCTACCGTATTTTGCTTCTTTTTAACAATCATAATGCTGGGGGTGCCTTAAATTAAATACTATATTAAAATTGTTAAAGAATCGATAATTATTGTAATTATATCTTCATTAATGGGCTTGATCTCAGGCACTCTTTTATCTTCAAATGAAGAAATATTATATACTATTCCTATAATGCTTTTAATAATTCCCGCATTGAATTCATTGATTGGTGATATATCGACGGTTCTTGTGTCAAGATTAACTACACATCTTTATGTAGGTACCATATCTCCAAAAATTCAGAAATCAGAAAGATTAAAAGAAGACTTTTATGGACTATTCATAACTATTTTATTAAGCTTAGCTTCTCTATTATTTCTAGGCTATTTAACAGGGATAGTTTTAGGTATTGAAATAGTAAATCCATTTTTAATGATTATTATCATAATAATTACAATTTTGCTAATTTTCTTTGTTATGTTTATAACTTTATTTATTGGTGCTATATTCTTATTTAAACGAGGTATGGATCCCAATAATTTTCTCATTCCCTTTCTTACTTCGTTAGCTGATTTTCTGACTCCTCTATTCTTGATCTTATTTATAATAATATTTATATAGAATCTAGTTTATAAGAAAAATGAGTGAAAAAAACAATATGACCAAGCAGAGTAAAAAGTTTAAATATAAACCGCTTTCCCTAAAGGATATCATTAGAGAAATGAAACAAAATATTGATCTAATGATAGATTTGGCTTATAGTGCCATTAAATTCGGAAGCAAAGAACTTGCAGACGAAGCATATAAAATGGAACAAAGAATTCATGAACTAACGTTTTTACTCAATTTCCAGGTTATCCAAGCCCATCCAAGAGGATTAGATGGAGCGAAAAAACTCGAACCTATTGTTGTTATGGGTTATGCTATTGATAAAATTTCAGATGCTTTATCAGATATCGCTAGAGTAGTATATATCAATAATGATATCTCTTATTTTATTCAAATATTTAGTGATATTAGTTATGTACCTGAACCTATAGTTAAAATTGTTGTAAATAAAGGATGTGAATTTATAGGACAAGTTAGAAGAGATATTCACTTTAGATCTAAACATGGAGTTGATTTAATTGCTATTCGTAGAGAGGGTAAATGGCTCTTTGAAAGAGACCAAAGGGTATTAATAAATGATATATTAATTGTTAAAGGAGAAATTCAACCGATTATTGATTTAAAAAAAATATGTAATGATTTGGGACCATTTTCCTTTGATATCGGAGAACAAGAAAAAAAACAACTACTTAATCTCGAAGACCTAGATATTTGTGAAAAAGTTGAAGAGATCCAAAAAAATTATGTTTTAATCACAGATATTTCAGAAACTATGATAGAATTAGCTTTAGCTTCATTATTCTTTAAAAATAAAGAAGTTGCTGAAGATGTTTTAGAAATGGAAGAATTAATGGATGGATTAAATATAGCTGTTGAAAAAGATCTTTTAGATTTAGCACAAATGGTAGAAACACCTCGAGATCTCACAGGAATAATGAGAATTGTTTTTAGTTGTGAATTAATAGCTGATGCCGCTGCTCACATAGCAGAGAATATTCTTAAAGGCTTTGAACCACATGCAATTTTCCAACAAGCAATTCGTGAGACTTCTGAAATTGTTGTAAGAGAAACATTATCAGAAGATTCATACTTTAAAGAAAAAACATATAGTGAATTACAAGATAAACGGTATAAACGAGGATTCCATATAATTGCATTAAAAAGAGAGGATAAATGGATCTATAGTTTTAAACCAGATTTTGTTCTTGAAGAGGGTGACCTCCTTATTGGGCTAGGACCTTTAGAGACTGTTATGCAATGGAGAAGATGTGTGAATCCCGAAAAATATAAAGAATAAATTAAATATATTGTCTAGCAAATGAGTTCTAAAGAAAATCAAGAAAGATTTTTCAATACTATGCTTGAATTAGCGAGCCAAGTAAAAATAAATGCTGAAACAATTAATACAAATGATATTTTAAAAATAATTGATTTAATCCTACAAATATATAATAATAAGAAAAGAATTTTTGTTTATGGTGCAGGGCGATCAGGTTTTATTGGGAGATCTTTTGCTCAAAGACTAATGCATTTAGGTATAAAATCTTGTTTTGTATCGGATGCAGTTACCCATCAGTATACAAATGAGGATATTTTAATTCTAGTAAGTGGGAGTGGAGAAACAACTTCCACAGTTGCAATCGCAAAAAAAGCAAAAGAAATAGGAGGAAAAATTATCTCTTTCAGTAATAATACTAGAAATACGATTAGTAAACTATCTAATTATGTTATTGAAATAAAAGGAAAAAGTAAGGATGTAGTATTGGATCGTAAAACTCTTGCACCTTATACAAGCCTATTTGACATTTCAACTTTTGCAGTTTTAGATTCGATAGGGGGGATATTGATGAAAAAACTAAGACTAACAGAGCAAGACATTGATAAAAGACACGCTTCAATAGAATAATCTGTTAAAATCAAAAATTTATTTAGGTAAGGTTATGCACGAATATATAGACGTGAAACATATTTCTGAGAAAAAAGGGAGAGGTGCATTTGCCAAGAGGGCAATTAAAGAAGGAACTGTAATTGAAGTTGCGTATGTAGTTCCTATTCCAAATAAAGATTATAAGAAAATATACAAAACAATATTATATAACTACTGTTATATTTGGGAAGATCCAGAGCATATGCCAGCATTTAGAAATGCTATCACTCTTAGTATAAGTCAATTTATTAATCATTCATTTGAACCCAATCTCAAATATTTATATGATTATGAGAATAAAGCGATTGAATTTTCTGCTATTAGAGATATCTCTCAAGGAGAAGAATTAACAGTTAATTATAATGGACTTGTTGATGATAAAAGTCCTATGTGGTTTGAAGTGGAATAATTAATTCTATGTTTCTTAAAGACTTGCCAAATCTCAGGTCAATCTCTTAATAAGAATCAGAAAAAGCTATCAATTTATATATTAAATGAACAATCAATAATTATTGAATTAGGTGAATTCTACGAATGGTCTATTAGAAGTTAAATTCATTTCAACAAAAAAAGGGAGAGGTGTATTTGCCAAAGAGAATATACCGAAAGGAGAGACGATAGATGTTGCTCACATCCTCCTTATACCTAATAATGATTGGAATTTAATCGAAGATACAGTTCTATCTAATTACTCTTTTGAATGGGATGACCCTAAGTGTATAGGAGAATTTGAATCGGCAATCTCTTTAAGTGTTAGCCAACTTATAAATCACTCATATTATCCGAATGTTAAATATATTTATGATTACAAAAATAAATGCATTGAATATATTACTCTTCGAGATATTTCTAAAGGCGAGGAAATTACTGTAAATTATAATGGAGAACCTTTTAATGATTCACCTGTGGAATTCGAAGTAGAATGAATTGTTTTTATTTTCTTAACGATTTTAAGGTTTTTAAATTCATAATATCTTCTTTCATATCTTTTCCTTTTGGGGTTTCCAATATTCCCGGCATATCCTTAAATCTTTCATCATTAATAAAAAAGCCAAAAGGTTCCTTACCTATTTTTCCTTGACCAATATGGGTGTGTCTGTCAACTCTAGAACCACATTCTTTATCAGTATCATTCAAATGAAAAGCAAATAAATATTTTAAACCAATAACATCTTCAAATTCATTCCACATCTCATCATATCCTTTTTTCGTAGTAAAATCATACCCTGCTGCAAAAGAATGAGCAGTATCAAAGCAAATTCCTATTCTTTTTTTGTTTTTTACTTTATCAATTATTGTTTTAAAATGATGAAATTTATTTCCTAAACCTTTTCCTTGCCCGGCAGTGGTCTCAAGTAAGATAATGACCTTTGAAGATTGCGTAGCCTCCATTAGTTTATTTAGCTGTTCAGCAATTTGTGTTAATGCTTCTAATTTTGTAATTTCTTTCTTATCACTAATAGGGATAACTCCGGGGTGCATGTTCTCATATTCTATAGTCAATTGGTCAACTTTGGTAAGCTCATCTAGCATAGCAACATATGATTTCTCCAGTTTCTCCTTATCCAAACTTGCTAGATTTACCAAATAGCTATTATGAGAAATTATTGGCCAAATTTCATCTTTTAATTCTTCTTTCTTATTTATAAAATCATCAATCTCTTTTTGTATTAATGGGCCAGAAGTCCAACCACGAACGTTTCTTACAAATACTTGAATTGCCTCACAACCCAATTCTTTACCGCTCTCGAAAGCCAAATGTTTACCACCAGAAACACTCATATGTGCGCCAATTCTCAATATATTCACCTAATTATTAAGTGTTTTTTGGTTAGTATATTTTTTATACTTTATTTTCTTTTTTAATGATCAATATTATTCAATTAATCCAATTTTAGATAAATAAAAAAAATATGCTTTAAAATTGATTATGAATGAATTATATCAACTTGAACAATTGCAATTAGATCAAATTGAAGAAGCAAGTAAAGTAATTGGTCGAGCTATTCAAGATGATCCTTTATTCGTGTATTGTTTTCCAGATCCTATTGAAAGAAAGACTAAAATTGTTACTCATTGTGAATATTTAATTTTGGTTGGAATTTTATCTGGTGAGGTTTATACAACATCAAGGGAAATTGAAGGTATTGCTGTTTGGTATCCTTATAGAATAAAAAATCGGATAATAGGTAAACAATCTAAGGAAATTAGGATAAGATTGCGAAAAGTTAAAAGAGCAGATTTTTC
>Ga0209635_10003626_pt1 | contig 12056 bp, 16 predicted proteins | sample DeeMarSWOR230_32_FD_187463 | JGI IMG/M metagenome (GOLD analysis project Ga0209635, IMG submission 187463) | Marine sediment microbial communities from White Oak River estuary, North Carolina - WOR-2-30_32 (SPAdes) (version 2) | ecosystem: Environmental > Aquatic > Marine > Intertidal zone >...
AGACTGTGACAACAAAAAAGTGGACGTCGTCGCTTTAAGAGCATTTTATTTTCCGAAAGTAGGCGACATGGTGATAGGCACAGTTTTAGAAGTTGGATTCAACGGTTGGACAGTAGACATCAAAGCACCCTACACGGCGCTTCTTAGAGCATCAGACGTTCTAAGCAGACCGTTCAAACCACAAAACGACGAATTATCCCAAGTCCTTAACGGAGGAGATTTGATAGTTGCCAAAATAGCGTCTTATGACAGAGCCCATGACCCCCAACTCACGGTCGGCGAGCCAGGCTTGGGAAAAATAACCCGTGGACAAATAATGAAAGTAACGCCGACGAAGATTCCCCGCGTTATCGGCAGGAAAGGTTCAATGATTTCCATGATAAAACAGGAAACAGGCTGCCAAATAATTCTGGGAATAAACGGAGTCATATTGGTCACTGGAAAAACCCCAGAGGACGAAGAAGTCGCCATGATGGCGATCCAAAAAATCGAAGAGGAATCCCACACGAGCGGTCTAACAGATCGTATCACACAATTCCTTAAAGAAGAAAAAGCAAAACGGGAGGAAAATAAAAATGAGTGAAAAACCTGAGAAATTAATTGATAAAAAAGGTTTAAGATTGGACGGCAGAAAACCAGACGAGTTAAGACCTATAAAAATAGAAGTAGGCGTTTTGTCAAACGCTGATGGTTCAGCATACATCGAACAAGGAAAGAACAAGATTTTGGCGGCGGCATTCGGCCCGAAAGAGATGCATCCAAAGCACCTATCACTTCCAGACCGTATGGTGCTACGATGCCGCTATCACATGGCGCCTTTCTCGGTGCAGGAACGCAAGTCCCCAGCGCCGTCAAGGAGAGAGGTTGAGCTTTCAAAGGTAATCAGGGAATCTCTTGAACCTTCAGTGTTCGTGGAATATTACCCGCGGACAGGCGTAGACATTTTCGTTGAAGTCTTACAGGCGGACGGCGGAACAAGATGCGCAAGCATCACTGCGGCTTCTTTAGCTTTAGCCGACGCAGGCATTCCCATGCGCGACTTGGTGGTTGCGTGCGCAGCGGGCAAAGTCGAAGACAAAGTGGTTCTGGACCTAATGGATACAGAAGACAAAGTAGGCTCTGCTGATGTCCCTCTGGCTCTCATGCCCAACTTGAACGCGGTTACGCTGCTGCAAATGGACGGCATCCTCACGCCAGAAGAATTCGAAAAAGCAGTAAACTTGGCAATCGAAGGGTGTAAAAATATTTACACATTACAAAAGGAAGCGTTAAAAACCAAGTATATAGCCGTCCAGCAAGAGGAGGAGGTTGAAGAATAATGTCATCACTAATAACTCGCGTGAGACTAAAACAGATAGAGCAGCTAATTGATAAGGGAAAACGTCTGGATGAAAGGGGCTTAGGCGACTACAGAGAAATCAAAATTGAACAAGGAGTGATTGAAAAGGCAGAAGGCTCCGCTCGGGTGTTGCTAGGAAAAACCGAAGTTCTCGTTGGTGTAAAAGTTGAAACTGGCGCGCCGTTTCCTGACACGCCGAACGATGGAGTACTAACAGTAAACGCGGAACTTGTGCCGCTGGCATCGCCGAGTTTCGAGCCTGGACCTCCAGATGAGAATTCTATAGAGTTAGCCAGAATAGTTGACAGGGGTATACGAGAGTCGAAAGCCATAGATACTGAGAAGCTGGTCATTGAGGCTGGAAAGAAAGTGTTCGTCGTTTTCGTTGACATTTACGTGCTTAACCACGATGGGAACTTGATAGATGCTTCCGCTTTAGCCGCGGTGGCTGCCTTGCTTAACACGAAGATGCCTAACTACGAGATCAAAGATGGAGAGGTAAAAATCAAGCAAGGATACACTCAGCTTCCGATGAAAGATCATCCTATAACGGTGACTCTTGGAAAGATAAATGGGAAGTTGATTGTTGACCCGTGGTTGGAAGAGGAGCAGGTAATGGATTCGAGAATTTCAATGGCGATCAATGATAAAGGCAACATTTGCGCTATACAGAAGGGCTGTTCGGGCTATTTCACACAGAAACAGATTTTAGAAGCCTCAAAGCTTGTACAGGAAAAAGTTGCGGAACTGCGTAAAAAACTGGATTTGTGAAAACGTTGCCGAGAACAAAGAAGGTAGGTCCATCACGGGGTTTAGGACCTCGATACGGCTCCACCGTGAGAAAGCGATACGTAAAAGTGATCACGGAGCTGAAGAAACCCCACCGATGCCCCCAATGCGGTTTTATGAGAGTTAAACGTGAAAGCGTCGGCATATGGAAATGCAGAAAGTGCGGCTACACGTTTGCTGGTGGAGCATACACGCCTGTCACAAAACTCGGAGTCGTAGCCAAACGCGCAGCTAAAGGCACAGTCGCAGAGGAAACGGCAACGCCCGTTGTAACAGAAGAAGAAACTGAATAAGCGCCTTTTTTAGTTCCCCTTTTTAGCTTTTTGTCATTCAGACTATAACGTATTTTAAAAGGAAAAGCGTCTCATTCCAAATGGGGTAGGCTTGAAAATGAAGGCGAAGGCAACTGTCCGTTTGCGGTTCTCTTCAGAAAAACGCTTGACAACTCTGCTCAATGCTTTGGCGCCAGAGGCTAACAGACCAGTTACCACGCGAGCTAGGACGGTTTTGGAGAGAGAAGGCAGCTTTCTGGTTTTGAAGGTGGAAGCGAAGGACACGGTTGCTCTGCGTGCCGCGTTGAACGCTTATCTGAGGTGGATAGGCTCTGCGGTGAAGGTTCTGGAAGTCGTTGAACACGCTTCGTAGTTTGTGCACTCGTGCTCTCGAAGATAGACCCCCTCTATAGTTTCTGCAACCCCAAACCCAAACTCCCCTACTCTCTCCTACTCTCCTACTAACCCTCTCTCTAAAAACAAAAGAAAAAAACACACACGCACAAAACCAAAAGAGAAAATCTCAGACACACTATTCCGTAAAATTGTTTTCTTGAAATGCAAATGCGTAGTTTGTTATAAGTAATCTACTCCAGTAAAATGTCATAATTTTTGTTTCAATATCTCAAAGTTATGTAGTAAGAAATTGGGAACCCATTGATATACACCCAATGGAATCCGTAATTCTGTGTTAATTTGCTCGTATTTATCACGAGGGAAAGGTGGTTGAAGAAAATATCTTTTTGTTTGCATGACTTCCCCTTTTATCCCCTCGAAAATTGCGTATATTCTAGGATGTGACAATCTCGTCACCAAAACAGGAAACAAATCAAGAGTATTACATAGGTCTAACAGTAGATGAACATCATCCATCCTTGGATATTCAAGCCTATTCTTAACCTGAATCCCAATGTACACGTCTTTAGACCTTTCATAAACAATATAGTCCAAATCTCTCTTTCTTGCCCTAGTCCTCGGTTCATCTTGATGGTATTCTTTCCCATTGAAATAATGTGAATTTTTAGAAACTACAACATAACCAGTCTTTATCAAAGCGTCCTCAACTAACATTTCTCCATAATCATCATAAATTACTCCTCTACGCTCGAATTTTCTAGGATGGTCAATATAGACTTTCATCAATTGTATCTTGTGGAGAGCCAAAGGTTCTACTTGGTTCCAAGGGACATTTTTCGGAAAAAACCACCTGTTTCCATTGAAACTTTTTGTGTTTAGGTCATCCGAACGGACAAGCTCTACGCATTCATCTTTGACGTATTCATGCAAAAAAACGTCTTCCAAGGTAATTTGTAGTTCTCTCAAATAAACAATTTTTTTCTTGTGTTTTTAGAGAGAGGGTTAGTAGGAGAGTAGGAGAGAGTAGGGGAGTTTGGGTTTGGGGGTTTGGGTTTGGGGTTGGGGTTGGGTTTGGGTTTGGGTTTGGGTTTGGGTTTGGGGATAGTTTCTGCAATGAATTTCTATTAGGCTCCAAATATGCTGGGTGTTCATCAATACTGCTTAAGGGAGCGCTTTGTCACTGTGCGGAGCGTTTTTTCCGCGGTGGAGACGCAGAAAAGTAAATCGTCAATCGTGGCTATGAACGTGGCAAGTTTTCCCTCAGTTTTTACCTCTGTGAGAACTTGGTTGCCTTTCCTTACGGTTTCGATGAATAATCCTGCGGGCGTCTTGAAATTGTCAGGGGAAACTGCGTTGGCAACGGCATCAGCGGTTTTCGCGTCGCCGTACTCAAGCGTTATCGTTGCTTCCAACTTCTTCGCCCTTTAGCTGTTTTCCCACCAGTTCGTTGACGGTGTTTATGAAGTTTTCAATCTGGTCTATGGGCACTTGGGCGCCTGCGGCTACGTTGTGTCCTCCGCCTTTTCCGCCGTATTTCTCTGACGCGACGCGCATAACGTCGCCGAGGTTGACGCCTTTGCTGAGCGCCACATGAGTTGTTCTGGCTGAAAACTTGGCTGCGTTTTCTTCTTCAATGTTCGCGAAGGCTATAAGCGGCTTTTCCGGGTTCTCAAGTCCAGCAACCAGTATGGAGGAGATGGTGCCGATTATCTTTTCGTTTATGAAAGTCTCGCCGTAAACAACGTAAATGTTTTCGAATTCTTTCATTCTTTCAGGTTTTTCCGCTACCCAGCCGAGGTACGTGCTGATGCTTTTCCTGTAGTCCTCCAGAACCTTGTTAGCCTCTTCAAGCGCTGCGCCCCTGTCGCCCATGCAGATGGCTATGCCGAGGCTGGGTCTGTCCATGCGACCTGTGGAGTTCAGCACCAAAGCGAATTCGCGGGCGTCTCTAAGCGGCGTCCAAGCCTCTTCGTTGACTAAAACGTAAACGTTGCCTATGAGATTCGCCACTTCAGCGTGCAATCCCTTCGAAATCAAGTAGTCGGCAAGGGCTGAGGATAACCTTTTCTTTTCGTCTCCCGTGAGGTCTCTGAGCGCCCGCCACCGTTCTCCTTCTTTAGGCTTAATGTCCAAACTAGCCAGAAACGCCAAGGTCTTGTCTTCTTCTCCGCTTAAGCCTGGAATGAAGGGGCTAGTCGTGGTGGCAAGAGCCCTATGGATGGGGCGTGTCTCTCTGCCGAAGAAAGTTAAGTCCTTCTCCACTGTAACCAGTTTCGCGGCTACAGCGTCGTCAACTATTAACTCGTTCAAGCCGCCAAGCTTTCTCTCCTCGTTCTTGTCCTGCATGTCTCCGAGAGCGCCGACCAGCGCTATGGGTGCCAAATCAACGTTCTCTGCATTGACGGCTTTAGCCACAAAATAGGCAACGCCAGAACCGCTGACATCGGTGGCGCCGTCTATGCCGTGCAAATGCGGATTTACTTGAACGAAATTCTCGTTATCCACGTCTCCCGTTATTTGGTGGTGATCCAGAATTAGCACTTTGAAATCTGGAACTTTCTCGTCCAGAAGATCAAGGTAGCCGCTTCCAAAATCCGTTAGAATCACCAGCTGCGGCTTGTCTGCGACTATTTCGCCTATGATTTTCTCGTCAATCCACTGCGTTACCCTTAGTCGAAACCTCGCGTCAAGCCTGAACAAGGCTTTTCCAATTATCGCTGCCGCGGCAACGCCGTCCGCGTCTAAATGTGAGAAAACGTGGACGAACCCGTCTTTCTCCACGGTTTCCATGATAGCCTTTGCTGCTTGGGCGGCTGACGCTAAAAACTTTTCAACTGGTGTTTGCTCTGTAGCCATGGCGATTCACTCTTGCCTAAGGGCGAATTTAAGATTTAAAGCTGATGTTACCTTCTTGCGAGGAAGTTGCCTGTAAAATAATTTTTGGGAAAGGCAAGCTTTAAGATATTATGGCTATTTTAGCCTCGTATTTCCATTTCGGTGGCAAAACGCCTTTCCGCTTATAATACCTGGAAAGCTTGTAGATTCTCGCCTCGATAACTTGCAAGGCGCGTTTGTTGTGGAGGTCTTTCTTGTTTTTCTCCATGTGAATTGTAAGGCGCTTTGCCTTCTTAATCAAGTCAGCCAAGTCTTCTGGCATCGACGGCGCTAATCCCGCGCTCTCAAGTATGTCAGATATGCTTTTCCCAGTTATGGGTTTCACCAAGGGAATCGCGTACTGATCCCGCAGAATCGTGCCTATTTTGCTGAGTGAGTGGCCGTCTTTCGCTAGTTTGATGACGAAGGCTTCGACTTCTTCCGGCTGGTACTTGCACCAGCTTGGAGGGCGTCTGCTGACGGGCCTTATTGAATGGGATTTTCCTTTTTCCTGTTTCGGCATCTCTACACCTTAAGCACTATGACCCACGGAACACGAATATTTAAAACTAGTGGGTGCAGGATTAGGATTGTATGCCACACACATGTTAGAATGGTAACAGATAATATGCCAAACACGCCATCAATATCAAGAATGTTACTATAACTACGTAACCCATTTTCTTGTTTTTCTCGAAAGAGACACCTATCATACTGAACAGAGCAGCATAGAAGACTACGATGTAGGGAACATGAATTATCAATATTTCCCTGAATGGAACTCTGAGGACGAAATCCAATAATAATTCCAGAGAGAGATAGAAGAGAATAATCCCATTAGATATTATCGTCCTTTTTTTCGCCTTCTCTCTAAAAAATCCTAGTAACGTGATAGTGAAAGGAATTATTAATGAAATGACAATACCGCCGCACGCTTGCATGAGCAGCATATCGCCGAGTTTTGTTGTAATGTATAAAGCACTCACTGAAATATTGAAAATAACAGAGGAGCAAATGAAGATAACATCGGTTAATTTATTCACGTTCAGTTTTTAGTCTCTATTTCGTTAATTAGGTTTGGGTTTTGGACTGAAATTTAATACAACCAATTTTGTTTTAGAAAAAATGTTCGATTTCTCAGATTATTGCTGTGATAACTGTTAAATTCAATATAATTGGGGGAGCCATTTGGAGACCCGCTTTTGATAAGCAGTATATTCTTCGCCTAGTATCTCGATGAGGCTCTTTTCTTCGTATGCTGCCATTCTGTCATAGAAAATGAAAAAAGCAATCCAAATCACAATTGAAACAAGCGAGACGCTGATTAATAGAAAGGCTAAACAAAAGAGCAGGATTCCAAGATACATCGGATGCCTTACCCAAGCGTATACGCCCGAATCAACAAGCTTAGGCGGGTCTTGAACTTGTTCTAAAACCACCTTATGAGACTTTGATACGAGATAAAAACTGAGACACAAGAATACCAGCATTCCTGCAAAAAGCACTGGAAAAGCTAACACTTCAAAAATAACAGTTGAATACCCAAACATAAAGTAGCTCAAAGAATCAATTCCCCACACAACAAAGAACAAGATTAGCATAAGAAGCTGAATTCTGTCGCAAAGCGGATGTTCAGAACCCAAACCCTGCCTCATCTTTGAAAACTCCAAACGCCGCTGACTTTATTAATTAACTGACACCACACTTAACTTTTTAGGGGCATCATAGAGGTAGAGTTTAAGTGAATGAAATAATTAAGCTGGAATTGCTTGGGTCGGTTCAATTGGTTGCAGCGTTAATCCTTGCATTATGGTTTTTCACTCGTTCTTCATGGATCAGACGGCGCACCAATTTTTCTGTAGACAACCTACTGCTTAAGGAGACTTAAGCCCAATTTTCTCGATTACATTTTCAAGTTTGACTATTACTAGATGCTTGTTCATTGTTAAGGAAGACCATTCTGCCTCCTTTGAAAAACCATGTGCCACAAGAAAGTTACTTGATAGCCGTTTCTGCTTGCCAGCAACGGCCATTTTTTCTATAGCTCTAGCTTTTTCCTGAGGGTCTGTTACGAGTTTCAACTTGCCTATTAATACTACAAAACGGTATTCGCTTAAGTCCTGCGTATACTTTTCAATTTCAACGCAAACGAGGTTTCCTTCTTTGAGGAGGTCAATTTTTCTGCCGTAGTCTGTGAAGTGGAAATAGAGTTGGTCATCAATTAAGACATACTGGAAAGGTGCAATGTATGGGGCATTCTCACCGCTAAAAGCGATACGACAAAGAATTTGCTCGTTTATCAGCTTGTCTATTTCTGGTTTCGCCATTTTGGGCAACTTTACAGGTCTCACGCCATCACACTCGTTAATAACTCAATTTTTGTCACCAAGATCTATATCTAATTCACTATTTGGGCGTGTCGGCTAATTTGCGAGGGCTATATAAAACTTGAAGCGAAATCGGCTTACCGTCTTCACCTATAAACAAAAAGAGCACTTTGAATCCTTTCTAGTGAATGCTAATCCTCTTCTCAAATGGCAGAATTTTGAGACCTCAGCATTTTTTATATACTCAACAGAAGAAATATACTCTGGGAGGATGTGAATGGCAGCCACAAATTCTGCCCTTTTGAAATGGTTAAACATAATGGCTTTTTTGTTCACGGTTCTAGTTAACGGCTTAGCTGGTAGTACCACAATTCTTGGCGGTAAGAACACGGCTCAGATTTCTGATGCAAACCCGACTCTCATAACTCCTGCAGGTTACGTGTTCTCCATCTGGGGAGTTATCTACATCTTGCTGGGGGTTTTTGTAGTCTTTCAAGCATTGCCAAGTGAGAAAGGAAAAGACTATCAAAAGAGAATTGGCTGGCTGTTTGTCCTGAGCAGCTTACTAAACATTGCTTGGCTTTTCCTTTGGCAGTTTGAGTATCTTAGTTTGTCTGTTGTTCTTATGTTCCTGCTGCTGGCAACTTTGATTTCGATTTACCTGCGCCTTAACATCGGGAAGTCTACAGTTCCATTGCGCGAAAAACTGGCTGTTCATGCGCCATTCAGTGTTTATCTAGGTTGGATTACCATAGCCTCTATTGCCAACGTGGCTGTCACATTGGTTTCAGTAAACTGGGACGGCTTCGGAATAAGCCCCGAAACATGGGCTGCTCTAATCATAATCATCGCTCTATTGATCACGTTGCTCGTTATAGCCACGAGAAAAGACATAGCATACGGACTGGTAATCATCTGGGCGCTAGTAGGTATCGCGGTGAAGCAAAGCGGAAATCAAAACATCGTTATGATAACGGAAATAAGTGTCATTATTGTAGCGATAGCGTTGGCTGCTGGCATCCTCCTTGCCAGCCTCAAGCGCCGATAAATTAACCTGAAAGAGCTTGAGAATCTCGAGAAACTTGGAAAATACAAATAGAGAATAGGACTATCTTCTGCGTGTTTTTTAAGCACTTCTACTCAGTTCACCGCAACATTTTTAAGTAAATCTTTACTATATTTTGGTAAATATTAGCGAGGGAAACTAAAGCATGGGGCTACTCTCCAGTCACGAATCAATTGTTTGGCAGAAATTTCAAATGGGAAAAAACACAAGCTCAATAGCAGAAGAACACAAAGCAGAATCATGGAGCCCCGCATACGTATCGAGAGTACTCAACAGAGCCCGAAAAAAAATTGCAAAAACACTCAAAGAACACGCAAACAGCCACCGCCTCGACATTGAAACCCTCCTAGACTATAAAGGTCTCTTAATCGGTTTCGATTACCAGACAAGCGCCCAAGTATACATAATTTTCACTGAGAAACTTGGAACAATCGTCTGGTACAAACATGACTCTTACGCTGGAAAACTCTGCCCAGATTGCCCCAAAGAAGACGAGTGCAGAGAAACACTAGACACCATAATCCACGAACATAACATCCAGTTGAGAGCTGACGAAAAACAACTGTATATGACAGACCAGTCTATCGCGATTTTCAACAAACTCGCTGCGAAGGAAACGCCTAGATACAAGAGAAAGGGAGGTGATTAGTTTTGGGAAAGAATGTTGAAGAAAAAGTCATCAGACCTCCAGTTAAGCAAATTACAAGCGGAAAAATATTCAAGCCTTCACAAGCCTTTCTGCACAAAATGCTGTTCCAAAGCGTCTTTACTTTCATATTACTTTGGCTAATGGTAGTTCTTTCCTTTGTAGGCATTGCATTCTTGAGCGCAACAGACCCAGCCAACCCAAGTGCAACTCAAATAATCAACGATTATTTCGTGCCAGTTAACCTCTGGACAGTGATAGTAAACTTGGTTTGGCTTGTGCCAACTCTAGTTGTCATACCACCCTACTTCAAAAGTATTGAATACTCAGTGAAAGCTGAAACTGGTGATAGTATGCCAGAAATCTACTCAAAAAGAGGAATCCTCACCATAACCCGCAGACACGTACCCTTCAGAACCATAACAAACATCTCCAGCAAAGCCGGTCCATTCGACAGATTGTTCAAAATCGGCTCAGTTCACATCGAAACTGCAGGATACTCAGGAGCCAACCAAAAAGGTCCAGAAGAAACCCTTAGTGGCATCGTCTTCTACGAAGAGGTCCGCGATTTCATCCTAAAAGAGCTGAGGAAGTTCAAGGAACCTTATGTAACCGGAACTGAGGTAGTTTATCCAACTGAAGAACCTGTACCGAAAATGAAGGGTCTCGACGACGAGATACTGGTCACCCTCCGTGAAATACGCGACATACTACGAAACAAAAAAGACAAGCCTTCTTGACCCAACTTTTTCGTGTTGCTCTTTTTCTTCTTCTCTAATTCTTTGGAAAAACCTCTCTTGCACACAAGTTTTCAGTTTTGCAGGGTCATTGAAACTTTTTGTACCATTCAGCAAATTTGCGAACAGCCTTTGCACGGTGCGAAAAACCGTTCTTCTCTTCCAAAGTCATTTCCGCAAACGTCTTCTCGCTTCCTGAGGGCTGAAAGATTGGATCAAACCCGAAACCTGATTTGCCGTTTCCTCTTCGCTCTTCCGTTGTTATTTTCCCAGCGACGTCGCCCTCAAAGCACACAGGCGCGCCCGCGTAGTTATCACAGTACGCTATTACCGACTGGAATGTGGCTTTTCTGTCTTCAACGTTTTCCATCAGCTTCAGCAAGCCCTTGTTGCCTATTGTTTTGTAGGCGTAGGCGGCGTATGGGCCTGGAAAACCGCGCAGCGCGTCTATGAAGAGCCCAGCGTCTTCCACTATGACGGGTAAGCGGCATCGCTTGAACGCGTCTTGGGCGCTTGTTTGTGCTATTTCTCTGAGGTTGGCACTTTGGATTTCAGAAGCTTTCACCCTTAGCATGCCCACGGCTATCTTGTACTCAGCTAATACTCGGCGGGCTTCGTTGAACTTGTTAACGTTGTTCGTGGCGAAAAAAATAACCCTGCCCTTCAACTTGAACGCCACGCTATGCTTCCTCCCTTCTTTCCGCAACATACCGACCACGCCTTTCTATCTCCCTAATTTTCTCTAAAACTTTTCCCGCCGCTTCCGCACCCAAAACCGCAGAATACCCCCTCATAACAGCCCCGAAGCATTCTTCGGCAAACTGGTAATGCGTACTCTGCAACGCGCGCTTCATCAAATGCAAATCCACGCCTCTGGCTTCAAGCTCAGCGTTTTTTTCACCTAATCCAAAATCAACCAGAAAAATCTTGCCCTCAACGCCCAAAATCATGTTCGACGTCGTCAAGTCACCGTGAATCACCCCGTGCTCGTGCATTTTTCCAATCAACTCGCCGATTTTAACGCATAATTCCTGCCTTTCCTTCTTCGAGACCTCGCCCAACAGCTGCTTCACCTGTTTGCCCTCCACAAACTCCATCGTTATCACAGCGTTTTTCACGTCTACAAGAAAAATCGTTGGAGTCGGCACTCCTGCTTTTTTCGCTTCATGCATAAGCTGCGGCTCATGCACTGTTCGGTAACTTCGAATCTGCGCATCAAGCTCTGCGGGACGATATTTTTTCGGCAACCGAGCCTTAATAACCACCCTTTTATCATGCCAATCTGCAAGGTAGAGGCTTGCTTCCGCCCCCTTCTTGAGCAGTGTCTGCGAAGCTACTTCACCCATGGAACATCAACCTTTTCTAAACGCCACCTTAACTTGACAAAACTCTCTTCGACAGGCGTAACTGCGCCGTGCGTGTAGGCTAACACGCCAGTCCAAGCAATCATAGCGCCGTTATCCGTTGCAAACTCGCGCGGCACCACATTAAACCGCGCATCATGCTCTTCCGCAATGATGCCCAGCATGGACTGCAACCTTCTGTTAGCCGCTACGCCGCCCGTTAGCAGAACCTCTTTCTTCTCAGTGTGCGCCAACGCTCTTTCAGTAACCTCCGTAACCATTGAAAACGCGTTTTCCTGAAGACTG
>Ga0209635_10003627_pt1 | contig 12053 bp, 6 predicted proteins | sample DeeMarSWOR230_32_FD_187463 | JGI IMG/M metagenome (GOLD analysis project Ga0209635, IMG submission 187463) | Marine sediment microbial communities from White Oak River estuary, North Carolina - WOR-2-30_32 (SPAdes) (version 2) | ecosystem: Environmental > Aquatic > Marine > Intertidal zone >...
GGGTAATTCCATACTCTGGGCAAACGTAGACGGCACCGGGACTGGCCAAGCAGCTCAAATACATGGTGCAGTGGAGGCTATGTTCAGTTGCATCCAGGATGAGGACCCCAACGACCAAACCATCCCGTTCAGCGAGCAAGACGACGGCAATATTGATGACGACCCGATGTTTGTTCGTGAACCGGATGATGGTGGAGACGGCTGGGGCATCGGCGATAATGACGACTTCGGCGATCTACATCTGCAGAATACCTCGCCCTGTATAAACGCGGGTTTCCCAAGTTACTATGTTGCACGTGACAGCCTGGACATCGACGGCCAGCCGCGGGTAACCGGCCTTCGCGTTGACATGGGTGCCGATGAGGCCGCACCAATAGTGGTTGTCACAAAGCCGCAAGGTGGCGAAGTCTGGAAGCGTGGCAGCACACACGAAGTGCAGTGGTCAAGTTACGGCCTGAGTACACTAAATATCTTGTTCAGCGAAGATGGTGGCAGCAACTGGGTGACTGTTGAGGGCGGCTTGCCGGATACCGGCAGCTACTTCTGGCATCTGCCGGACGCAGTGGACTCCAACCAGTGTTCTATTCTGCTTGTTCCAGGTACTGCCGGCCAAAATGCAGTGACCATTCAGAGCGGGCTTTTTACTATTCATCCGGATTCGGCTGGGCCCACCGTTCAGTCAAAGTGGAAATCGCTGGGCGGCGACTTTGACCGGGCCGGCTTGAGCGAGAACTTTGGGCCGGAACTCGGCTGCATTAAGTGGCGCTTTGAAACAGACGGAGCGGTATCGGCAAGCGTCACTGTCAGCTCTGATGACCGAATACACATTGCCAGCGAGGACGGCACACTGTACACTCTCGACGCAAACGGCTTGCCGCTGTGGTCCCACGATACAAATTCGCCGTTTCTTAGCTCGCCAACCATTGGACTTGACGGCACAGTTTATGTTGGAAGCGAAAACGGAAAGCTATATGCCATTGACATCAACGGCAGCCTCAGATGGACGCACACCACTGGCGAAGCCATCTATTCGTCGCCTGCCGTATCCGCGGACGGTAACAGCGTCTATGTTGGCTCTCAAGATGGCGTCCTTTATGCGTTGAATAGGGACGGCAGCGAATTGTGGACCTTCGCAACGAATGGGCCCGGCCGATTACCAACAGGTTCAATCCTTGCATCACCGGCCATAGGCACTGATGGCACCGTCTACATCGGTGGGTTGTACGACCCAAATCTCTACGCACTTGATCCCAACACGGGAGCCTTGAAGTGGAAGTGCAGCTTCAAATCCGGAGGTTGGCCCTTTGCCTCACCGGTCATTGCCCAAGACGGCACGATATACCAGGTCCTGCTATATGACCCCAATCTGTATGCGATTGAACCCGACGTCGGCGCGGTTGTCTGGGCAACCAATTTGGCTGACCCGTGCTCCGACTGGTTCGAGACCGACTATGCCGAGAAGTATTGGGACCCTGATGGCTGGTCTGAGCCGGCTCTAGGAGCTGACGGTACAATCTACGTGAGCCTTGACGACCCGTATCTTCGGGCCGTTGGGCCCGGCGGTGATATCAGGTGGGTGACCCGCTTAGGCGAGGTCGGTGGGTTTACGCTGACTGTTGGCAGTGATGGCCTTATTTATGCGGCCAGTGATGATGGGTATCTTTGCGTCGTCGGTCCCACTGGCAAGGAGATTGCTCGATTCCGAACCGACAGGTGGCTGAATTTTCCCGTGATAGCCGCAGACGATACGATAATCGTCGGCGACTCGAGAGACGATTCAGCGCTTATCACCGATTCAAACAACGCTGTATGGGCAATTACTCGACAATGTGATAAAGGCCAAGCCCTCGATTTACATCGGCCTGAAGACCTGGACGGTAATGGTAAAACAGACTTTCGTGATCTTGTTTTCCTGGCGGCCGATTGGCTTGGCTGTACCGATGTCGACTGGCCTTGCTTCTATGGTGGAGAGCAAATCTATCTCATCGGTGATGCAAACAGAGACTTCTACGTCGGTCTCGAGGACCTCGTGGCGCTCGCAGATCATTGGTTGAAGGAAGATTAAGACACAAATTTACCAAGAAGATGCAATCGAAAGCAGCTTTAACAAAGAAAGATTTCGTCGCAGTTTTGGGCAGCGCTATTTTTCTGCTGGCGAATCTCGCAGCCACCGGCAGTGGCGGGCGTGAACGAGCGAAGCGCACCGTTTGCCTCGCCAACCTTAAACACTTGACCCTTGCATGGCACTTATATGCAGACGATAACGATGACAGGATCGTCAATGGGGATACAGAGGAGTATCCGGCGTTGCATGAAGGCCAGTGCCCGTGGGTACGTAGAGATTGGCAGCCGGGCATGACTGTGCAGAGCAAGAAGCGTGCTATCGAAAATGGAGCCCTGTTTCCGTATACAAGGGAATTCAACCTCTATAAGTGCCCGACCGGTGCTCGGCAAGAGACACGAAGCTACACTATAGTCGACGCTATGAACTGCCAGGGTTGGGAGAGCATGGGCGGGGTGATGATTAGCAAAAGAGCACAAATCAGCAAGCCAACCCAGAGATTCGTCTTTCTCGACCACGGAGGCAGCGAGCAGGCGCTTTTGGGCGGCTGGACTTGCTACGTTAACGAGTACCGGTGGTGGGACCCGCCCGCAATACGTCACGACTATGGGACGACTTTTTCTTTTGCGGACGGACATTGCGAGTGCTGGAAGTGGCAAGATAAGCGGACGATAGAGTTTGGAAGGAACGCGAGGCCTTTCTCTGCGCCGCAACCGGGCAACGAAGATATTCGCAGGACCCAGCTCGCTGCGTGGGGTTCAGCAGCGATCAGAGGCAACTAAGCAGTTGAGATTGAACCAAAACCGCAATCTTCCCGACTCAGTAGGATGGAAGGCAAACCCAGATGAGACATAAATACAATCTGGCAAAAAGAGACGTTGTGGTTATTCTCGCCTGTCTCGTCCTCCTGTTGATGAGTCTCGGCGCTATAGGCAGCGCCGGGCGCAGAAGAGCCAAAGAGGTAGTCTGTCTTGCGAACCTGCGCCAATGGGGGACTATCATTCAGACCTATACGCAGGACAACGACGGCAAATTCTGGTCCGGCCTACATTCCCACGGATATTGGTGGCCCTGGCAGCTTGAAGACCGACTCAAGGATTGGAAGGCCAATAGAATCTGGTTCTGCCCGATGGCCACAAAACCAATAATGGACGAAAACGGGGTAACTGCACCCACGCTTAGTATCTTCAACGCTTGGGGCATCTATAAAGGCAGTCACACCTGCAACCTTACCCATAAGACATACTCTGCGGGTCCGAATGGCCTGGCTGGAAGCTACGCACTCAATGGCTATGTCCTTGGTATACCGCTTGATGCTACATTTGAAGTCGGGGTGCGTGCTAAGGACGGCTGGAGGAGCCCTAATGTGGGCGGCGCCAACGATATACCACTGTTCATAGATGCCCTGCGCTTCGATGTGTGGCCTCAGTATACAGAAGGCCCCGCAGACAACGAGTCTGCCGCCTGGACTTCCAACCACATGGCCCGTTGCTGCATCAACCGACACAATGGTTTTGTTAACCTGCTCTTTATGGATTGGTCTGGCAGAAGAATAGGTCTAAAGGAGCTGTGGAGCTTGAAGTGGTATCGCAGCTTCGACACGTGTGGTCCGTGGACGAAATGTGGTGGCGTCCAGGGGGAGGACTGGCCGGAATGGATGAGAAGATTCAAAGACTATTGATTCAGAGCGAGAAACGTCAACGGATGAGAAGATCATGAGACGAAAAACCAACCTTACAGCCAAAGACATTGTCACTGTGATTGGCTGCATTGTTTTTCTTTTGACGAATCTCGGCGCTATCGGCAGTGGTGGACGCAGACGAGCCAAAGAGGTGGTCTGCCTTTCGAATCTGCGCCAATGGGGCGCTTTCTTCCAAATGTATACGAACGATAACAACGGCTACTTCTTCAGCGGTGAGTATAATGGCACCCGCTCCGGTATGGGTAGTGGCAGGTTCTGGAGATTATCGATGAAACCTTGCTCTAAGGATATCAAGATGTGGCTTTGCCCACAGGCCACAAGGTCGCGCGGACTAGGAATCCCGCGAGGCGACCGGCCCTTCATCGCCTGGGAGACCGCAGGTGATGTCGGCAGCTACGGGCTCAATGGCTGGGTATTGAACCTGCCGGCTGCCAAACAGCACAGCAACAGAACCAATGGCTGGGGCCGGGCGGATACAGATCTCCGCACCGGCAGGCCGCGACACTAGCATACGCACAACGTCAAAAATGCAAATAACGTACCTGTGTTCGCTGACATGTGGTGGGCCGATGCCTGGCCACTGGCAACCGACCGACCTCCACTAACTGAGACTGGACCGGCGGATACGCCCGGTACAAATGAAATGAACCGTGCCTGCGTCAACCAGCACTATGGGCGGATAAACGCACTCTTCATGGACTGGTCAGCGAGAAAAATAGGCCTAAAAGAGCTGTGGACGCTCAAATGGCATCGCTACTACGACACGTGCGGGGCGTGGACGAAATGTGGCGGCGTCCGGCCCGAAGACTGGCCGAAATGGATGAGAAAATTTAGAGACAAGTGAGGCAGCCTGCCGACTACGGCCCAAAATAACGCAATATACGGCCACCAGGGGGGTTTTGGCATCCATCTGTCCGAGCCAAAAGGATTCTTTAATTTGATTAAATTTTTTTCTTGCCCTTCTGGACGGAGATGGTATAATTGTATTTATATGCCCCTGCGATTTTGTCTTCCCTCCTCTCCCTCCGCTGAGCAGGGGCATATTTCTTTTTCTAAGGCTAATCAACATGGGCCTTGTATTTCCCGCGATAGAACTCTGTCCGGCTTCTGCCGATACAAACAGACTTGAAGAACGGGCCCTATCACCCGAGGCAATTGGACCACAACTCTGGCTGAGAGACCCGAGCAGGCAGTGTGTCCGATCTGTGTGGCTGACGGCAGTTTGGGAATGACCTTCCTCCAACACAAGAAAGATCCGACTGCGTTCTTGTCAGCCTTCCCAGAAATGGCAGCAAAACCACGTGCTAAATAATAAAAATTTTGTAGAAATCTCTTGCAGAGTTGACCTGTTTTGCGTTAGAATTTTGTTAAAATTGAATGGAAAGGCAGGCAAGAATTATCATACCGTTTCTTCTTGCCATCATAATTCAGATTTGCTTCAAATTCATACCAGTCCTGCCTTCAAGATTTGGCTCATAAGTGGATCATAAGAGGCGAGCGAGTCGATTCAGTTATCGAAGTGGGAAAAAATGAGATGGGCAAGAATCTGGCATTACCTAACCTTCTCTTGCTCTGGCTCGGCAAGCAGAGACAGCTTGTCAAATCAGGCATAGGTGCGTGGCCTTTGCCATCATAATATATCTATCATATTTTCGAAAGGGCAGGACAATGGAGCAAAGGAAAAGAACTGTTGCGTTGCTTCTTGCAGTTGTCTGGATCATCCTGTGCACGAGTGTGGCAAACGCAAGCCTCGTCGGGCACTGGAAGCTGGATGAGACCGAAGGCAGCATAGCCCACGACGGCATCGGCGCCCACGATGGCATAGTCCGTGGTGAGCCGACCTGGCAGGCGACGGCCGGCAAGGTGGACGGCGCATTGCAGTTCGACGGGCTCAACGATTATGTCAGTACGGATTTCGTTTTGGACCCGGCTAACGGGACGTTAAGCGCATTTGCTTGGATCAAAGGCGGCGGGCCAGAGCAAGCGATCGTATCTCAGACCGACGGTACCGGCTTCGGATGGATATGGCTCTGCACAGATCCGAGCGGGAAATTTATGACCTGGTTGACGGATTGGGGGCGATTTACCCCCCTACTGGTTTCAGAATCCGTGATTACGGATGGAGCCTGGTACCGCATCGGCATCGTGTGGGATGGGTCGCACCGGCACCTGTACGTGGACGGAACGGAAGTCGCAAAGGATACAGATCCACTGAGTCCGCTATACACGTCCAACGGAGGCCTATACTTTGGTGCCGCAAAAAACCTTGCAGAAAACAGCTTCTGGTGTGGATTGATCGATGACATCCGTCTGTACAATCACGCGCTAAGCGCATCAGAGGTCGAGCACCTGGCGAAGGGCGGTGCAGGGGTCAGTAGTGACACGATCAGTGTAGTAGCAGTGGCACCAAAAACGCTATACGCGCAGATCCCAGCCACTGTGTCAATCACTGCGGTAAAGACATTTGACCTAAGCCCCGTAGTCATGCCTGTCTCGATATATTTCAGGACAGATGCCTCAACGTCGTCACGCCTCTTCGAGGGCGTTACCGATAGCACCGGCCAGATCACCGCGAAGTTTGATGTCCCTGATGTCGCGCCGGGGTCATATACAATCGAGATTGAAGCCGAGGGCCTTCCAGACACCTTGACTGCCAGTGTCCAGGTTCGCCAGATGCCGGTGTTGCTCATAGAGACTGACAAACCCATCTACAAACCTGGCCAGACGATTCACGGGCGTGTCTTAGTTCTGACCAATGAGCTGCGGCCGGCCGCTGCCTCAGAGGTCGAGGTCGAGATTACCGACGGCAAAGGGGTCAAGATATTCCGAAAGCCGCTGACGACAAATGCGTTCGGCGTGGCGCCGTTCGAGCTGGACCTGGCCAACGAGCTTAATTTCGGCACATGGAAGATCTCTGCCGAATCCGGCTCGGCCTCCGGTGCCGCCGACGTCCGCGTGGAGAAGTACGTGCTACCGCGCTTCGATGTCGAGCTGGTCACGGACCGGGATTACTTCCTTGTAGATGAAACGATTCCGGGAACTGTAAGCGCCACTTATTTCTTTGGCAAGCCAGTTGATGGGACCGTCGAGGTTCGGGCCAGCCGTTACGTTGGCGTCTGGGAAGAATATGCCACCTATACCGCAACCTTGTCTGGCGGCAGCGCCGAGTTCACCTTGCCCGCCGTAGGCTATGCGAGCGGCACACCCGGCGCCGGCGGCTCTGGAAGCGTGCAGCTTGAAGTAACGGTCACCGACACCTCAGACCACGAAGAAAAGACCACCAAGCTACTCAAGATCGTAAAGTCCGCCATTCAACATCAGCTCATCGGCTTGTCGCGAGTAGTTACACCTGGTCAGCCCTTCGAAGTGTTGATGGTCGCAGAAACACCTGATGGTGACCCGCTCGCCGTGTCTGCGGAGGTTACCTGCCAATACTTCGACAAATACTATAGGCTTTTGTCCAAAGAAAGTCGGTCGGTTGCTCATTTCAATGGCAAGGCGACCGTGTCGTTTACGGCGCCAGATGATACAGCCTGGGCCTGGCTCAAGAGCTCGGTGCAGAGAGACAACGCCAGTGAAGAAGCTGACTTGATTATTTATGCGGCCTACTCCCCCACTGACAGCTTCCTGCACCTCAGTCGGGTCTCAGACGCGCCCGTGAACGTCGGCGATATTGTCACGATCGATGTGTTCCGAACACACAATGCAACGGTCTACTATGACGTCTTCGCAAATGGCCACACTGTTTGGTCGGATGCCACAACCGCATCTAAGATTACCTTCCAGGCCACCCAGCAAATGGTACCTGCGGCAAAGGTCGTAGCTTACATCATCAATCCAAATAATGAGATATCAGCCGACGCCTTGCCGCTTAAGGTGGCGATGGATAGCACGGCTAAGCTGAACGTTCGGTTCAACGCCGAGCAGGTTCTTCCAGGCGACCCGGTCCAGGTATCCGTGCAGGCCGATACCCTGGCCATGGTAGGCATAGCCATTGTTGACGAGTCGGTATACGCCCTCAATGAGGGCCGGCTGAATATGCAAGAGGTCTTTGACGAGCTTGAACGCCGGTTCATGGAACCACAATCTGAGATACACGAGTCCACATCGACATACGGCGCTCACGAGGTATTTGACGAGGCGGGTCTTCAAGTGTTGGCCTCGGGTGGTGTCGACGTGCCGCAGGGCTGGCAAATCTGGCGGGACTGGCCTCTCCCACCTGGTTCAGGCGGCGGCTGGGGAGGCCTGCCAGAGCCCGGAAGGGACGACGTCGACGACGAAGTCCCGCTGGCTGAGGTAACCCGTATCCGCCAGTTCTTCCCGGAAACATGGCTCTGGGTGCCCGATCTTCTCACTGAGCCGGATGGGAGCGCAAGCGTCGATCTGACTGCTCCCGATAGCATTACCACCTGGCGATTACACGCGGTTTCAACGTCTGATAACGGGCTGGGTATGTCCGAATCTCAGTTACTGGTATTTCAGGAGTTCTTTGGAGAGCCCGACCTGCCATACGCTGTGACCCGCGGCGAGCAGTTCCCTGTGCGGATCCAAATATTCAACTACCTCGATACGCCACAGACGGTTCACGTCGAGTTAGCTGACGCAGAGTGGTTTGACCTGCTTGAGCCCGGCACTCAGCAAGTGGGAGTCAGGGCCAATTCGGTTGGGTTGGCCTCGTTCCTGATCCAACCTACCGAACTTGGGCGTAATACGCTGGAGGTAACGCTTCGCTCGGTCCTGCGTGCCGACGCCGTTCGCAAAGAGCTTCTCGTCGAAGCCGAAGGTACCCAGCGTGAACTCGTAACGAATGGGATCATCCGTGCAGGTGAGACTCTTGCGCTTGACGCCAACATGCCGCTCTACCAAGTGCCCGGTTCAGAAAAGCTGCTTCTGAGCGTCACTCCAAGTCTGGTTGCCCAGAGCATCAACGGTGTAGACGACCTGCTCCACATGCCCTACGGCTGCGGTGAGCAGAACATGATCTTTTTCGCTCCTGACGTCGAAATCCTTCGCTACCTCGATGCCACAGGACAGCTCACGCCTGAAGTTCGCGCCAAGGCCGAGCATTTCATCACGGTAGGCTACCAGCGGCAGCTCACATACCGTCGCGGGGACGGCTCGTTTTCCGCCTTCGGGGACAGTGACGAGTCAGGCAGCCTTTGGCTAACTGCTTTTGTCCTGAATTGTTTCAGCGGTGCCCGAGACGTCCAGACCATTGATGAAACGGTTCTGGCCGAAGCTTCAAGCTGGATCGAGTCACACCAGTTGGCCGATGGCTCGTGGGAACCTATAGGATTCGTACATCATAAAGAAATGATGGGCGGCGTTACCGGCCCATACGCGCTGACAGCCTTCGTTACAATCGCTCTGGCTGACTACGGCTATGGCACGCCCGACGCGTTGGGTGATGCGGTCGAATACCTCGCAAACACTCTAACGAGCGTTCAGGACGACGCGTATGCTCTCGCGGTTGCTGCGCTGGCCTTCGCTCGGGTCCAGAGTCCTGCGGCTGACTTAGCCATTGCCCGACTGATCGAAGTAGCCATCAGCGATGGCGACGGCATCCACTGGGAACCGCACGCCATCGAGACCACCGCCTACGCCGCACTTGCGATGATTGAAACCGAAAAACCGCAGGCAAACGAGGCTATCAAGTGGCTGTCGCTGCAGCGAAATAGTCTGGGCGGGTATGGCACCACGCAGGAAACTGTAATGGCGCTCAAGGCCCTAATGACAGCGGCCCGTGCACAAACTCGCAACGTCGAGCTGACCATAACCGCCAAGGCGCCGGATCAAACTGTCGTAGCAGAGTTTACCGTTGACGAAAGTAATTTCGACGTGCTTCAGATTGCGGAACTTCCCGCGGCAGCTCAGATCGAGCTGAGCGCTTCCGGATCCGGTGAAGCGCGGTTCCAACTTGTCCGCCGGTTCAACGTAATGCTGGCAGATGAGTGTATTAAAAACAATATGGTGCTTGACGTTACTTATGACGCCAATCATGTCGATGTGGATGACATCGTGAACGTTACCGCCGTCGTTCGCTATCTTGGCCGGCCTGGGTCATCCGGGATGATGATCGTCGATGTGGGCGTGCCGACGGGTTTTGCGCCCGTGCAAGAGTCTCTCGATGCACTCGTTGAGGCCAAGAAGGTTAGCAAGGTCGAAGTAGCCGGGCGAAAGGTCATCTTCTACGTCGATGGCCTGACCAGCGGCGAGCAGCGCACCTTCACATTCCAGGTCAAGGCGCGCTTCCCCGTACGGGCTGTCATCCCCGACAGTAAAGCATACCTCTATTACGAACCTGAAGTGCGTGCCGAAGCAGCGGGTAAGAATATCACCGTGGGATTCTTTGCCTGTAGTGTAGACTTAGATTACCTGGCGCAATTCTCGGATGAGTGGCTTCAAACCGGACCCGATTCAGACTACGATCTGGACGATAACGGCTTCGTAGATTTCAAAGATTTCAGCGTGCTGGCCGACAGTTGGTCCGACGCCTGTCCCCAATAGCTGTAAACCCCAGGGCTGTGGGCCAGGAAGCTCACAGCCCTTTTCTTATTGTTGCCATTTCCCAAAAACCGTGGCAAAATATCGTTTTTGGCGCCAAAAACCTGACGCACCCGCCCAATGCACGGTCGCCAGGGTTGACATCTTCTCTCAGTCCAGGTATACTGTGTTATGGCAGCTTTGAAGTGCCAAGAGGAGGAGTTATGCCATTTTATTAACTCAATTCGTTCAAATCTTATGGGCAGATAGCCGTGCGCACAGTGTGCACCCTGAAATATTGACCTTTTTTGAAGGGACAAAAAATGAGAACTACAAGAATTTCAGCAATCTTTGTTTTGGTGCTGGGTTTGGTAGGTAGCGTCTCGGCGGCTCTGGTGGCTCACTACGAGTTCGAGGGTAACGCCAGCGATAGCTCCGGCAATAACCTGCACGGGACTGCACACGGCGGACCGACCTATGTGGAAGGCGTTTTCGGGCGGGCGCTGGACCTCGACGGTGTCAACGACTACGTGGACTGTGGAAATAGTCCAGTTCTTGACATCACCGGCCAGATTACACTTGCGGCGTGGGTCAGAACAAATGATAGCGGTAATGGCGAGCACAACCCCTACATAACAAAGGGTGACCAGAGTTTCGCTTTGAAGCACGGCTTCAACGGTATGCAATTCTTCATCTACGATGGAGGCTACCGCGCCGTTCACTTTCCTGTGGACAGTTCATTTAACAGCGTGTGGCACCATGTAGCCGGGACTTATGATGGAAGCGCCGTCAAGTTATACATTGACGGCACGTTAGAAGCCAGTCTCGCTCATACAGGCTCTATAGCCAGCAGTAGTTACGGCGTAAATATAGGGAGAAACGCGGAATTGAGTGGTCGTTTGTATGAAGGCGCCATTGACGACGTTCGCATCTACAATCACGCGCTGAGTGAGCAAGACATTCAGCTACTGGTCGAACCTCCTGTCGATGTCAACGGTTTTACCTATCAGGGCCGCCTGTTCGACAACAAAGTTGCAGCGGATGGGTTATACGATGTTGAGTTTAAGCTCTTCGATGACGCCCAGACCGGAAAGCAGGTGGGAAATACGATCAGGGTAAATGAGCTTGATGTGATTGATGGGTACTTTACGGTGGTGTTAGATTTTCCGAGTAATGCGGACATCTTCGACGGCAGTGAGCGTTGGCTCCAGATTAGCGTGCGGCCGGGCAGCAGTACGGGCAGTTACATCATCCTTAGCCCCCGTCAGAAGATTACGCCTACGCCTTATGCGGTTTATGCTGAGACAGCAGGTACTGCCTTATCCGGGCCTGGGGGCGGTGCCGACAATGACTGGAAGGTCATTGGCAGCAAGATGTACTCACTACCTTCCGGCAATGTCGGGATCGGCACGACGAATCCGGCGTGGAAACTGGATGTTCTTAGCAGCGGTATGTACGGTTTGAGAGTCGGAAATGCCAATTCGTGGTTTGAGTTCGTCACTGGCGGGAACTCTCGCCTGAGCATCGGGGATGGCCACGGAAGTGAGGCTGGCTATATCAGCGGCTATGAAAATGCTGCAGGGGAGAACATCTTGACTATTAGCGCATGTGATGATGTTCTTAGTTGTTATGGGTGGATTATGTTACACGAAAATGGGAATGTCAACATCGGGGGATCTACCCCCGCAGGCAAACTCCATGTCGAGACTGATGTGCTCGATGAGACCGCCATACGCGCTCAGAGTCTCACAGGCGACGGCGTGTATGGCCAGAGCACCAGTAGCTACGGTGTGTATGGCTCCAGTT
>Ga0209635_10003631_pt1 | contig 12047 bp, 8 predicted proteins | sample DeeMarSWOR230_32_FD_187463 | JGI IMG/M metagenome (GOLD analysis project Ga0209635, IMG submission 187463) | Marine sediment microbial communities from White Oak River estuary, North Carolina - WOR-2-30_32 (SPAdes) (version 2) | ecosystem: Environmental > Aquatic > Marine > Intertidal zone >...
GCTGAGCTTCATAGCCGGCGGGGGCTTCGCTTCGTTCAGGGCCGATAATTCCAACCGTCCCGGCCACGTGAATTTCAGGCTTTCAGCCGATGGTGAGATGATAGGTTTATACGACGCCCAGCACAACGAGATAGACAAAGTGCTCTACGGCCCGCAAACGACTGATGTCTCGGAGGGTAGGGCGCCTGATGGGTCAGACAGCTTCGAGTTTTTCGAACTACCCACTGCCGGTGTTGCCAATCCGTCAGGTACTTCTGACACCGTGATGAATCTAATCGCCATCGACCACGTCTGGTCCTACGAGCAGACCAATACACCGCTGCGTGAGATGTGGACGGAGGCGAGCTACAATGATTCATTCTGGCCGAGGGGAGCAGGACTGCTGTACGTCGAAGGTGCTGCTTTGCCGGCGCCCAAGAATACGCCGCTGACGCTTGGCCCTATAAGCTATTACTTCCGAACGCACTTTACACTTGACGCTGATCCTAATGACCTAACGCAGCTTGAGCTTACCACTGTAATTGATGACGGCGCGGTGATATACTTTAATGACTATGAGGTGTTTCGCCTTGGTATGCCTGGGGGTACTATCCGACATAATACCACAGCCGACCGCTCCGTGGGCAATGCCACCTACGAAGGCCCGTTCACGATTTCCACCGATTATCTTCACCAGGGCGATAATGTCATCGCTGTTGAGGTTCATCAGACAAACCCCAGCAGCAGCGACATTGTCTTTGGTCTGGAACTCAATGCGGTCATTGAGACGTGGGATGATTCCTTCGCTGAGGCCTTTGCATTGTTAGATGGCCTGCGTGTTACCGAGTTGATGTACCACGCTGCTGGCGGCAGCAACTTCGATTTCATCGAGTTATACAACATCAGCGACACTGTACTGGACCTCAATGGTGTACGTTTTGTCGAAGGGATTGAGTTTACCTTTCCGGATATGACGCTTGATCCGGGCCAGTTCATTGTAGTTGTCAGTAATTTGGCCGCTTTCCAATCAGTTTACGGCACGGGTATAAACGTCGCAGGCGAGTATACCGGCAACTTGAATAATGGGGGAGAGGACATTGTTCTGAATCTTGCCTGGCCGCTGGAAGCAGCTATAATGCGGTTCGGATACAGCGATACATGGCATCCGATGACCGATGGCGGTGGTTCTTCGCTGGTGATACGCGACCCGGCTGAGCATCCAGCCACTTGGGACGAGGCAAATAGTTGGCAGGCGGCCACTCCCAGCCCCGGCAAACTGTGAGGATACTATAATTATAGGTGAAAAGCCTTGGAGAACACTATTCCCGATCTCGTGCGTTTTCTCGATTTTCGGCTGGACAGGTGGTAAAGGGAGAATAGATATGAATTCCAAACAGCGGATAGCAGCAGCGATGGACCATAAGAAGCCCGACCGGGTTCCAGTAATGTGTCAGCTTGCTCTCGGGCATTATTTCTTGAACTGTGACTACAGCCCTTCTGAAATCTGGTTCGATAGTGAAACTTTTGCCAATGCCCTGGTTGAATTACAACAAAGATATAAATTCGATGGTATTCTGGTGAACATCCCTGGCAGGCCACCTGATTGGAAGAGCAAGCTCAAGTCATACAAAAGAATAGGCAACACGGAGCACCTCTGTTGGAAATCAGGACTCGAAACCGTCTTTCCGCCGGATGATAACCCACAAACATATCGGCCAGAGCAAATGCCTCTCGAGCGGGCAAACTACAGGTCGCTTGAAACCAACAATCCAGATACATACAGGCTGCCTGGATATGTCTGGAACACCTGGCACGCCTCTGAACTCTGGGATATTGATCCACAAGCCGATCTTTCTGATCCCACAGCTTATCCTGCATGGTTCACAACGTCTCTGGAAAAAGTCCAACAGCTTGTGCCTGATGTTTCAATACACGTGGAAGTATTCTCACCTTTCACTCATCTTATGGAACTGTTCGGCTATGAACAGGCCCTTCTTGCTCTGATTGATGAGCCTCAGAAATGCCATGAGGTGCTTGCCGTTTTTACCCTGAACGTACTTGCACAAGTTGAATTGTTCGCAAGCTGCCGACCCGATGCTGTCCTTGTAAGCTCAGCTTTTGCTGGCGCAGGATTTATAAGCAGGCAAATGTACAGAGAATTCGTGGTTCCTTATGAAGATCAGATTTTTCGAGCAATTCATGAACACGGCTCAAAGCCATATGTTCACACCTGTGGTGCAATTGGCGACCGCCTGGACTTAATGAGCGAAACCTGTGTTGATGGAATTGATACACTGGATCCTCCACCGCTTGGCACAGTGGATCTTGCAGAAGCTAAATCAATATATGGCCAGCGATTCTTTTTCAAAGGGAATCTGGATTCCGTAAACGAGATGCTGAACGCAGATGACCAAACCTTTGAACAGGCTGTGAAAAACAGGCTCAGAATCGGCAAACCCGGCAGCGGATACATACTTTCTTCAGCCTGTAGTGTATCTCCTCATGTCAAGCCTGAGAGGCTTATGAGACTCACCGAATTGGCAAAAGAACTCGGCAGATACTGCTAATGGTTTTATCGCACATATGGAAGAAAATTTAAGACAAGCCAAGCAGTACTCAAAGTACAAGATACGACTAACAGTTATTCAGCTTTTTCTTACAACGGCTTTTCTGATCGCCATGCTTTTATCGGGTGCATCTTTACTCTTAAGTGAACTCATCATAGACTGGAGTAGTAATTTCCATCTTCAGGTTGCCCTTTACCTGGCCATCTTTGCCGGCATTTATTATTTGCTATTTGCCCCCCTGGATTTCTATGACAGCTTCATACTGGAACATAAGTTCCTGCTGTCCAACCAAACACTGCTTGGCTGGCTAAAAAAGAGCATAAAGAAAGGATTATTGTCTTTACTAATCCTCTTAGTGGTAGGAGAAGCACTTTACTTCTCTCTAAGACACTTCCCAAATCACTGGTGGTTGCTGGCAACAGGAGCATGGGTCTTGCTTACCATAGTGCTTGGTAAGATCACACCAGTTCTAATAATACCTTTGTTTTATAGATGTAGTCCGTTAGATAACAATGACCTCAAAGAAAAGCTACTTAGTCTTGGCAAGGGCTGCGATGTTAAGATTAGAGATGTCTTCGAGATTCAATTAAGTAAAGACACCAAAAAAGCAAATGCTGCGGTTGTAGGATTGGGAAAAGGACGGCGTATACTTTTGGGCGATACACTGCTAAATAACTATTCAGATGATGAAATTGAGGCAATATTCGCTCATGAGCTGGGGCATTTGCAAATGCTGCATATCTGGAAAATCCTTGGCTTTGGAGCAGGAGTTTCCCTGGCTTGCTTTTATCTGACCTACTTGTTACTCAACGTGGGTATAAGCTTATTTGGCTTTGATCATATTTACAATATTGCCGCTTTTCCTCTTCTGTCACTGGTTCTGACGGTCATGGGGCTGACGCTCACGCCAATCCAGAATGGGTACATGCGCTATTTGGAAAAGCAGTCCGATATGTTCGCCCTCAGCCACATACAGAATAAACAGAGTTTCATCTCTGCTATCACAAAATTAGGTAATCAAAATTTAAGTGATCCTTCACCAGGCAGATTAGTCGAGTTGTTTTTCTATACGCATCCACCAATATCAAGGCGATTGCATTATGCCAGGGAAAAAAATCAAGAGCAGCCAGAATACTGAAAAGCAGCTAAAGGTATTGATTAAGGAATTTGGCAGGCCCTTTTCATCTTCTTTAGGAATTAATCTGCAACAAGGCAAAGAACAGGAAATATTTAAGTGGTTTTTGGCTTCAGTCCTGTTTGGTAAACGGATCTCTTGGCGAATTGCTGCCAGGACTTATGAGCAGTTCAAGTCCAGCAAGATTTTGACTCCGGAAGCCATCATAGACACAGGCTGGGATGGTTTAGTAAACATTTTAGATGACGGTGGCTATGCTCGATATGACTTTTCTACGGCTTCCAAGCTGCTTGATCTCGTCGAGCAGTTACAGCAAAAATTCGGTTCTTTAACTGAGCTCCATAGGCAGGCCAAAGATCCAAAGGACTTAGAGCATAAACTAATGGAGTTCAAGGGTATTGGGCCGGTGACCGCTAATATTTTCTTGAGGGAACTTCGAACTGTCTGGAAAAAAGCTGATCCAGAGCCGCTGGATTTTGTGAAAGACCAAGCTACCAAGTTGGGAATAGATCTGACTAAATTCAGAAGGAAGACCGAGAGATTTATTCGATTAGAAGCGGCGCTGATAAGAAGCTACAAGCAGAAAAAGATGACTACTGCCGGGGAATAGATGCAGATGATTCTGGTACAAAAGAGTTGTTGAGGAAACCGAAATGAAACATTTAAGTCGACGAAGAGTTTTAGGCATGGCAGCTACCGGGTTAGCAGCGGGAGTCGTTCATCCAAGATTTGCCTGCGGAAACAGAGCAAAAAGAAATAACTTAAAGAGACCTGTGTTACATGCTACTGATCTTTTTCGTCCCCATATCGATCCTGATGATCACTGGGATTTAGCTTGTGTTTATGCTTTATCCTACCGCGGGGATATAGATCTGAAAGGTGTCGTGATTGATTACCCACCGAAACGCAGGAAAGGCCACAATCCAGATACGATGGCTGTTGCCCAGATGAACTTAATCTCTGGTATTTTCGCGCCTCTTGCTGTGGGTTCTCCCCTCCCTATGAAGTCACGCAATGATGTTCAACCCTATGCTTCATCAACTGATCATCACGGTGTGCAAATGGTGCTGGATGTATTGGAGAAGTCACCACACTCTGCTGTTATTAATATCTTAGGCTCAAGTCGAGATGTCGCGATTGCGGGTAAGAAAGCCCCAAATCTCTTTGCAACCAAATGTGCCGGTATTTATTTGAATGCCGGAACCGGGTCCCCGGATAAGCATCTGGCTTCGAAACTCGAATATAATGTCACTCTGGATAAATCTTCTTATGCAGCCATATTCGATCTGCCATGTCCGGTCTATTGGATGCCTTGCTTTGAAGAAATAGAGTCTCGCCAAGAACAGACTGTAAGGGAATATGGTTCCCATTATAAATTTCTTCAGGATGAGATACTCCCTTATCTGTCAAACATGGTCCAGAACTACTTTGCATATATGTTTGGCAGATATACCGATCACAATTGGCTACACTATCTAAAAGAGGAAAAAAACGAAGCATTACTAAGACGATTCGGAAGCATGTATAGAAATATGTGGTGCACCGGCGGTTTTCTCCATGGGGCAGGCTATACAGTATCCCGTGATGGAAAGATAATATCTCTTGATGAGGTACGCAACTTCCCAGTTTTTACTTTTGACCCAATAAGGGCTATATGTGACGATAGTGGAGTAACAGAATGGATGCACGATGAAAACTCAAAAAATCGTTTTATATTCCATGTGCGAGATACTGACAATTATCAGTCGGCCATGACAAAGGCGATGAAATCGCTTTTGATGACGCTACCGTAAGTAATAAAACATGGTCAAGAGAACAACGATTATTATCCTGTCAAAAGACTTTTATCATCTTTGCCTAACATACAACATTTATCCGCCGGTCATTTGGCGGACTTTTTGTCAGCAATTTAGATTTTGGTGGGCTACAAGCCCACCCTACATTCTAAATACGATTCACTATTCACGAATTAATTCACCCCGGTTGTCGGCCCCCCGCTGTTTTGGTTTGTAATTATACTTGTTTTGGCAAAAACTGCAAGGCTAAATTTCAAGCTAATCAAAAACCCGTGTTAATCGGTGTAATCCGTGGTAAAAAAAAGATTCTTCGACTTCGCTCAGAACGGCGCCTGGGAAATCCGGTATTAATGTATTTTTGCGAAATTTTCTTAAAGCTGCAATAAAAACTCTCTCTGAATCCGTCTGTATACATGAGAACTCAACCTGGTAAGACAGAAATGGTGTCAATTGAGAAGGCAGCAAAAATGTTAAGAAAAATCACTACCGGCATTAGAGCGGCGGTTGTGCTGATAGTAGCTGAAAATGTTACCGCTCTGCGAACTCTTCACAAAAATGCAACAAATTTGGTCTATAAATCTGTTGGTAAACATCAAAATGCAATATGGCAAAACAGAAAAAAACCATAATTTACAAAGGATCAATAAATATTAACTCAAACAGACCGATGTTGAACCAAATATTGCCGTGAGTGCTGCTTTAGCAAGAAGCGAATAGAATTTGTCATTCTGAGCTCAACGAAGTGGAGCGAAGAATCTCACTGGGTTCCCGCGAAGCGGGGCCCTGCCGCTATGATGCGCTTATTCTTTGCTAAGGCCAGATGCTTCGCTTTGCTCAGCATGACACCTTAAAACCGGTCAGTTTGAGTAATATAGCTTTGACAGAAACTTATGACACCGGTCGAGAATCGGGCAAGCCCAAAAACGACGGCCGAATGAAGAGTTTCGCGCGCGCGCAAAGGTTTGAATATGCTGGTTGGACCGGTCCAAGAAAATTTTGGCAAGACAGGAAAGTGATGTCGCCCAACTTCATGTCTTATCGGCCCGGTAGTTTAGGCGAATGGAAAGTAGAAAAGGCTTTACGCTGATCGAGCTAAGGGGCTTGATCGAAGTAATAAATGCCTGTTTCTGACTACACAAGGACTTACTAAGGAGAAGCTTACGATATAACTACCTGAGTTCGAGCTACATATCAGGTTGACGCAACTCTTTATATCATCTATAATATTTGCAAGATTCGAAGACTCCGTTTTTGAAACGACGGCATCAGGCGCGTAAGCCGGGTCCACGCGGGTCACATAATGAGAGATTTAGATCTACAGCATGTTGGGTAGATATAATATGGCTTTTTTGTTCAGGTACACATTGCACCATGGCCGTTTGGTTTTGATGGCGGCCTGCATCGCATTTATGGTTGGGTCGATCCGGTCCGCACGAGCCGAAGATATTGACGCAGCCCGCGAACAATTCAAGACTGGTCGATATACCCAATGCCTCAAGTCAACCCAAAAGGCCATTGAGATTGAGGATAGAGCGTACGGGAAACAGTGGCGAATTCTGATGGTCGAGTCGCTGATGACACTTGGCCGATATGACCAGGCCGCCAAGGAAATTGACTCGGCCCTGCTACGTTATCCGGTGAGTATTCGCTTGCTCAAGCTCGGGCATACGGCAAATCTCTACTGTGGTCGTGACTTTTTTGCTTCTGAAATGCTGGCGAAAATTAACCGGTATAGCGGCTGGTTTAAAATTGAATTCTGGGATCCACCAGAACTGGTGGCCTTGGGAGAAGCGCTGTTGCTGCTTGGATTTGAACCTCGGATTGTTCTGGAGCAGCTTTTTAACCGAGCCTTGAGGATTGACCCGGAGTGTCGCGAAGCCTATCTCGCAGCAGCCGCGCTGGCACTTGACAAGCAAGACTATGAGCTGGCTGCCAATCAGTATCGCAAAGCTCTCGAACGGTTCGGCGACGACCCGGACATGCATTGCGGTTTGGCCAAGGCTTTTTACCATAGTGATCGGAGTTTAATGGTCAAATCATTAGATGCGGCACTTCATCTGAATCCCAATCATGTACCCTCCTTACTACTACTGGCCGAGCATCAAATTGATTGCGAAGACTATACTGCGGCTGGTAAGCTGCTTGATCGGGTTGCGGCTGTCAATCCGTGGCATTCTGAGGCCTGGGCATACCGTTGCGTTTTAGCTCACCTGGCCAACGATGCCAAAGCCGTTAAACAAACCCGAGCCAATGCGCTTAAGCACTGGCCGACCAATCCGGTTGTGGATTATCTAATCGGCAGAAAATTGTCTCAGAAATACCGTTTTGCCGAAGGGGCGGCCTATCAGCGTCAGGCGTTGAAGTTCAATCAGAAATATCTGCCAGCGAAGATTCAGTTGGCCCAGGACCTGCTTCGACTGGGTGGCGATTCCGAAGGCTGGACCCTGGCCGATGAGGTTTACAAGGCGGATCAATACAATGTCATGGCATACAACCTTGTCAATCTGCGCGATAACATGGCAAAATTCAAAACGCTCACCGCAGACGGATTAATAATTCGAATGGACGAACTCGAAGCGGCTGTTTACGGTGACAGGGTCTTGACGTTACTGCAGCAGGCCAAGTCGGAGCTATGCCAAAAATACGGCCTCGAATTGAATGACCCGGTTACACTGGAGATGTTCCCTAATCAGCAGGATTTCGCTGTACGAACGTTCGGCATGCCCGGAGGTGAAGGGTTCCTCGGGGTGTGCTTTGGAAATGTGATCACTGCCAACAGTCCAAAGGCTTCCAGAGCAGTCAACTGGGAGTCGACCCTGTGGCATGAGTTTTGCCACGTGGTCACACTCAATCTGACTCGCAACAAAATGCCACGCTGGCTCAGTGAAGGGATTTCCGTGCACGAAGAAGTTCAGCGTAATCCCGCCTGTGGCCAACACATGAACCCTCAGTATCGCAAAATGATCCTTGGAGGGGAACTGACACCGATTAGCAAGCTAAGCAGTGCGTTTTTGAGTCCGCGCACGCCCATGCACTTGCAGTTTGCCTACTACGAATCCTCGCTTGTGGTGGAGTTTCTCGTCGAGCGGTTCGGCCAGGCGTCTCTCAAGGCCATCCTCGCGGACCTGGCTAAAGGCGAAGAAATCAACAGCGTCATCTCCAAGCGGGCGGCTGCAATCGAGAAGATCGAAAAGCAATTTGAGGCCTTTGCCCGAAAGAAGGCCGAGGCTCTGGCTCAGAATGTTGACTGGGCTCAGCCCGAAAAGGAACAAGTCGATCCTGCTGACTCCGGGACACTGGTCAAATGGCTGGCCAAGCACCCCAACAGCTTTTGGGCCCTGACACTGCATGCCAACCATCTTTTAGCCGAGCAAAAGTGGGAAGAGGCCAAGACACCGCTCAAGAAGTTAATCTCCATCTATCCGAACTATACCGGCGAAGGCAACGCTTATAGTCTCCTTGCCCAAGTACATCGTAAACTCGCTGAGACCGAACAGGAACACCAAGTGCTCAACAAGTTAGTCACAAACTCAGCCGACGCGGTGGAGGCCTACGGACGTCTCATGGAGATCGATATGGAGCAGAAGAACTGGCGTGAGGTCATTGGCAACGGAAATAAGTATCTCACGGTTTATCCCATGTTAGGAACCATTCATTGGCGCATGGGTCGGGCCAACGAAGAACTCGGCCAAATCGACCAGGCTATTGAATCATACCGTCATCTGCTTTTGTTGGATCCCGCAGATCCGGTAGATGTCAACTACCGCCTGGCGCGGCTGTTTCAGGATCGGGACCCTGTTACTGCAAAGCGATATGTGCTCGAGGCTTTGGCAGATGCACCACGGTTTCGTGAGGCACACCATCTATTATTGAAGCTCATCAGAGGTACCCATCCCGACAGGTTAGGATACAAATCCACACCAAACGACCAAGGCGAGCTTTCGAGCCCCACACCAATTGAATCCATACCGCAGCACCCACCTGACAGCAAGTCGGGCTCTTCAGCCGAAGGACAATTGGTGGGGGGTCAGGAGGATGCACCATGACAAAATCAAAGTGGTTCATCATTCTATTAGTGGTAGCATGTGTTGGAGTAAGCGTGGTGTTTGCACAGAGATATTCCAACCGACGATATTCCAATCGAAGAGATGTGCCCAATTGGGTGCTTTCTAAGGAGTTTTCTCACGATGTCTTTACCTTCGTGCGAATCCGGTATTCGTCTGCATACGGTGGACGCGGGTATGGACGCGGCTATGGGGGCAGGTATGGCCGCGGCTTCAGTGGCGGTAACTGGGCAACGGACTACCCCGACAGCGATCTGAATTTTTCCTTCCGCCTGCACCAATTGACTTCGATGGAAGTTAATCCTAATGGAGTGGTACTCGAACTTACGAACCCGGAACTATTCAATTACCCCTTCATCTACATCGTGGAGCCCGGCCGGCTGGTCTTCAGCGAAGAAGAAGTCAAGAATCTCCGTCGCTACCTGCTGAACGGAGGGTTTCTAATGGTCGATGATTTTTGGGGTGAAGCTGAGTGGTATAACTTCTACCGTGAGATCAAACGGGTGTTTCCCGATCGTGAACCGGTCGAACTGAAGCTGGACCACCCGATCTTTCACGCGGTATTTGAGCTGAAGGAAAAGCCGCAGATCCCCAGCATCAATGTTGCTCTGGGCGGGCGGCCTTACGGCATCACCTGGGAACGCGAGGACGCACGCACACCTCATTACAAGGCCATTTATGACGACAAACGCCGGATAATGGTTATTATCTGCCACAACACCGACCTTGGTGACGGATGGGAACGCGAGGGGGAGGACGAGTGGTATTTTCGTGAGTTCTCGGAAAAGAAAGCATACCCACTGGGGATCAATATCGTTTTTTACGCAATGACACATTGAAAGGAAGATGACTTTGGCCATCAAGACATATGAATTTGAACGATGGGCTGTCGAACAAATCAAGGGGGCACGTGAGCGCATCGGTGCTGAGCTCTCAAAAGTAATCATCGGCCAGGAAGACGTTATCGAGCATCTGGTGATCGCGGTACTTTCCGGCGGACACTGTCTGATTACCGGTGCGCCGGGTCTGGCCAAGACGCTTTTGGTCAAATCGCTCGCACAACTGTTTAACCTGAAGTTTCAACGCATTCAGTTTACGCCGGACCTCATGCCCGCCGACATCACCGGCACTGAAATCCTTCAACAGACCGACCACGAGAGAAAGATGGTATTTGTAAAGGGGCCTATCTTTGCAAATATGATTCTTGCCGATGAGATTAATCGCACACCTCCCAAAACACAGGCTGCCTTGCTCGAAGCGATGCAGGAACACCATGTTACCGCTGTCGGTGTATGCCATGCGCTCAGCGAACCGTTCTTTGTATTCGCAACACAGAATCCTATCGAGATGGAAGGTACCTATCCACTGCCTGAAGCGCAACTCGACAGGTTTATGTTCAATGTCTGGATTGATTATCTGCCAGAAGATGAGGAGGTAGAGGTTGTTCGCCAAACTACCGCAACCGAGCCCGAACCTATCGAGCAGGTATTTACCGGCGAAGACTTGCTGCGGTTTCACAGCGTCGTGCGCAAAGTACCTGTTGCTGAGGATGTGGTGCGTTACGCCGTGAGGATCGCAGTAGCTTCGCGCCCGGGCCCGGATAATTCGCTGAGTTTTGTCAACGAGTGGGTCACATGGGGAGCCGGGTTGCGTGCGTCGCAATATATGGTGCTTGGCGCCAAGGCTAGAGCGCTGCTTTACGGCAGGTCACATGTAAGCTTCGAAGATATACGGGCTTTGGCCCATCCGGTGCTTCGACATCGCGTATTGATCAATTACCGCGCCGAGGCCGAGGGCGTGGTCATTGAAAACCTTGTCGATCGCCTGCTGAAATCAGTCAAGGAGAGCAATATCAAATGACAAATAAAGCAGCAGCATCCAAATTGGTGGGCATTAATAGTAACAATCCCCGCCTGCGCGGTGACAAGCTTGCCCCTGCAGAAGCAGGAGGTATGATCGATCCGGTCTCGCTAATGAGGCTAAAGTCGATGGAGCTGCGGGCCAAAGTGATCGTTGAGGGATTCTGGAAGGGTATTCACCGAAGCCCCTATCATGGCTTTTCGGTCGAGTTCACCGAGTACCGCCAATACACTCTTGGCGATGACCCCCGCTACATTGACTGGCGAGTCTATGCTCGCAGTGATCGATTTTACATCAAGAAGTTCGAAGATGAGACGAATCTGCGCTGCCACTTGTTGATTGACCACAGCCTATCGATGGCCTACGGTTCTGGAGGCTATACCAAGTCGCAATATGCCGGCACACTTGCGGCGACGCTGGCCTATTTTCTCTTCACTCAGGGTGACGCTGTCGGTCTTGCAACATTCGACGATCAAATCAGGCAATACATGCTGCCCCGCAATCGACCCGGTTATCTGCGCCGCTTGATGCTGGCGTTGGAGGCTCAGCCCAAGGGCAATGCCACTGATTTGGGTCCACCACTGCAGCACATAGCCGGAATGCTGACAAGGCGCGGCCTGATTGTGCTGATTTCTGATCTACTGAC
>Ga0209635_10003632_pt1 | contig 12047 bp, 13 predicted proteins | sample DeeMarSWOR230_32_FD_187463 | JGI IMG/M metagenome (GOLD analysis project Ga0209635, IMG submission 187463) | Marine sediment microbial communities from White Oak River estuary, North Carolina - WOR-2-30_32 (SPAdes) (version 2) | ecosystem: Environmental > Aquatic > Marine > Intertidal zone >...
CTTCTTGGCATCCCAGGGCTTACAACTTCTTTATCCAGGATAATTCCTTTAATTAATCCTGTATCATCGATTGAATCTCCTTCCTTTTTCTGAATCTGAACTTTTTCAATATCAGCAACCCATTTCCCATCATCAGTTTTTTCAGCAATAGCTTTAATTGCATCCAAACAAATCGTTGCTAATTTTTCTTTGGACTCAGATACAATTTTACTGGACATACAGGTCATAGCAGCGTCTTTTAAGCCTTTTTCATCTTCAATACCGCTCTTTACTGAAATTCCATCAAGAATTTCAACAGCTTTATCTGCTGCTTTTCTAAAACCTTCGGTAATAACTGTTGGATGTATCTTCTGTTCTAAAAGCTTTTTAGCTCGTTTTAGAAGCTCTCCAGCAAGAATAACTGATGTGGTCGTTCCATCACCAACTTCTGAGTCTTGAGTCTTAGCAACTTCAACCATCATTTTAGCAGCGGGATGTTGTACGTCAATCTCTTTTAAGATTGTAGCGCCATCGTTTGTAATAACTACGTCACCAAATTGGTCTACGAGCATTTTATCCATGCCCCTAGGTCCAAGTGAAGTTCTTACCGCTTCTGCTATTACAATTGCAGCAGCGATATTATTTTGCATAGCATCTCTGCCGCGTTGTCGTTCCGTACCTTCTTTCATAATTAATACGGGTGTTCCGCCTAATTGTGCCATTTTTTTCACTTTTTGTTAGTTTAATTATTGAAAATTTTTTTTGAAATAGTATTTTCTTTATATAGATCTCTAAGTCATAAAATTAAAAAAGTTTACGAATTTAGAAATTTAGAATTCACATCACTACAATAATATGAATAATTAATTTTGAGTAAGGTAATTTCAAGCAGAAATATTCAAAAAATTCTAGTTCATATATTTGTGTAGTAATTAGTTTTCTAGCATTTGTCTTATTTAGTTAATTCTCTTCTTTTTAATCTAAGATCTTTTCCATGACATCTACGGCATTTCTTTGCTCTTAGAGGATTAAGTGCACCACAACGCCTACAAACAGTTTTTTCTAGGAGATGGTATCGTGCTATGCGTCTTTTAGTTGGGTCATCAATTGGGGACATTTTTTCTCAGTTTTTATTTTCTTATTGTTTTTTAAGACTTGGCTTAGATGTAATAATAATAAGAATAACTTTTAAAACGCATGATTCAAAATAAAATTTTTGTTTAGGGTATTGGAAAATATGATAAAATTAAAATTTTATAAATAATAGATCTACTCATACTTTAGATTATTTAATATTAGTTGAGTTAATGTGCCAAGAGAAATTTTTGATGAAGAAAAGTTTCGAGAGATTTCTGAGTATGCAATTCATTGTCGAGTCAAGCGTTTAAAAGATATTGTAAAATTGAAATTGAGAACCAAGAAAATTCTTTATACTTTTAAAGTAGATCCAATGACAGCGGAAAGATTATTAAGAGATATTAGCTGCGATATTATCGAAATATAAAATAACTTTTTAATAATTCCATTTGTTTAATAATAATTAATAAAGTAGAGAACAAAAGAAATTAAGAGATAATAAAAATTTCTTTAAAATAATAGTTTCTCCATTAAATCATCATTTTTTGAAAAACATAATTATAAATTATTTTACTCCAATTTTTATTTTAAGAATAGAAGATCTTTAAGATAATTTAAGATGATACAGGCATTATATATTTTTCAGAGCAATACAAAAGATCTTATGTATAATAAGAATTTTCAAAGTGATGAAAAATTAGAAATGTTTGATTCTTTTTTTTCAGCTTTGCAAACTTTTGTTTCAGAACTCACTGAAAGCAGTTCCGAATCGTTGAATACTATTGAATTAGGTGAATATTTCGTTTTAATTACTCGGCTACTAGAAACAGTTTCTGATTTAGTTATTATTACTGATAAGGAAGATATAAAAGAAGTTCAAAAATTAATCCCTAAAATAATTCAAATTGTTCTGGATCATCAAGATTTGTTTATTAACTGGGACCGTAAGCCAGAAAAGCTCGAGATGTTTGATTTAAAAATTATTAAACTAATTCTTTCGGATAAAAAGTTAATTTCGGGATCTTCTCTAACTACAGACCAGAGTACTATTTTAAAATCAATATGGGAGCAAAAAGGTAGTTTATCTGAGCAAATAAGAGAAGATTTATCAAAAGATAAGGAGGAATTAGAATCTAAATATTCAATAGAAGAGAATTTTATCCGAAAATACGAGATTGCAAGAAAATTAATTGATATCTCGGAAAAGCTTCGAGATGATGAGAAATTTATAGAATACCAAACAGAAGCTAAATCTCTTAAAGATGAAATAAAGGATAGAAAATTAAGATTAAATTATTATTTAGATAAATTAAAAGAATCGTTGGAATATTCCAAATACGCAGAGACTTATTCTTATCTTTATTCTTTCTGTTTAAAACTAACAGATTTTGCTGATCCTCAATTTATATCAAAATATAGAACCCTCGCAAAAACATTGCTTAACCGAAGTAAAATACCTAAAGAAGAATTTAGAAAGGTAATTGAAGACATATCAATGATAGAGAAAGAGATTAATGATCATTTATCGATAAACATATAGTTCTCTTTTTTAAATATACAAATCAAACAATTTTAGTATTTAGCTTTCAATAATTCAAAGAGTTGTTTGAATAACGGGATAGAGTCTTTTTTAAATATTACATCTAAGAAATCTTATCATAAAATTAATTAACCATAATTAATAGAGATCAATCACAATATAATTTATCAAAAAGTTATAATAGAATAAATTTAAAGTTTAGATAATCATTCTGGTTTATCATTAATGAAAGTTCTTCCAGCAGATAAGACGTGTATAAATTCTGGCTTTTTATGTTCTAATTGTCAAGCTAGACTTGATGCTGGAGAAATAACAGAATTTGAGATTGATTTGGCAAAAGATTTAATTCAATTAGAGGAAGAAGAAGAAAGATTTGCTTTTCTCAGAGACATTTCTTTTTATAAAGCTATTGATTATGAAGATGTTGTAATCCTTGTAGTTGCGAAGAAAGATAAGTTAAAAATAACGCAAGAATTAATAGATTGGATAAAAGAAACTTATGAAATAGATGAAATAATTTTAGTTGAGAAAACTAATAAACCACGCCCCGTTGTAGAAGCTTTAATTAATCCTTATAAAATAGCATCTTTAAACGAAATTTTCCTAGCTACGGGGGATATTCAATTTAGAGCTGTACTTTGGGAAAATGATAAAGAAAATTTATTATTTACTCAAGAAGAACTTGAAGAACTAATCTTTGAATTAACAGGAAATATTACTCGAGTCGAATTTCAATAATCAGTAATGTTTAATTATCTAATTTCTTAATATTAGATAGATTTACTGTGGAAGAATATAAACAAGTAATTTTGGTTAGAACAGATCTAAAAATGGGAACTGGTAAAAAGTGTGCCCAATCATGTCATGCGAGTGTTTCAGCTTCGGATCTAGTAAGAATCCAAGATAAATCAACTTGGAAGAATTGGAAGAATTCTGGACAAAAAAAAGTGGTTCTTAAGATACAAAATATGGACCAATTAAAAGAATTAGTAAATAAACTTGAATCAGGTAAGATACCCTATTTCATTGTAAATGATGCTGGACTAACTCAATTACTACCTGGTACCACAACTGCAATTGGTATTGGCCCTGTTTTATCTACTAAAATCGATAAAATAACTGGAGATTTAAAATTATTATAATAGTAAAACTATAGGCTAATAATTTGTCTGATTTAGAAACAGAATCTTATTCTTTTAAGGAAAATAATGAAAGAGAAGTAGAGAGATTTGTTGGAATTCAAGCTTTTGCCACTCAAAAGATGGATTGTATCGGAGGAGAATACAAAAGTAATTTTAAGGATTTTATCGTTAGAGAAATCGATTCTCATGGAAATATTCTTGACATAAAAGAGGATTCTAAAAGTCATTCGTTTTCTGAAGAATTAAAAGACAGATATACAACCTTTAATTTGGTAAAAGTTAATAAAGATACATTCGAAGCAATAAGAAAGATTAGTAAAGAATTGAATGTTCCTTATCATTTCATCAATTATTCTGGGTTAAAAGACAAATTTTCAATCTCAGTTCAAAGAGTATCAATCAAGGGAGATTATGCCGAAAAATTAAGAAATCTTAAGATTAAAGATATTTTCATTAGAAATATTATTCCAACTAAAAAACCTGTCCAGTTGGGAAGTCATTGGGGTAATCATTTTACAATTGTACTAAGAAACATTAAAAATAAAAAGAATTTAAAAATTGAATTAGAAAGTTATACGAAATTTTTAAATAACTTTGGATTTCCTAACTATTTTGGGCTTCAAAGATTTGGAAGTTATAGGCCTAATTCTCATATTGTGGGGCGTTATCTTCTAGAAGGTAATTTTAAGAGAACTTTCGAAGAGTATGTTTCAAAAACATACACTACTGAATCTACTATCTCAAGACAGGTAAGAAGAGATTTTAGAATAACTGGTAATCTTGAAAAAGCGCTTAAAGAATTTCCAAAAAGTTTGAATTATGAAAGAAAAATGATCCAGCATTTAAAAAAAGACCCAGGAGATTATGAAGGAACTATTAATACATTATCTTTTGATTTAAAGAATTTATTAATTAGTTCTTTCCAATCATATCTATTTAACAAGATGCTTTCAAAAAGAGCTGAGAGGGGAATTTCATTATTTGAACCTGTGAAAGGTGATGTTATCAGTATATTAGATGATTATAATGGGAATATTACTCAAGTAAAATACATTTATGGAGATAATTTGGATAACTATTTAAAGAAAGCAATAAAACTAAATCGAGCAACAATAGTAATACCCTTAATTGGTAGTAATACAAACTTAGATGATTTTCCGTTTATAAAATTACTTTTCGAAGAAATTGTAGAACAAGAAAACATTAATAAGGATATATTTAATAAATCCTTAAATTATGGAGAAGAATTTAAAGGTTCTATCAGAGCGATGAATGTGAAGCCAACTGGATTAAAAATATTAGAATTGACTGATGATGATCGTAATCCTGGAAAGAAAAAAGTCAAATTTGAATTCTCTCTTCAGAAAGGAAGTTATGCAACAATGTTACTTAGAGAATTTATTAAATAATATTAATTATATATGATTTTTTAGTTTCAATTCCAAGAATATCAATTAATTTCACTGAAATAGTATAATTCCCTAATTCTTTATAATAATAAAAATCTGATTTTAAAGAGAGTGTCCTAATTTTGGGCGTTCTATACGAAAACCACATATTTTTAAAAATATCATTTTTAGAATCAAAATCAATTGACCAATAATCAATCCAATCTGAAAAAGATGTAATTTTTTCTTTAATTTGATCTGAAACAAAATCTTTAAATGGAATTTTATAATCGATCAATTCTATTTTGATTTTCCTTTCATTTTGAAGGATTTTAATATGAAAATCAGTAGATCTTTTCAATTCAAGTATTTTTTCTTTATCTCGAACATCTTTACGTAAAAAAACCTTAGGAATTGATTCTTTTTCATCTAGTTTATCTTCCCCTAAGATATTAAAGGAATTAGGATCTCTATTATAATTCTTTTTCCAATTTATTATATCATTACTTCTACTTACATTAAGTATTCTTTTTCTTATCATATGAATCGAGAATATATTTGAATCACATCCAATCCATTTTCTACCGAGCTTTTCTGCTACTGTTAGTGTTGTCCCTGAACCGCAAAAAAAATCAGCTACTAGATCACCTCTATTTGTAGATGCTAAAATAATCCTTCTTAAAAGACGTTCTGGTTTTTGAGTTGAAAAACCTTGATATTCGGGTGTGTTTGCCCGAATATAAGGAATGTCATTCCAGACATCTCTGGGAAAAATCCCTTCTTTTTCTATATATACTTTCCTAGATAACTTCTTTCCATTATGACTACCACCTCTATAGTAAAAAACACCTTTTTCATCCTTCTTCAACGCATTTTTTACACGATCAGAAAATTCTTGGTATATTTTTGGATTATCATTAAAAATATAGTCATCAGATTTTGAATAGAAAAGAATTGTATCATAAGATCTAATGAAAAATCTTCTCGTTTTAACTGATGCAGCAGGATAAGCCCAAATTATCTCATTCCTAAAATTTTCACTTCCGAATATTTCATCCATTATAAGTTTAATATAATGAGATATGTGCCAATCTAAATGGACATATATTGAACCATCTTTGGATAATAATTCTTTCATTAAAACAAGTCTTTCATATAAAAAGTTCAGATATGAATCTATCCCTTCCTTCCACTTATCTATATAAGCAATATTATCTAAATAATTTCCATTTTCTCCTATTTGAATTTTAAGACTAAATTCACCTCCCGTTGCAAAAGGAGGATCAATATATATAAGATTTATTCTATTTTTGAATGTATTCAATAATGATTTCATTATTAATTTGTTTTCTCCACAAATGAGGAGGTTTTTCCATTCATCATCTAATTTGAATGAACGTTTGTTAGAAGAGTAAACATCAAGAATATGATATGGACTGGTTTCATTTATTTCTAAAAGAATATCATTTTTTTTTGTTTTACCATTCCATTTCAAATCTACCATAAATTATAGATAAGAAGGCAAAAATTTTATTTTTACTTTAACTTTTAAAATTATATTTTTTTTGTAAAAAATTACAAAATGGTACAAATATATGCTGGATAAACTAGGAGATTGGAGAAAAACCCATTATACTAAAGATCTCTCCCTAGAAATGGTTGGTAAAGAGGTAATTTTAGGTGGATGGGTTAGAAATTACAGAGATCTTGGAGGATTGAAATTTATCTCTTTACAAGATAAGTATGGAGAACGTCAAATAACCTTAAAAAAGGGTGTTGTCGCTGATGAATTATTTGAAAAGACCAAAATTGGATATCAATATTGTCTAATGATAAAGGGAATTGTAAAAGCATTCAATGAAGCACCTGGTGGTATTGAGATAATTCCATCAGAAATTAAATTGTTAAATACAACACCAGAAAAACTTCCAATAGATATGACTGGTGAAACTGTATCTGAGCTCGATCTCAGGCTAAATCATAGAGCATTGGATTTAAGATCCCTTAGAAATCAAGCAATTTTTAGGATTAGAGGAGAAATGCTTAGATCTATTAGAAAATTCTTATTCGAAAGAGATTTTACAGAGATCACAACACCCAAAATTATAGGATCTGCAACAGAAGGGGGTACTGAATTGTTTCCAATCATATATTTTGAAAAAGAAGCCTTTCTTACCCAATCTGCTCAATTATATAAGGAGCAATTGAGTGGAGTATATGAGAGAGTGTTTGAAATAAGCGATTGTTTTAGAGCTGAAAAAAGTCGTACAAAAAGACATCTTTGTGAGATTTTTACTTTAGATGTTGAAGTTGCTTTTGCAACAATGGAAGATATTCTGGAAATATTGGAAGAAATAGTTCAAAATACTATTAAAGATATACGAGAGAATCAGTTGTCGGCACTAAGATACTTACAAATGGAAGATAAAACAATCTTACCAGAAATACCGTTTCCAAGGTATAAATATGAAGAAATTATTGATTTATTAACCTCAAAATTTAAGATTGATATTGAGTTTGGTGAAGATATTTCTACTGAAGCGTACCGAAAAATAGGTGAGAAGCTAACAAGCTATTATTATATAACTCATTGGCCTATGGCTATTAAGCCATTTTATATAATGCCTTCCGAAAATCCTAAATACAGCGAATCCTTCGATTTACAAAAAGGAATGTTAGAATTAACTTCTGGAGGAACTAGAGTCCATAATAAACAACAACTTATAAAAGCACTTGAGATTCAAGGTCTTAGTCCGAGTTCTTTTAAAACACATTTAAATGCATTTGATTATGGAATGCCTCCCCACGCAGGATTTGGTTTAGGTATAGATAGGTGGCTTACAATGATTTGTGGGTTAGATGATATCAGAGAAGTTGTTATGTACCCTAGAACTCCAGATAGATTAACTCCCTAATATATTTATAATAAATTAAATTGCTTAAATTATGACTAATAATAGTTATATTCAAGATTATATTAAAGCAGGAAAGTCAGTTATTGCTGCTAAAAAATTGGCAAGAAAATTAACTAAACCAGGAACGTTATTTTTGGAAATTGCAAATAAATGCGAAGCTGAAATAATTAAAAATAATTGCAGTCTTTCTTTCCCAATTAATATGTCTTTAAATGAAATTGCAGCTCATTATAGCCCCCCAATTGATGATCAAACTATAGTACCAGATAAAGGGTTATTAAAAATTGATATTGGAGCACATTATAATGGATATATAGCAGATTCTGCATTTACCATTAATATAGATGAAGATCCTAAGCTTCAAAATTATGTTGAGGCCGCAAAAGAAGGTCTTGAAGCTGCAATTCAATTATTTAACCCTGGTATTAAACTATATGAACTTGGAGAAGCTATTGCTCAAAAAATAATAAATCGAGGATTGCGACCAATAACAAACCTAGGTGGTCACGAATTAAAACAATATAATTTACACGCAGGTCCCTTCATCCCAAATTATAAAGAAAAGATGCATAATCAAGTTTTAAAGCCTGGAGATGCCTATGCATGCGAACCTTTTGCAACTTCTGGAATAGGTAAAGTTGAAAATGGAAGGGATGCTTATATTTTTCGATTTGTAAAAAGAATAAAAAAAAATATGTCATATGAGCACCTAGTTTATATGAATAAAATTGAGGAAAACTTTAGACACCTTCCATTCTCCCCAAGATGGATAGAAAATAATAATTTAATATCTAAAAATAAAATACAGAGGACTCTTGAAACTTTCATAGGAAAAAAAATTTTAGATAAATATCCAATACTATTAGAAAAATCAAGAGAACCTGTAGCTCAAGAAGAACATACTATATTGCTTGATAACACAGGTAAACGAATTGTTACTACAAAAGAATGAATTTAAAGAAAATTTATCAATTGTAATTTTATGTGCTGGAGAGGGAAAAAGGTTAAAGAAAATAACAAAAAGTACTCCCAAACCTTTATTAAAAATCAAATCATTAAGGAATGAAATATTACTTCAAAATACTATTTTTAAATTAATTAATTTAGGAATTAAACAGATCGCGATTATAACTGGGCATTTAGGAGATATAATTCAAAATTTTATCTCAAATCTAGTAAAAGAAAATAAATATTTGCTGAATAAATTAGAAATAATTAATTCTGAAGGTCAATATCGATTAGGACCATTGTATTCCTTCTTATCAATAACTAAAAATAAAGCTATTTTCAATCCCAAGAATTACTATATTTTAATTCCAGGAGATACCATCTTTGATTTACAATTATTAAAGGAAATTTTATTAATTATAACAAAAAATTTTGAGTTAATTCATAAATATCCATTTGTTTTTTATCGAAATATAGAATCAAAAAGATTACATGAAACTTATAATAGAAAAAAATTGATTTCCAGAGCTGAACTTGACAAATCTGGTTCAGAAATTGAGTTAAAAAAGATTTCACTATTAAAAGTTAAAAATATCCCTTCTAAAGCTATAGTACACCAAATTCTTCCAATTTTTGCTTTTAATTATGATTTTATTAACGATATCTTAAATTTAAAGAACTCAATTCCAGTAATTACAGTTTGGGAAACATTGAATTATATTATTTCTAAAAAAAAGAAAGTAATTGCTTTCAATATTGAAAGCAAATCTGAATTTTTTGATATTGATAATAAAGATGATCTTAAAAAATTAAAAAAAAAAAGAAAAGGACAATAGATGCTCCGATTATTCAATGAATAATTGATTCAGAGGAAATAACCATTATTAATCCAATGAAGCAATTGGGTAATCAAAACTTCTATTAATTTATTATTGTCTTGATTTATTGGTATAATGTTTTAAAGTCTCTTGTATCAATTAAAACCGATTTTATCAACAAGAACTCAGTTTTTCTATTTATGTCATATACCAAAATCGTGTTAAAGTTATAAAATTACCGCTCCACAGTGCTAATTTATACTTTACTTTCAAACCTCTTATATATACATTCTATGCACTACAGGAACAAATGAAAATTATTGTAATTTGATTTCGTATGGAATCGAACAAAAAAATATTATTCTTGGTTAAAACTCACAGTATAATGTGTCCTTTTCAGATAAATATATGATAATTTGACTATTTAAATCTTGTTATTAAGCTAAATAGTTAAATCTTTAGAATTTTCGACAAAAATATTATAGATTTAAGAGTTAAATTAATATAATATAAATATCAGAACTTACATTATTTATAGAAAATGAGTATACCAATAAAGATTGATTTATTTGGAATAGGTACTATTGAAGGTGATATTATCCGCTATATCGCGCCTCTTACTGCAGATGCTGTAATTGATAAATTACCTCTTGTTTTAAGAGGTAGATTTAGTTTTGGTTCAAAGAAATATTGGACTTTACCTGGATTAGAAATATATAAAGGACCTAATTCTAAATCAACAACTAAAGTAGAAAAAGGTGAAATTTTATATAATCCTAAAACTGATGAGTTAATAATTGCATTAGAAGATATTGAAATGCCAAATAAAGTAAATAAAATTGGGAAGGTTAAGGCTAACCTTGAAATATTATTGCAAGCAAGAAACGGATTAAATACTAAAATAGTTAAAAAACGATAAGAAAATGGCAGTTTCGAAGAATTTAACTATTGTTTTTACAATTATTTATTTAATCGTTATTTTTTATATATTCCTCTTTCTTTATATACCCGAATTTCAAAATTTGGTTATTATTTCAAGACAAAAACTAATAGTAATCACGCAAGGGGCTAATTATTTTTGGGCACTATTAATTTCTTTCGGAATTTGTTTTTTAGGCTCAGCATCGATCGGATTTCCTGTGCCTTTTCCATTTGTATTATTTTCGCTCTCAAATTCTGTTTATCTTAAATATTCAAATATGGGATTAGAAATAACACAAATTCTGCAAACAGGCTCATTTTGGCTAGAAATTCTTTTTCTTGCCTTAATCGGGGGTTTGGGGAGTGCCTTAGGTGAATCTACCGGTTATGCAGTTGGTTATGGGGCAAAAAAAATAACAGATGAACGAAATTCTGAATTATTAAGTAACGTAGATGGATTTGGAAAATTAATCTTAAAAAATCAAAAAAGAACACCCTTGTATATTTTTTTATTTGCTCTAACACCTCTTCCAGATGATATTTTATTTTTACCTCTTGGTATGATTAAATATCCTTTTTGGAAATGTATTATTCCTGGTTGGTTGGGTAAAAATTTTACAACGATGCTTTACTGTTGTTGGCCAATCTTAGTAGCAATAGGGTTTTTAACTCAAGGAATTCAATCTAGTGATAACTCAAACATAATTACTGAAGCAATTTTATTACTAGTAACCATTACTGTTATGTTTTTTATTATGGCATTTAATTGGACCAAATTTCTTGAAAAGAGAAGTCAGAAGAAACTCAATAAAAAATCAGATCTATAAATGAATGTGAAATTTTACTTTCTTGCTTCTGCAATCCAATAAAATAAATGATGAAGACGCTTTATTAAGAATCTAAAAAATTAATCAACTATTTCTCATTATTTAAACAATTTTTGCACACAAAAACAGTTTTTCTTTTCTTTTCAGAGTTTTCATCATAATAAATTCTTTTATAAATAAAATTATTGCAGATCTCACATACCGCAGGAGTTCTTGTTTCCGAGATCATTACTCCTAAATGTTCAAATTTAGCTTTCATAACTTATGTCATTGATTTGGTTTGAAGCGTAATTTCAATATTAGAAATTATGTCGATTTTTTTATTATTAGCTTTATAATTTTTCCTGGAGTATCCACGTTGTTTATTATCAACATAAGGGCGGCGACTTCCTAAAGAAATATTTGCAATTTCTATTCTAGGATACATTCTACTCTTCAAAATTTCAGCTACTTCTACTGCAGTACTGATTTCTTGGCCTTCACCCTTGATTA
>Ga0209635_10003634_pt1 | contig 12046 bp, 13 predicted proteins | sample DeeMarSWOR230_32_FD_187463 | JGI IMG/M metagenome (GOLD analysis project Ga0209635, IMG submission 187463) | Marine sediment microbial communities from White Oak River estuary, North Carolina - WOR-2-30_32 (SPAdes) (version 2) | ecosystem: Environmental > Aquatic > Marine > Intertidal zone >...
AAACTGAGCAAGAGGAGGAAGAGGAAGAAGAAGAGGAGGAAGAGCAGGGCGAGGAAGACTGAACCTAGCTCAGACCTACTTTCTCGGAAATCCTCTCCACCAACGCCTCAAATGCTGCCGTCGACAGCGAATCTTTCTGGTTTGTTACGAAGGGGGTTCCACTGTCGCTCAACTTGATGATATCGGGATCAAGCGGCAAGCTTCCCAAATAGTCAACTTCGTACTCCTTTGCAGCGTCTTCTGCTGCACCCTCTCCGTATAGTCTGTGCGACTCCCCGCAGCTGGGGCAGGTGAACTCAGCCATATTCTCGATAATCCCCATAATGGGAGTTCCCATCTTCTTGACAAGCTGAGTTGCCCTTCTTGCGTCAAGAACAGCAACCTCTTGCGGTGTTGTCACAATGACGACTCCGGTGATGTCTGGAATCAGCTGAAGAATGCTGAGTATCTCATCTCCGGTTCCAGGAGGCAGGTCTACTACGAGCATGTCCAACTCGTCCCATCTAACATTGCCCAAGAACTGACTGATTGCCTTCGCAACAATGGGCCCTCTCCAAGCCACGGCATCATCTTCATGACGTAGTAGGAATCCCATACTCATTACCTTGATACCGAGCGGGCCAACGACTGGTTCGATTTGCTCTCCGTCGGTATGTGGATGTTGTCCCTCAAGGCCTAGGAGCTTTGGAACATTCGGCCCGTATATGTCAACGTCCAAGATGCCAGTAGCAAGGTTCCTCTCTGCGAATGACACTGCGAGATTTGTCGCTATAGTGGTCTTTCCTACACCGCCCTTGCCCGAAAGTACAACAATCTTGTGTTTCACCTTCTTCATGGCCATTTGAATCTCAGGTGGGATTGTCGGCATGGTCATAGTGATTCCTCGGTCCCCGTCCGACTGGTGGCTGGATATAAAGCATCAGATATGACGAGGCCTCTGCCAGAAGCCTCGATTCTCGTTGAATAGGTTGAGAATGCCTCTAGCTGTATTCTCGTTGGATGCTGCTACAAAGCTCATCCTTTGTTCAAGATCGATTGTGAGATTGAGTCGGCCACCCTTATGATCTACCACGAAACCTCCCGCTTCAAAGACCATGTGTGTCCCAGACACGTGTACAATCGGTAGGATGTTTCTCAGGTCGACCATGGCATCAAGGCTGCCACACGCGACCCAGCAGAGGTCGAGTAGGTTGGTCGCAGACCTCCGCATGTCACGGACAGCAGACAACACCCTGACCGTACTATCTGCGAATCTCTCATCCCATCTCTGTTTCGTGTCATAGGAGACGATAGCGTCATCAAGTGATCTTGGACTGGCCACCTTCACGCTACTGCCATTTCTCTTTACTCCCTTGCCGCTTACAGCAATGTACGTTTCTTCAGTGAAGAACGAGTCAATAATACTGATCTCAACGTCGTCCGTCTTCATACGGTCAGAGTATGGTATAGCTGAAACACCAACGGTGCAGAGCGGAATCCCTCGCTTCAGGTTTGCACTGCCATCAATCGGATCCGCGATGACTAGATACTCCGGCTTCTCCTGACCCGATATGAGTCCCTTCTCCTCGCTCAAGATTGCCATGGATGTGCTGGATTCATGAAGGGTGTCTATTATTGTGTCTTCAGCCATAACGTCCAAGACCAGAGTCTCGTCTCCAAAAGGATTGGTGCTACCTGCGAGCTCTGAAGCTGAAGACAAGTTCTCACGAACGACCCTCCTGGCAGCTTTGATGGCCCTCATTAGATCACGGACAAGTGTCATTTGGTTCTCCTTTGCTCTCCATCTAGAACCCCTCTAAAACAGTATTGACTGGTCTGTCCTCTTACGTTGTGAGATTGCGAGCACCGCGAATTTGTATTCCAATCGTTTAAATGGCAAGAATGAGGACATCACACAAGAACAAGGCCGATTACGGTGCATGCCATGGGCTTTCTTAGTGGGAAGAAAAAGGTCGATGCGGAGAGAGGAATCCTCGAGATAAAGGGGACAATGAATGCCCTCACTCTCAGAATCAGAAGACTCGATACACGAATGGTGGAAGAACAGAAGAAAGCCAAGGAGGCCATGGCTCGAGGCGACCGAAGCCAGGCAAGAGGTCATCTTTCCATTGTCGTTGATCTTGAAACCCGACGTGGACGTTACCAGCAGCAGTTTCTCACGTTGGAAACTGCTTTGCTCAATGTTGAAGAGGCTAAAGACCAGGCTGAAGTCTTGAGAGCCTTTACAATTGCCAATGACGCCCTGACAGATGCGCGTGCAATGCTGAGCCCAACCGAGATTCAGCTTCAACTTGACAAGCTCTCAGAGTCATTCGAGCATATTTCGATTGCAGGAGAATTACTCTCGGAGGACTTGTCAACTGGTGCTTCTGTTGAATCAGAAGAACGAATAGACCGTCAGCTTGAATCAATGGAGGCAGAGATTCTTCTGGAGAAAGAAGGAGTTCTTCCGGCGCTAGGTACTGAAACGGGCACGAGGACTCCAGAACAGGCCAAGTCAGATGAGAAGCGAATCGATGACCTGCTGGCCGATCTTGAACGGGAAGCCAAGGAAGAACGAGAGAGAGAGGCACAGAGCTGAAATAGAATAACTGAGCGTTCTGATGGGAGATTCCTCTATGGTAATCAGACTTGTGGTCTTTGACGTTGACGGGACACTCACAAGCCACTCCAGCATATGGTGGCGACTTCATGAGCACTTCGGAACCGAGGTGGAGGGGAAGCGATTCTATGATCAATACTTCGCTGGCGAAATCACATACAATCAGTGGGCCGATCTAGACGCCTCACTTTGGAAGGGGCAATCCGTCGAAGAGGTCATGAATGTGGTCAAAGCCACCAAGCTGGTCCCGGGAGCCACCGAGACGGTAGCTCGACTCAAGGATGCTGGAATAAAGGTTGCCATTCTCTCGGGCGGGCTTGATGTCCTTGCCGAAGACGTTGCCCGGCGGACCGGTGTTGATTATGTCCTCACAAACAGACTTCTACACTCAGATGGCAAACTGACCGGCAAGGTTGAAACAAGAGTTGGTTGGGGTGAGAAAGTTCAGGAGATACGAAGTATCTGCAACCACTTCAACGTCTCTCTCAAGGAAACTGCCTTTGTCGGTGATGGGCGCAACGATTTGAGCGTCTTCGACGACGTCGGTCTGTCAATTGCATTTAGGCCAGAAGATGACGAAGTCGCCAAGGCTGCAATGCGAACGGTCCGTGAAAACAACCTCACATTGGTTCTTAACCATATCCTATAGGCGTTCCCCAAATCAGCAGCGTGAACACATAGAGCTGAAGCAGGACAATCATCAATCCCTCAAATGTGTCAAGCTTTTGGTCGTCTGTTATGGCTCGCTTGAGGAACCATAGGCTGCCTGCGATGACAACTATCTGAAACAGAACGTATCTGTTCATCGGGATGGGAACAAAGAATCCAATGCCTCCCATCACAAGCAACAGAATTTGGAGCATGCCACCCATAAGATTCCCGACTGCGATTCCGATCTTGCCTCTCGCAGCAGCAACTAGGGCGATTCCATGTTCTGGTAGTGCGCCCGCAGCACCGAGAATGAGTGACGCTACAGTGACTGGGTTGGCGACCATTCGGATGGAAGCATCAAACTCCACCAGCAGCATCTCGACTGTTGCTGTTAGCATGTGACCAGCGACAAAGATGCCCGCAAATCCCATCAGACTCAGAATAGTGGCTTCTCTCTTCGGGTGATGAGGAATTGTCTTCTCTGCATTCTCAACTTCCTCGCCTCTCATGAGGTCAAAGGCGTAGAGAATGTAGGAGAGGAAGAGTATGAGAGATGCTCCTGAAGGAAAGACAGGGTTCTCAATCTCTGGATTGAAGGTAACGTCGACAATCCCCAGTGCGAACATACTCACAAGAGCTACGATTGTCCAACGAATGAGTACTGAATCCTTCTTGATTGCTTCTTCCGGGACGGCCATGTCATCCTTCTTGCGAGTCGAGATGATGATGGTGAACCCGAGTAGAAGCATGTTGAAACCTGCCGCGATTAGTACTGACAGAATGGCAATGGTTAGTAACTCGGGCCTATTCTGAGTGAATCCATTGAACGCCGTAAGCCCGCTCACCACAGCTTCAGGCATATTGCTGGCAAGACTTGAGAGCATCCCCGCCATGTACGCCGTATATCCCCGATGTCCGGCAACACTCTCAATGCCTTCTATTGCCCATTCCGAAGGGCGGAATGCAAGCCAGCCTCCTCCTACAAGTCCCAAGACTACGACCACAGCCGGGTCGAAATGAGTGAGTTCAAGTATGAAGAATGCTCCAACGATCAATAGCGCAAAGGTGCCCTCGATCTTCCCGGCGCCAAGTGAATCTCTGATTGTGCGATGTCCATCACCGGTTTCGTAAGTGCGTTGATTGTTTCTTTCATGGGTCAATTGGTTTCCTCCGGACGAAGGGCACATCCCTGGTCGTCCAGTACAAGTGGACTACTCAGTTGTCCTCCCTAATAGTTTGCTATCTGCGCTATCGAAGTGTAACCTAAGACTCTAATCAGTGGGCTCAGCTTTTGAGTTGTAGTAATATCTTGCCCCAGATCCAGTATTGATCAGGACAACTTCCTCATCGTAGTCAATCTCGCCCATCTCGACAAGATTCCTAAGTCCGGCCAACCCGACTGCTGCCTCAGGGCATAGGTTCAAACCCTCCATTCTGGCTGCTATTCTTCTGCATGGTTCTATTTCCTGCTCGGCCACCGCCACCGCACTTCCGCCGGATCCTCGAATAGCCGCAAGTATCAATCTTCCTGCAAATGGACTCGGCACCTTCAAACCAAGAGCCTTGGTCTGGCTATCAGGCCATGGTTCAATATTCTCTGTGTTACGTTCAATTGCTCTAACTACGGGTGCGCAGCCAGCGCTCTGTGCGGCGTATAATCTGGGCCGATGCGCATCAATCAGACCTAGAGCCTCCAGCTCGTGGAGTCCCTTCCAAATACCAATCAAGGCGGTACCACCGCCCGTGGGACAGATAATGGCGTTCGGCACTCTCCATCCGAGCTGCTCTGCTATCTCAAAGGCCAGGGTCTTCTTGCCCTCCACTCTATAAGGCTCCTTAGTGGTTGACAGATCTGTCCAGTCTGCGTTTCTCTTGGCCATGGCGGATGCGCTGTCTGAAATGGTACCTTCCAATCGAATGGTCTTAGCACCGTACGCTTCACAATCCCGGAAGAATAGCTCTGGCGTATCTGAAGGCATGAAGATGTGGCATTCTGCTCCAGCTGCAGCAGCATATGCACTTGCGGAAACGGCCGCGTTACCTGCTGATGGCATGGCGAAGGAGGTCGCACCGAGCTCAGAATGCTTGGATATCGACGCGCAGAGCCCGCGATCTTTGAAAGACCCCGTGGGATTCTGGGATTCATCCTTGACCATTAGGAGTCTGAGGCCTAGATGCTTCCCAAGTCTTCTGGTACTGAGAAGCGGAGTCCAGCCCTCCCCCAGGCTGAAGATGAAGGACGGTGAGTTTACGGGTAGAAGCTGAGAGTATCTCCACATTGAGTTGATTCCCGAAGGGAACTGGTTTGTGTGAATGTCTTCTATGACGCTGATTAGGTCATAGACTGCTGACAAAGGAGAGCCGCATATACAGTATGTCTTGGTAACATCTGCTGAGTAGTCCTTCCCACACTGTGGGCATTCGAGGTACAGCAGCTGTGATATCATTGCCTGCCCACAATTACATAGGCCCCCACCATTATTTGAGTGTGTTACTTTTGAGATTTGGAGGATGTCAAAGCGGATAGACCTCCTTCTCGATTACTTTATACCCCCCTACTAGTCCCAATTTCATCGCGCACATAGCCTGAAACACGTCTGTTGTCATAGTGAGTTAGGAGAGCCCCGAACGGGGTATCGATGAATTTCCTTTTCATGCATCAGGCACAGGGCTTGTGCGCACCCGACAAGACGAACGGAGTGCATTGCTTTGCTTCCTGGGAAGATCCCTCCTGACATGTTGAAGACGCTCGTATTCTCCCACCTCGGCAGCTATGACCCTGATATAATACTGGGGCCCGCTTTGGGAGAGGATGCTTCATTGATTCAGGTTGGTGAGAATGTAATAGTCGCAGCGACTGATCCTATCACCGGTTCTACAGAAGACGTTGGTTGGCTTGCTGTCCACATCAATGCAAACGATATCGCGACCTTCGGAGTTGCCCCTCGATGGTTTCTCATGTCAATCCTACTCCCTTCTGGGTCTAGTCCTGAGGACCTCGCTCGGATTATGGAACAGATCGATCGAGCATCGGAATCTCTCGGTATCAGCGTTGCGGGTGGGCACACAGAAATAACTGAGGGAATCGACCGCCCCATAATAGCCGGCTGTATGATGGGCGTAACTTCGGTAGGAGGGTATGTAACATCGGCCGGCGCAAGGGCTGGTGACCACATTATCATGACTAAGACGGCGGCCATTGAAGGTACAGCAATCCTTGCAGCTGAAGGCGAGGCATTCCTTTCAGATAAAATCGGTAAGAGCGATCTAAGAGACGCCTGTGATATTAGGGAGCAAATCAGTGTAGTCAAGGATGGCGTGACTGCCTACGGTACCGGCTACCTCACTGCAATGCACGACCCCACCGAAGGAGGCCTTTCAGGTGGCCTGCATGAGCTATGCGATGCGAGCGGTGTCGGATTCAGAATAGACCTTGACCGAATTCCGGTGCATGACTCAACCCGCCAAGTCTGCGAAATACTCTCAATCGATTTCATGGAACTGATCAGTAGCGGCTGCATGCTGATGACCTGCGATCCGGACCACTCAGAAGATGTAGTGAGTGCACTCCAGGTGGAGGGGATCCTAGCAACGGTAGTCGGCACCATAGAATCAGATTCACGGGAACGATTGTGCAAGTGTAATGGAAAGTACAAACCTTTGCCGCGTCCAAGTACAGATGCAATTTGGGATGCACTCAAAAAACTCAGTCAGACATGAAGTCACGCAGGTCCTCAATGCTTCGTGTATCAGCTGTTTCTATCACTATTGGTGAGAGAGATATGCTCCCCTTGTTCAGGACCACATCGGCGTCAGAGCCCTCTGGAGCGTTCTTATGCATCCCCTTCAGCCAATAGTAAGGACTATCGTTGGGATCGATTCTCTTCTCCAGCTCATTGTATATCCGAACTCGAGCCGGAGGAACAACAACAATCCTGCTATCAGGAGAGATCTTGGATGGGAAGTTTAAGTTCAATGCGTCCACGCTATCGGGTAGTCCCTTATCCAAAACTCTCAACACGAGATCCCGTGTTATCTCGCAGACTCTTGAGTAATCTCGCTTCTTGTCGGCTGAGTTGAACCACTCATTTGGTTCAACAACCAATGACACAGCAATAGCCGGAAAGCCCATCAGAGCTGCCTCTAGAGCTGCTCCCACCGTTCCACTCGTCAACATGCTTTGATACCCGAGATTGGCACCCGCATTTATGCCCGATACGAAAATGTCGATATCCTCAACAAGACACCGTGCAAGTACGACCGAATCGGCCGGGGAACCGTCATGGATAATCATCTCGATTCCATCCGTATTCGCACGTTTCTTGAGCCTAATGGGCCGGTTTAGAGTCAAAGCCTTCCCGGAAGCGCTACGTTCCCTGTCAGGAACCACAATAACTACCTCCGCATGGGGTGAGAGGATTTCTGCCAGAGTCATAAGAGCAGTGCTCTCTGAACCGTCATCATTTGTCAGACAGATTTTCGGCATTGCTGCACCTCCATTTCAATAACCCGAGGGCTCACGTCATCTCAAGATAAGACTGACGGAACCACTACGAAACACGACTCACACCTCCTCAAGAAGAATGTCAATAATCGCTTTCGAGGCATCTCCTTTTCCGAACGGACAGTCCCGTATCCCCTCCAACCCATACCCTACCTCCTTCAGGATTGTCTTTGGAAACTCTGTGGAATCTACTCCCACAACAGTAGCATGGCCTGATTCGACTGCCTCAGGTCTCTCTGTTGATATTCTTAGGACAAACACCCTCTTGTTGATTGAAGGTGCTGTCACCTCCTCTTGAATCCCCCCCGAGTCCGTCATCACGAAATCGCATCTATGCATCAGTTGTAGAAAGTCGAGATAGGATGGGGGCTCAACGATTCTTACAAGACTTGAGCTCGCCTCAATCTTGTTCATAAGATCGAATTCTTCAAGTCGCTTCACCGTGCGCGGATGAGCACAAAAGAGGACTTCGATGTTGAGAGATACTATTCCCTCAACAAGCCCCTTGAGCGTTTCTTTGTCGTCCACATTCTCTGATCGATGGAGGGTCAGAAGGGCGAACCCTTTATTTCCGAATCCTTTGGTGGGGTCAGGCCTCTGCAGGGCCGCTGGAAGCCTACTTTCAAGAGCATCAATGACAGTATTTCCAGTTACGAAGACCTTCCCTCTGACATTCTCGTTTCTTAGAATCTGCGCTGATTTTTCAGTCGGAGCAAAGAGAAGATCTGCCGCATGGTCAGTAAGGCGCCTGTTATGTTCCTCAGGCATCCTCGAATCGTAGCTTCTGAGACCTGCCTCGACATGAGCGAGAGGAACTCTGAGTTTCACGGCGGCCAGAGACGCGGAAAGGACTGCATTTGTGTCTCCCTGTACAATGACAATCTCGGGTTTTTCGTGAAGAATCTCCTTCTCAATGCCAATCAGTGCCTTGGCTGTCTGCTCTGCGTGAGTTCCCGAACCTATGTCCAGATTCTTGTCCGGTTCTCTGAGAGCCATGTCGCTAAAGATTGAGCTACTCATGGATTCGGAATAGTGTTGCCCTGTATGTAGGAGGAAAGTGTCAATACCACGTGACTCGCATTCATGGACAACTGGAGCCATCTTGATAATTTCGGGTCGTGTCCCTACTACAATGAACGGTCTCACATGCATCAACAATCAAGAAACCCTCGTGCATGTTCATAAGCATGACGGACCTGCAATATTGCTGCATCAACCTTACCCCAAGGATATCCTGAAAACATCTAAAAGAACCCTAAGTCAATCTTCTCGATGTGATGTGTACCTGAGGTGAGATTGGAGATTGAGATACGGCCTTGGAGTATCCATTGGTGCGCTGTTGCCGGGCATCATTTTCATGGGAAGCGTTTTCTTCAAGGTTGCCGGCATCGGTGTGACTGATCAGGCTGTCCTTGGCTCGATCTGGAGGATGTACATCATCTGGTTCTTGGTGTGTCTTGGCATTGCAATGGTACCTGTCATTGCTGTGTACACCCGTTGGCGAGAGAGCTTCAGGGAATTCGTGCTTTTTGAGGCCGGAGGATTCGGTCTCTTTTCACCACTTTGGTTGTTTCTGGGAACCGAGATGTCGGGCGACTCGTGGCGGTCCATAATAGATGAGGGGATTCAGAACGGGATACCCGCTCCCGGTCCAGATGGAACTATCGTAGGTGTGAACATTAGCCCGATCTTGTTTGTGCCATTGCTGGTTGCGATGATATTCACCGGATTGGTCATTCTTCGACCGTCATTCATCGCTAGATATGGAGGAGGTGTGAGACCCACCCCGAAACCCTCTCCGACGCCTGCACCCGCAGCCCCATCCACTGAAGATGCACTAGAGGCCGAGCTTCCAGGGGTACAGCCTCCAGAGGCAAGCGAAGCAACCCGGCAAGAGTTGAGGGCTGTTCTATTGGAGCTTGGCGTGCCTGACTCAACAATTACTGCATTGAGCAATGCTGGGTACTCCACTATCACTGACATCGTGTCTACAAGCGCTGAGCAGCTGGCGCTTTCAACCGGATTGGACAAGACAACAGCCGAGAACCTGCATATGGCTGTTCAGAAGCGCGTATGGTTCGGTGGAATCTAGTACTGAAAGCTCTGTACCGAATCTCGGGACGTCTTCCTACTTGCCTAGTCCTATCATCGCATCGAGCGCTATAGTGACAAGATTGTCTAGAGGAGGCTTGCCCACAATCTTTTCCTCCTTCTCTATGTTCTCTCCCACAATCACACATATGCTACCTACTTGGACTCCTCTCAAATGTCCTATGACAAAAAGAGCCGCGGCCTCCATCTCGGTTGCCAAGACGCCCGCCTTTCTCATGGCCTCCCACTTCCGGCTCATTGAATCTGGATCCGCGGTCATCTCAGGGAATTCACTATAGAACGAGTCTTTACTGTGCCCTATACCAACGTAATAGTTCGCCTTTGCAGCAACGGCGGCCTCAGTAAGCGCTGTCACCAAGTGTGGGTCTGCTACAGCTGGAAACTCTAGAGGAACATATTGTCTAGATGTTCCATCGTCTCTCACAGCACCAGTGAAAACCACGATATCCCCCGCCCGAAGTTTGGGGTCTATTGCTCCGGCCGTTCCCACACGGACGAAGACTCTGCATCCCACTTTGACAAGTTCCTCAATGGCGATTGCCGCTGACGGACATCCAATTCCTGTTGAACAGACTCCTACCCCTACTCCTTTGTAGGTCCCTCTGTAGCTCCAGTATTCTCTGTTCTTCGCGACTTCTACTGGGTCATCGAAGAACTGCTCTGCTATGAGTTGTGACCTGCCGGGGTCTCCAGGTAGCAACACTAGTTCCGGCATCTCCCCTGGTGCAACGGCTATGTGATACTCGCGATTGTCTTCCATCCCAATGCCAACCTAGGGGCGCCCCGCGGAGGCACAAGAAAAGCGTTTCGTTCCGCTGGGTCATCCTGAAGTTGAGAGATATCCTTAAAAGATTCAAGCGGAGGGCGTGGTAGAGTGGCGTCCATGAGCGAAGAACCCACAGAACTTCAGCGAAGAATCCTCTCTCTTATTCTTGAGGACACTCATAGAGCATCCGCTATCACTCGGACACTGAGGAGCAAGAACGTCGAGTGTAACCAGAACGATGTTGTTATGGCTCTAAGCGACCTGGAAAAGCGTGGATTCGTTGAGCGAGTCGGTTCAAAGTCATGGACTGCACGGCCGAAGGCCCAAGACCTCGTTGATTGAACTGACTTATTGTCTAGATTATCTTGACGAGTGAATCCACGATATTGTAGGTCAGTTCTGGTGCCTCATCACAGAAGGCCCGCGTTCTTACCGTATTTGTGGTCACAATCTTCCTCTGACTTTTCTCCAGAAGTGCCTCAAGCAGTTCTTCGCCCTTATCTATCAGGGGGAGTACGTGCGCCACGGCCATACCAACCTTGGTTGCTCCTAGATCTTGAAGGCGTTCAGCGGCCTTCAACAGAGTACCGCCGCTCTTGGTAAGGTCGTCTATGACAATCACTTCCCTGTCTTTGACATCCACTTCGCCGTGCAACTCCACGCAGTACGAGTTTGTGCGGCTCTTCCCAAAACCTTCGATGTTGTATCTCTCTCGTGCTCCTTCGTCAGGCGTTACGACTAGGCAGTCTGTGAAGCCAAATCGCTTGTGCGCGAACTCTATCAGGTCCGGTATGACATCTATCTCCTCGTAAAGTCCCTTACCGATAAGATCCTGAACCCATGGGAGGCTGCTTGGGGCATGAGGGTTCACGACCCAGATCTTCTCGCAACCCTCCGCAATCTTCCGTGTTGCCCACCTTCCAGATACGGCCTCACCGGTCTTGAAGACCTTGTCCTGTAGCGCGAACGGTTGAAAGGTCAGGATGACCTCGACCCTTGAAGGCTGTGAAACGGGAGTTTCTGAGTACTCCTTATGTCCTACTTTCTCAACTTCCATAGGATTCTTCAAGATGTCAAGAATCAGCAGTAGCTCGATTACACGGTCGGCAGTAGTATATCGCTCCGCCTCCGCTGGTCCTGCTCCTGTGCAACTCTGGACGACAACGACCCTTCGATCTGAAAGCTCCGCTACATCGCCAAGTCGTGCGTAGAGGTCAGCGTTTGGGAACAAGCGTCGTCCATCATAGTTGAGGTTCGAAATGAAAACCTGGTAGCCGAGTTTCTCGAACTGGTCCTTGAGATGTTCCGCACCACTCGCAAGCACTACGTCATACTCTTTCATGCCAGACCGCCAAGTTCGGGCGACATCATTTCCTTAAAGAGACTTTCCTTGGCTACGTCACATCAGGAC
>Ga0209635_10003637_pt1 | contig 12043 bp, 9 predicted proteins | sample DeeMarSWOR230_32_FD_187463 | JGI IMG/M metagenome (GOLD analysis project Ga0209635, IMG submission 187463) | Marine sediment microbial communities from White Oak River estuary, North Carolina - WOR-2-30_32 (SPAdes) (version 2) | ecosystem: Environmental > Aquatic > Marine > Intertidal zone >...
CGAGATTATGAAACTCATGTGTATATAGGCACAAGTGATTGGATGATTTGTCATGTTCCTTATAAAAAGACAGACATTTTTCATAATATGGGAGCAATAGCTTCAGGAATTCCAGGAAGATATATGATAATTAATGAACAAGAAATTGCAGGAGGCACATTATCATTTCTAAGAGATAAAATTCTTTATCATAAAGATGAACTTTTAAGAGAAGAAGCTGTTCCTGATGTCTATAAAATTTTTGATAGAATTGTAGAAAGAACACCTCCAGGAGCAAATAATCTTATTTTTACCCCATGGCTTATAGGAGAGAGAACTCCTGCTGATGATCACACAGTTAGAGGGGGTTTATATAATATTTCTTTAGAAATGTCGAGGGAACACCTTATTAGAGCAATTTTTGAGGGTGTAGCATATAATATTAAATGGCTTTTCACATATGTTGAAAGATTTATATATAAGCAGAAAAAAAAAGCAGGCATTAGCATTTCAAAAAAAGATGTAATTATCCCAGAACTAAGTTTAATTGGTGGTGGTGCAAGTAGTAATGTTTGGTGTCAAATATTTGCAGATGTTTTAAATAGGAGAGTAAAACAAGTGAAAAACCCTATCCAGGCAAATGCTCGTGGAGCTGCTTTTATTGCTTCAGTGGGACTTGGATATATCGAATGGGATCATATTCAAAAACACATCCAATTTTCAAATACATATGAACCAAATCCAGAAAATAGAGCCATTTATGATAAACTATTCGAGGAATATTTAAACATATATAAAATCATGGGAAAAACATACAAACGACTAAATTCCTAAAAATGAGAAAGTGTTATAAATTTCCTTTTACTTTTTTCTAATTTTTGCTACCAAGTCAGGTGAGATTCTTCGATTAATAAATTCTTTAATTAATCTCATTCGTGATTTATTGATTGAAGAAAGGGTTAACCTCGCATTCAGTTCTTTAATTAAATCCTTTTCCGAAATCTTCTTACAATTTTCAAGAATAAATTTGGCTTCTTCAACATCCTTTAGAAGTCTTTGTAAAAACTCCGTTAATATTTTGAATTGAATCCCATTTTCATCCCTTTTTAATGCATGGTTAATTATCATTTGTTCATATTCAATATCTATTTCCCAGGGTGATTGTATTACATGCTTATAAGGATTAATTAAAAAAACATTATTCCTTCTACTTGTAAGGATTGAATAATAATAACCTGGACTTGGGAAAGTCCCACCATCGTATTCAATTTTATCTATAGTAGAAGAATTTCTATAAGCTTTAGGAATTATACTCTCTATTATATTCTTTAATTCACTAATATCTGTATTTAAATTTAAACTGCTAACCATAAAAGAAGAATAACCAAATAACTTGGCATGAATTAAACCAGCAATGCAATTAAAACCATATATATCTATTAAACCTTTTAAAGTAGGACCTTTTGATTGTTCCTCTTTAACATCCTCAAATTGCTCCTTTTCTTTTGAAATAGCTACATCAAAGGTCTCATATCCTAAAACTTTACCTTTTTGATCTACTAAAACCATAAAATCATGGTCATTACATACTGCTCCTTGAGGTACTTGAATCTTTATAAAACCTATTTTTTTTTCAGAAAAGATAGAATCTGGAATTTTTAATTCCCTTGCAGTACCGCATGAAGGGCATGCAATCTTCAATAATTTAAAAACTTGTTCCATCTTTTTCTCATTTTCTTATATTAATGAACATACATTCTTAATTTTAAAAAACAAAAAAAATATAATCTCAACTAAAACCCTACCTAAAATGCATAACTATAGTAAAAGTCATTATATATAAAATTATGTCAAAAAAATTAATTGAATTAAAAAATAGAGGAGTTAGCCTTTAATTTCTTTTCCTTTCTCAAGTTTATCTAAATCTTTTTCTTGTAATTCTCTACGTTGAACCTTTCCCGTCATGCTTACTGGCATTTTGCGGATGAACTCAATGTATTTGGGAGATTTCCATTTAGCCATATTTTCTAAACACCATGCCTTCAAATCTTCGCTAGTTATGTCTTTATCTGCTTTATATCCTTTCTTGAGTGAAACATATGCCTTGACTGCTTCTCCGCTATACTCATCTGGGATCCCTGCTACAGCAACTTCATCAATCATTTCATGATGACCCATTAGTTCTTCTACTTCTTTTGGATATACAGAGTGTCCTGAAACTTTAATTAGCGATTTCTTACGATCTCGAATTTCAATCCATCCGTGTTCATCCATAAAACCAATATCTCCCGTTAGGAGCCAAGTTTTTCCCCCCCATGATTTTAAGTTATCTTCTTGTTCTTTTTGTATTCCTAAGTAACCTAGCATTATATTAGGGCCAGCAACACAGATTTCTCCTGTATTTTCTATTCCAAAATTTCCTCTTTCTTTTGTGCCATCACATATAGGGCCCGCGTTGAAATTTTCAGGATCAAATATTGCCCAATCATCTCCTGGAAGAGGTAAACCTAATTTTCCTGTCTTTGTTGGGCCCCAGAATGGCGCTACACTAACTACTGGAGAAGTTTCTGTTAATCCATAACCTGATCTTATCTGACAAAAAATTTCTTCAAATGGAACTCTAATATAATCGTGTAATGGTCCCGCTCCTTGAACAGCATAACTTAATTTTTTCCACAAATCGTATTTTTTCTTAAATTCTTCAACTCCCATGCTATTTACAAAATCAGTTAATCGTTTAAATAACATCTCAACTCCAACATATATTACTCCTTGTGGAGCATCTAATTTATTGATGGTTTCACATAAGACATCATCTGAAGGCGGCTTAGGGAAAAGTAGCATCTGCATACCTAAGGTTAAAGAGCCATTCATAACCGAAGTCATACCAAAACTATGGAAAAAAGGGAGACTACCAATGGTAATCATTCCAGGTTCTAGATTTACCCAAGGTTTTATCATATAGAGATTTGTATATAAATTTGCATGGCTTAACATTGCTACTTTTGGTAACCCGGTTGTTCCTCCAGTCATAAGATAGGCAGCCGGATCGGTCCAAGGATCGATTTTTGTTTCAATTTCAACGGGTTTTGTTTCTTTAATAACTTTTTCCATCCAATATACTTTATAATGCTCTGTTTCATTCGGAATTTTATCTTTAGCATTGGGAATTCCTAATTTTTCAATTGTCGCCTTATCGGCTGTTAGGAAATCTACGAAATTTGAGGGAATGACATATTTAACGCTAGTTTTTGGAAGAATATCCTTAGGTCCAGCTATATAGAGCATATCCATCATAACAAATACTTTTGCTTTTGTCATTGTTAATGAATGTAAAAGTTCCATTGGTTTATAAGTTGGATTTATACCTTGTGCTATAGCTCCAATATATTGACATCCCATATAGGCTACAACGAAATTGATTGAGTTTGGTAAATCAATTGCTACAACATCACCCTTTCTTATTTCCAATGTCTCGTAAAGAAAGGTTCCAAATCGTTTGGCATAATCAAATAATGTCCGCAATTTAACTCGTTCGATATAAGGTCCATATACAAAGACACAGATGTCATTATCCCAAGTATCATATTCATTAGCAGTATTTATGAAACCTTGCCATAATGGCTTTACATTAAGACCTTCAACATCTCTTAATTGTTTCGGAACTCCATCTGGCCAATAACCACCTTCTTCTGGGGGAGTAAACCACACCTTATTTTCATCAACTAAAAAATCTGGATCTTCTAAGCTTGGCATTTTCTATCACATTTTTCATTTCTTCATATTTAAGTTTTCAATTATTATAATATTTTAGAGATTAATATTATATAATAAGTACGCTTGATAAATTTAAGCATTTGATTTTATTTACAATAATGGCTACAAATGGGATTTAAAGAGCAATTAAAAGCAGAATTACGAGATTCCCTTTCAGAAGAAGAACTCTCATTACTTCCAAGGGGATTTCAGATATTAGGAAAAGTTATGATTTTAAAACTCAACTCAAAAATAATTAAGAAAAAAATCCTAATTGGGGAAACATGTCTAACCTTGTTCCCAAATTTCAAATCTGTCTATCTTAACCTAGGTAAAGTGGTTGGAACCTTTAGAAAGCCGGAAAAGATAGAATTGATAGCAGGAGAAGATAATCCTATAGTTGAGCATAAAGAACATGACGTAATTTATCGATTTGATATAACTAAAATAATGTTTAGCAAGGGAAATATTAATGAGAGAAAATATTTAGCGAGTTTAGTCAGAGATGGAGAGCTTATTGTGGATATGTTCGCTGGTATTGGTTATTTTTCATTACCTATTGCTAGACACGCGAAGCCGGCTAAGATTTATAGTATTGAATTAAACACAGATTCTTATAACTATTTAGTGAAAAATGTTAAACTTAATTATCTTGAAGACGTTATCATTCCAATTCATGGTGATTGTAAGGAAGAAGTAATAAAATTAAGTAAGTCCGGAATCAAAGCAGATAGGGTTATTATGGGGGTATTTCCCGCTCCAAAAGGATATATCCAAGAAGCACTGACTCTTTTAAAAGAAAATGGCACAATATATCATTATGAGGGTGTAGTTGAAGGGGAAAATTATGTGTCATTATTTCAAGAATTTGAAGATATAGCTAATACAAAGAAGATTAAATGTGAAATATTATCGAAGAGATATGTTAAAAGTTACGGTCCTAACCTATTTCATACTGTAATTGATATTTTAGCCTTAAAAAAGTAAGTTTTTGTTAAAAATTTACCTTAAAATGTTTTTTATAAACTAAGATTTATATTTACCTAGTTGCATCAACTATATAAAGTATAATATAATAAAAAAGGTCTTATTATGTTTTTTATTAGCGAATTAGCTCAACTTTCAGGTTTTACAGCACTTCTATCTGTTTGTATCGGTTTCTTTTTCGGTTTTATTGTCCTCATAAAAAGTATTAAAATAAAAGATTTATTAGTTTTTAACTTCTTTCTTTGTATTATATTTACGTTATCTCCGTGGTATCCAAGCGGATTAGGGTATATATATTGGCTAATAAACAATAGTCCATTAGATTATGAAATTTATGTTTTAGTTGGCATTATAGCCATCCCCATTGCTATTTTAGCCTGGCTCAATGTTTATATGACAACAGTAAAACCAAAGAAGAAAAAAATAATTTTATCTTTATATGCTATTTTTTCAATAGCCTTTGAAATTTATCTATTTTATTTTCTTTATTTTGCTCCCGGAGCCCCTGTAAAAGAACTTTTAGGGATAAAAAATGATGCAATTAATCCAATGGATATTGACTATAAAGGATTTGTTTTAGTTTATTTAGGCGCCAGTATTTTAACAGCATGTATAACTGGAATACATTTCGCAATCAAATCAATTAGGGAAAAAGAAACGCCTTATCTTTTGTGGAAAGGAAGGTTCTTATTAGCCGCGTTTATTTTATTTGGAATATCAGCCATTTTTGATGCAATCGTACAGATGGACCAACCACTATTAATTATTATGAGAATAATCCTAATAACCTCAAATTTGTTTTTTTATATTGGATTTATTCTACCAAAGTGGGTTGAAAAAATACTTCCAATAAGAGAAATTGAATCAGAAAAAAATTTTGAAATGTAATTACCATATCATTTTTTTTCCATTTCCTTTGCTCGTTCTTTCATAATTTCATTGACACTATTGAAATCTTTTTGTGCAGTAAAGAATAATGGAATCCAGAATCCGATGGAGATAATTCCAAAAACTAACAGTGTCCAAATTATTGTAGAGGAAAAACTTCCAGTTAATACAACCACAAATCCGCCTATGAGAGCCCCTATAGCACGTCCTATAGTGTCAATGAAAGAAGCAATTGCAATCATAGTACCTCGATTTTCTGGAAAATTCACATCAATCATTGCTGAATACCAATTAGGGGCAATTCCAAAGGTGAATGCCATGCCTAAACCTATTAATAATGTAAAAATTATCCATAGAACCCAAAACCTTGTCTCATTTACTACTAATGAATTAAAGAAGAATGTCTGATTTGAAACATTTGGAGACATTGTAAAAGCAATTAAAAGAAAGGGTAAATTTAAAATAGAACAAATAATCGCAATTTTTACCCTTCCAGAAAGATCTCCTTTTTGAACTTTCCTATCTCCCCAATGTGCTAGCCAAAATTGCCCTAAAATTAACCCAAAAATAATTAATACTAGAAAAAGTATAATTATTTTCAAATCGATTACACTTACTCCAATTTCAAGCTGAATATAGGGAAAAATATAAGCAACCAATAACCCAGAGGCAATTACATCAAAAAAATTAAATATTAAAAAAAAATTTGATTTTCTTTTAAAGATAAATTTCAAATCAGCTAGTTTTATTTTATAGGAATATTGAAGATCTTTTTTTGATAATATATCTTTAAAATAAGTTTCTTTTGCCGCTCTTTTGGGCTCTACTACAATAAAAAAATTAAAACCTATAATTATTAAAGCTAAAATTCCTAAATAAAAATAGGGTAAACGCCATGTATAGAGAAGATTTGGATAATTTGTTGCAATGAACTCGATTTTTTCATTAGGGGTACCTCCAATTGCTCCAAAATCTATAAAATTAAATGCTAAAGCAAAAAAACTTGCAAATAGAGTTGCAAATGTTTCGACTAATCCCCAAAATGCGAATGATTTTGAACGAGATTTTGGAGAAATCATATCTGCTAAATATGAGATAGTCAGTGGTGCTGTTACTCCTGTAGCAATAGCAGCTATTATTCTAAGAAGCAATAATTGCCAAAATTCTAGAATAAATAAGTAAAAAATAACGGGAATTGCCCATAAAAGCCCTGAGAAAATTAAAATTTTCTTTCTATTAATTTTGTCAGTTAAATAACCAAAAACCAAAATTGAGACGCCAAGGATTATAGTATAGAAACCAATTAATATTCCAAGTGCATCGAAGTTTACTTTTAAATCTGCTGCAATTAAGACCTCATTAGGAAGAATTAATGCATTATCCATGATCATAATGAGAATTAAAAAAATGAAAAATCCTGTAGATAAAATTTCTCTTTTTATCATATTAATTTACCAAAGTTTCTTTCCAATTTATACTAATTTCAACTTAATCATTTAATAATATTATCTTAGAGAAGAAATTTACTTAAGAACCCTGTTTTTATAAAACGGTTATATTATAAGGCTTTTTAAGAAATTAATAAAAATTTTTACATAAAAGAAATTAAAAATGGGAATTATTATTATTAAAAAGAATAAAAAAAAAGAAATGATCGTTACCCATGAGAAATGATATAGCTATTGGGCTTGATTATAGTCATAATAATATGTTGATGTTAGAAGCATCTAGCTATGCTGATTTTACTCAATTCTTATTTAATTCAGGTTATAAATTAGGAAAAATTGAAGCAGGATTCTACTCTTCGGAAAAATTAGGGAATTATGATGCTGTTATTATGTCTACTCCAAAAAATATAAATCTCAGCTCAGAGGAACTAGATATTCTTGAACAATATGTGAAAAATGGTGGAAGTTTATTAATCATTGGAGCCCGAGGCGGAGATTATTTAAATCGTACAAATTTAAATGAATTAACTAGTAAATTTGGTTTTGAATTTGCTCCTGATGAAATTTATGATTCGGTAACCTACGTTAATTTACAGAAAAGACCATTATTAAAAGAGCTTAAACCACATTTCATTACTGAACAGGTAAGGAAAATTGTTTTATCAAATCCATGTTCTATAAAAGTATTAGATTTTTTAGAAGATGAAAAAGATATTAAAATTGAACCACTTGTCAAAGGCGGGATAAATTGTTGGAGAAAAAAATTTGATGGGAATGAATGGGTTGAAGAGGACTGTCCAAAAATTAGCTTAATGGTAGCTGTTGAATATTTTAAGGGAAAAGTTGTTGCTTTTGGGACTTTATCAATATTCTCATCATTAGGTAGAGAATACGGCTTTAATGCTTTTGATAATGATATTTTTCTGGCTAATACTTTGAGATGGTTAACTACAAACATTGAGATGGAAGGTAAAGCAATTACAATTGATTTACAATTAGATTTGTTTCACTGGGCAGATTCAATAATAAATAAAGAAGATTGGGAAAGCTTCTCTGATCTTATTAATGTTAGTCTTAAATACTTCAAAGATAATTATAATAGTATTATAACTGAAATCAAAAACATTCGGGGAGAGAGATTAGAAAAGAAAAAAGAACACTTAGAAGCAATTAAGAAAGCATTAGAACTACAAGAAAAGCCTGAGGAAGAAGAATTATTAGAAATTATACCAGAAAGAAAAAAGGAGGATTTAGAAGGTATAATTGGAGCAATTGAAGAATTAACTGGTGAGAAATATGAACGATCAATCGATTTTAAGGAAGAAGAGAAAAAAGAAAAAGCTTTGGCTGAATTACCAGAAGATTTAAATGGTTGGACAGTTAAGGATTTAAAAAAATTTTGTACAGAATACAATATTGAATTACCTCCTAACGCAAGAAAGGCTGATATAATTTCAGTAATTAAGTATATTTTTGAAATTGATTAATCAATAAAATAGAAAAAATATGCTTCTTTCCTTAAGCCAAAGTAACTTATTTTTCATAAATTATGGAAAAATTTTTAATGGTCTTAGGATCAAACTGGCAACTTTCATTAGCAGAATTAGATAATGTGCTGAAGAATTCAAAGTATATAGGAAAAATTATGGATTATTCCGCTAATGTAGCTATTGTAGAATTCGATAAATTAGATAAACATAAACATTATATAAATGACCTAATGGAATTTCAATTCATTTTAGGAGGGACTCAAAAAATAGCAAAAGTATATGATTTTATTCATATTCATAATATTTTAGAAGCCTTCCCGCTAAAAATTGAGAAATTTCAGGAAATCCAAAAACTACGAAAAAAGATATTAGATGTTATAGCTTCAAATCTTGATGATATCTTTCCAAAAATAAAAAATGAAAGAATTTTCTATGCTGTATCTATCTATCCAAACTTTTTTGATGATGAATACTACCCGAAAGTTCTAGTAAAACATTTTTTACCATTTCTTAACACAGAAATAATGAAAATCTTAAAAAAAAAGGGCGCTGAAAGGGCTCTCTATTATCAATATCCAGAAAAAAATATCGAACAAGGGACATTAAATCCCATCTTTCCTCATCATGTTATAAAATATGGTTTATTAAATAAGGATCGGGCGGAATTAATATTTGGTTTTACTGAAGAAGGGGTATATATTGCAAGAACATATACTTGTGATGATCCTAATTTTAAAAGAAAAATAGATGAAGAAAGGCCATTTAAAGAATTCAAAAGTAATATTTCACCTAAATTATCATTGATTATGTTAAATTTGTTAAATCTGTTTGATAATAGACATAAAAAGAATATACTTGACCCCTTTGTCGGAAATGGGACAATCTTATTATTTGCTTTACTTCAAGACTTCCAAATTTATGGTTCAGATATAGATAAGGGAAAAGTTAAAAACACAGTTAGAAACATTAATTGGTTACTGAATGAATTAGAAGAACCTATCCCTTTACTATTCACTGAAAGAATCAAATCTACAGATGTAAAATATTTATCAAATATTTTCAAAGAAAAATTTTTTGATGGGATATGTACCGAACCAGAATTAGGGCCTTTTTACAGCGAAAAACCCTATTATTCTGAGGTTAAAGAGTTAATTGAAAACAAACTAGAGCCAATTTATCAACTTGCCTTTAGAGAGGCCTATAAAGTACTTAAAGAAAATGGACGAATGTGTATTATATCTCCTATTATTGAAACTTTAGACGGCGGAGATATTCAATTAAACATTGAAAAAATTGCAAATAATTTTAATTTTAAACTTATTCCTTTATTAGATATTAACCGAATTATCAATAAATCCAATCAAAGGCTACAGTTTCGAAAAAAACAAGTAAGAATAATGATTGATGCGAAAAAAGATCAAATAATTAAAAGAAAAGTCTACTTATTTGAAAAAATTTCATAATAGAGAATTTTTATGGAGATAAAAAAAGTTTTTGATAAAATTGAGCAAATCCTTAAAGGAGAAGCCCATTTAGATGAATTAGCAAGTAAAAAGCAAGATCCATTTAAAATTTTAATATCCACAATTTTATCGGCACGAACTAGAGATACCAATACAAGAGAAGCTACTGAAATATTATTTTCAAAATATAGCACTCCACAAGAAATAGCTAATGCCGATGTAGAGGAATTAGAACGCCTTATTTACAAATCAGGATTTTATAAAGTTAAAGCAGCTCGTATAAAAGAAGTAGCTAAACTATTATTAGAAAAGTATGAGAGTAAAGTCCCAAGTAGATTTACGGATTTACTAAATCTTCCGGGTGTTGGTGCTAAAACAGCTAATTGTGTTTTAGTGTATGCATTTAAAATTCCTGCTATACCCGTAGATACACATGTGCATAGGATAAGTAATAGAATAGGTTGGGTTAAAACTAAAAATCCAAATGATACAGAGAAAAAATTAAGAGCATTAATTCCTAAAGATCAATGGATTCGCGTTAATCGTTTGTTTGTGAGATTCGGACAAGAAATATGTTCACCTAATGGTCCAAAATGCGATATTTGCCCATTGTTTGACTTCTGTCCCAGAGATTTCTCAATGGAACGAGCAATTAAGAAGGAAAAAAAATAAAAGTTAAATCTATTAATATTGATAATCTTTTTCTTGTTTTTTTTTTCTTAATAAGTATCCAAAAAAAAGTCCTCCTAATAATCCAAAAATATGAGCAAAGTAATTAATTCCTGGAGAAAATGATGATATTATAAAAAGTAACACATATACCATACCCAAAATTAATAAGCTCTTATCTTTATGTATTGCAATAATAATGATGGCAGCTCCTATCAATCCAAAAATACAACCTGAAGCTCCTAAACTTATTGTATCTAATGGTAGCAATATTAATGAAAATATATTTCCAATTAGTCCAGAAATAAAATATACTAGCAAATATGATATTTTTGTAAAGTATGTTTCTAAAAATGCTCCAAATAATAATAAACCGAACATATTCGAAAATATGTGTAATATATCTCCATGTAGAAACATAGCTGTAATGAGACGCCATAATTCATAATGATTAATGACTCTATCGTTGATTTGTGCTAATAAGAGAAAATAATCTGGTTTTATAGCAAAATTAAACGTGATGAAAATGATAATATTAATTGAGATTAAAAATAATGTAATTCTGGCTTCTTTAAAATTTTCAGCAGTTAATATAAACATATCAAGGAATTTTATGTTGTGTTGATAAATGGTAGTTTATAATATTTTAATATAAAAAGATATAATAATAATAAGATTTATCATTATTTTGTTGATTATCGTGGAGAGAAAAAAAGTATTCTATTCAAAAATTCAGCTCTTATTATCATTATTATATAACGGTTATCTTAAAGACATTCGACTTTTTAAAGCCTTCTTAGATGTACAATTGGAAAAGTTTGTCCCAAAAGAAATTTTACCCTCAGTAAAGATTTATGATGACGCACCAGTTCTTTTTTACTATGAAAGAGAACGTCCTGAAAATTTAAGAACAATTTCAGCACCTCATATGATTACTATTATGCTTCAAAATTTAATCTTAAAAGAAAATGATGATTTATTGATTTTAGGAGCAAAGAGTGGCTACATAGCAGTTTTAGCACATAAATTAGCCCCCAGAGGAAAAATTGTTATCCTTGAGGCAAATTCACGAATTGCAAAGATTACTCAAAAAAATTTAAAACATCTTGGATTGAATGAAAATATAAAGGTTATCGTGAAAAATCCTTTAGTTGGTATGCCAGAGATGGCTCCCTGGAAGAAAATCTTAGTAACAGGTGCTATTAAGCAAGAAAAAATTTATCCATTATTAAATCAACTTGATCATGAATACGGTGTTTTATTTGCACCGATTGGAGAGGAATTTATACAAACCTATACTCAAATTTTAAGATTAAATAATGATTTTTATGGAAAAAAACATCTTTCGGTAAGATTCACCCCT
>Ga0209635_10003641_pt1 | contig 12039 bp, 11 predicted proteins | sample DeeMarSWOR230_32_FD_187463 | JGI IMG/M metagenome (GOLD analysis project Ga0209635, IMG submission 187463) | Marine sediment microbial communities from White Oak River estuary, North Carolina - WOR-2-30_32 (SPAdes) (version 2) | ecosystem: Environmental > Aquatic > Marine > Intertidal zone >...
TGTCCGTTGTCGCGCTACTTCTTAAGCCAGGGCATCATCGCCCTGAGGCGCTCTCCCACGATTTCAATCTCGTGCTCAGCCTCGATCCGCTTCATGGCATTGAAGCTGGGACGCCCGGCCTGGTTCTCCAGCACCCACTCCTTGGCAAAGGTGCCGTCCTGAATCTCCGCCAGCATCTGCTGCATCTCCTCCTTGACCATGTCATCTATGACCCTGGGCCCCCGGGTGTAGTCGCCGTACTCGGCGATATCGCTAACTGAGTACCGCATGTACTTCAGGCCGCCCTTGTATATCAGGTCGACGATGAGCTTCAGTTCGTTCAGACACTCGAAATACGCGATCTCCGGCTGGTATCCGGCTTCTACCAGGGTCTCAAAGCCGGCCTTTATCAGCGCGGTGACTCCTCCGCAGAGCACCGCCTGCTCTCCGAAAAGGTCGGTCTCCGTCTCTTCGGCGAAGGTTGTCTCGATAACTCCGGCCCGGGCACATCCCAGGCCTTTGGCATAGGCCAGGGCGACGTCCTTGGCCTTCCCTGAAACATCCTGATGAACGGCGACTATGGCTGGGGGTCCGGCGTTTTCGGTGTAGAGCTGCCGCAGTATGTGCCCCGGGCACTTGGGGGCTATCATGCTGACGTCAACATCGGACGGCGGCACGATCTGCGAGTAGTGCACGTTGAAGCCGTGAGCGAACATCAGGGTCTTCCCTTTAGATAGCTCCTTCTCGATCGAGCCGTGGTAGATTTCAGAGTGCAGGTTGTCGGGGGCAAGCATGGTGACTATGTCCGCCTCCCTGGTTGCCACATCGGCGTTCAGCACTCTGAAGCCGTCTGCTTGGGCAGCTTTCCAGCCTGTGCCGTTGGGCCTGCTGGCAACCACCACCTGGCAGCCGCTGTCCCTCAGGTTCTGAGCATGGGCGTGGCCCTGGCTGCCATAGCCGACAATGGCGATGGTCTTCCCCTTGAGTAGGTCCAGGTTGGCATCCTTGTCGTAGTAGATTTTGGCCATGGTTCGTTTCCTCCTTTTTTTGTTTGAACTGGCTATTGCTGGCTCAGGAGACGCCTCCACGCGTCAGGGCGACCCTTCCCGTTCTGGCCATCTCCTTGATGCCGAAGCTCCGAAGAAGCTCGGACAGGGAATTTATCTTGTTCTCATCACCGGTGACCTCCACGGTTACTGAATCGGACGCGACGTCAACTATGTTGGCCCTGAAGATATCCACGATCTGTATGATCTCGCTTCTGGTAGTGGCGGTAGCCTTGACCTTCATTAGGGATAGCTCTCTGGCTACAATGTCACCTTCGCCTATGTCGGAGACTCTGATGACGTTGATGAGCTTGTCCAGTTGCTTCCGGACCTGCTCCACAATGGTCGAGTCACCGTTGACGACCACAGTCATGCGCGACAGGCCGGGCTGTTCACTATGCCCAACGGCCAGGCTCTGAATGTTGAAGCCCCGGCGGCGAAACAGGCTGGCCACCCGCGTCAGCACGCCGGGCTTGTCCTCCACCAGGGCAACCAGAATATGTTCTGTATCAGGCATCGTGCTCTCCTTTCTAGTAGCCGCCTGCGGCCGCTGGCCTCGGCGTATGCAGAATCCGGCTCAGACTCTCTCCCGGTGCCACCATCGGGTACACGTTCTCCTCCGGCTCAACAAGAAAGTCGATGAGGAAAGGCCCCGGGCATTCCATTGCCTGCCGTATGGCCGGGACTACGTCATCTCTGCGTTCCACCCTGGCGCCGGGAATGCCGTAGGCCTCGGCAACCTTGACGAAATCGGGATTCCACAGCTTCGTGTCGACGTAGCGACGTTCGTAGAACAGCTCCTGCCACTGCCTTACCATGCCCAGGTAGCCGTTGTTGATGATGGCTATCTTGATCGCCAGCTTCTCCTGCACTACGGTTGCCAGCTCCTGCATGGTCATCTGGAAGCCGCCGTCACCGGCGACGCACCATACTACCTCGTCGGGACATCCCACCTTGGCTCCTACCGCGCCGGGGAGTTCAAATCCCATGGTGCCCAGACCTCCCGAGGAGATGAGGCTGTTCGGCTTGTGGTATACGAAGTTCTGTGCTGCCCACATTTGGTTTTGCCCTATCCCCGGGACGACGATGGCATCGCCCTGCGTAGCCTCGTAGATCTGGCGGATGACGTATTGGGGCAAGAGCAGATGGTCTTCGCCGACTTCCGCAGAGGGGTAATCCCGTGTCCATCGGTCTAGCTGCGACAGCCACTCCAGGTGCTCGCCGCGCCTGACATCCCGGTTCATCGCCCTTACCACCGTTCTCGCGTCGCCGACTATGGGCACGTCCACCCGTACGTTCTTTCCTATCTCCGCCGGATCGATATCGATGTGAACGACCCGAGCATTGGGAGCGAACCCTTCCGTGTTCCCTGTTGCCCGGTCATCGAACCTCATGCCGATGGCGACCACCAGGTCGGCGCTCTGTACGGCCATGTTGGCGCAGGCAGAGCCGTGCATTCCCATCATCCCGTAGTTGAGTACGTGCTCGCCGGGAAAAGCCCCGATGCCCAGAAGGGTGCTGGCGACCGGGATCTGTGCCTTTTCAGCCAGTTCCTTGAGCTCGTCGTAGGCCTGGGAGATGATAACCCCTCTGCCGGCTAGGATAAGCGGCCTCTCCGCTTCATTGATGAGCTGAGTCGCCTTCTTGATCTGGACGGAGTGCCCTTTTGAGACGAACTTGTAGCCGGCCAGCTCAACCTTCTCGGGGTAGACAAACTCCACTTCTTCCTGCTGGACGTCCTTGGGGATATCAATGAGCACCGGCCCTGGCCTCCTGGTGTTGGCAATGTAGAAGGCTTCCTGGACCGTCTTCGCCAGCTCGCTGGTGTCGGAGACGAAGTAGTTGTGCTTGGTGATGGGAAGCGTAATGCCGGTAATGTCTGTCTCCTGGAAGGCATCCTTGCCGATGAATGGTCTACCCACCTGGGCGGTTATCGCTACCAGCGGGGAAGAGTCCATGTATGCGTTGGCGATTCCCGTCACCAGGTTGGTGGCTCCTGGACCCGAGGTAGCCACGCATACGCCAACCCGGTGAGTGGCGCGGGCATAGGCATCGGCGGCGTGTGCCGCTGCCTGCTCGTGACGCACCGGGATGCGTCGGATCTGGGGGTACTGGGAAAAGGTATCGTAGATCGGCAGTATGGCGCCACCCAGGATGCCGAAGATAACGTCAACCCCTTCCCTCAGCAGGCTTTCACATAGAATCTGGGCGCCCGTCATCTTCATGGCAAATCTCCTTTCTGGCAAATCCCTTGGCCTTCCATCCCTTTCGCAGGCAAAAGAAAAATCCTCCCGACTGGGAGGCTTCTCTTTCTTCTGCTTTCTCTTGGGTTCTACATTGTCAGGTCTTACGTTCCAGAGCCCCCCAGTCGCGCTGTACGCGCACGATAATGATGATAAGGCTAAGCACCACTATCTGGGCGGCTATGTACAACATACTCTTCTATTCGCTCCCCGCATTAAAACATGGATTATATAAACCGGCTATCAGATTTGTCAATACCCTGAAGCCGCCAAGTTGGCCCTGAAGCGCAAATCAGTCGTCAGCCTCCCATTCTCCTTCGGCTATGCTAGCTGACAAAGGGAGACGGATGCTCCTGGAATGGATGGGTCCTCAGTATCAGCGAGAAGAGGTAGGGGTAGTTGGACTGCAGGTGCTCGGCATAGCCCAGCCATTCGCTGGCCAGGTGGTCGTACATCCTGCGGATATCACCGGCGATGTGGTCCAGGTCTTCCTCGGCGAGGCCCTTGAGCGACGGCCTTGCCTCGAGCTCCTCACCGAGATGCGTGAGTGCCCAGAGCAAATCGGTGAAACGATCGTTCTCCAGCAGCCCCGGGTTCTCCAGCAACGCGAGGAGAAACTCCCTCCTGCCCGACAGGAACTCTCTGAGCTGTTCTAGGTCCAGGTCGTGGCAATCAACATCGACTGGCAGGTGATACGCAAAAGCGGCAGCTTTCTGAAACTCCTTCTTCGTCCAGGCTGAGGTAACGTTAAGGTGCTGGGAGATCTCTTCCTTGTTACGGAAATGCTGAAGAAGACTCTGGAGTAGATAGGTCCCGATTTCGCTGAAGAAAGCGCCCACCACCATGTTCAGCTTCTGCAGCTTGGCTTGTGTCTCCCGGCGGGTCAAGAGCCGTTCGATTATGAGTACCACCAGCAGAACCTCCAGGGGCAGGAAAGCCAGGTCGCCGACCAAGTAGATGAAGATATGATGGACGTCACGGAATACCAGGTAGTGAACTACGTAGAAGGCCCCGGAAAGCAGCAGGAATATAGCAGCCAGGGTAAGAACAAAGGAGTTACGTTTTAGCAACGGACGGAACCTCGACTCTTTCGATATTAGCACATCTGAGACCCGGTGCGCAGGTCTGCGGAAAGCAGGCGTCGTACGGTGCCTGTTCTAGGCGCGGATGGGCTATATGGCCCAGGCAATCGGCGGGTCTGTCCGTTAGCTGGCGCGATAAGGGTTCGTTCTGCTGCCACTTATGCTGCTGAGCCGCCGAGACCCAGAACGATACTCTGTTGAGTCAGCCGACACAGCAAACGAATTGTGGTTCGGGTGGGTGAGCTCAAGGCAGGAGTCGGTGGGGTAATGCTACTGCACGCAAGTCATCCTGGTGGAGGTTGCTCAGAAATCAAGGGGCGCTGGGTGCTCCGTGTTCAGGTCATGAGGCAGCGCTGGCGCGTCCCTCGCGAAATAGGTTCAGGGAAATGGCGGCTTATAGGTCACTCCAAACAATCTGAGAGCCCTGTTCCGCACTCTTTCCAGGTACGATCTGAACTCCTGGCGCTCCGCTTCAGACAGAGGAGATAAGAGCTTCTGGCCGGACTTCCTCTTCATGGACTCACGGTACGCCCGCTCTCCCTTCTCTGTCATGGCGATTCTCACCATGTTCTTTCGCTCCAGGTCCTTGACCTTAACTACGAGCCCTGCCTTCTCCATTCTATCCAGGATGGCGGAAGTGGATTGAGACTCCCGTAGCGTCCACCGCGATATCTCGGCAGGCGTTGCCTTGTCACCTATGGCCTTGATGGCGAACAACACTGCCGCCTGCACACCGGTAATTCCCAACCGAATCAGCTCTCTTTCTCTGGTTTCCGTTGCCATATGGCACGCCTGTTCGAGCAGCACCCAAAGCTCGTAGTCTTGGCCAGCAGGTGCAACGTTCTTCACGCTATCTGAGTATCTCGATTCTGTCCTCACTGACATTGCTTGATAATCCCTCCTTTCGAAGACTCAAGATATCGAAGTCGTCGGGTCGGAAAAGGGTAATGATATAAAACGGCGTCAGAGGCTGTCAAAGTGGGGCTGGCACAGTCAACCGGCTCCGGGAGCTGTACAAGAATGCCGGAGTGTGCAGCCTTTTTGGGAGCGATTGAGCTTGCATGGTTGGCCCAATCGGTAGAGAGATGGTGGTGGGGGCGGGGTTCGGCGGGTCGTACGTGGCCGGTGATGCAACAGGCCTCACGACATTTCTTCATGGGGCAATAGGATGGTGCTGCGGAAAAGCACCATCCTATTCCCATATGGAAAGAGGAGGTAGGGTGAGAGAAACAAGGATGTTACATGAGGTGCCCTTTCTTTGTCAAGTTGTTCGTGTAATGCAATGGTCCGGGTTCGGATTGGCTGGCCGGGACCGCCTTGTTGGTACGCTTGACTGTGAGCCCCGGTTCCCTATGGGTGCCGGGTTCAGGCAGGTGTTGACAGACCTCTTGAGGAATTGTATAATTATACAACTGTATGACAGGAATTGAACTTCGCAAGGGGGTTCAGGATGAGAAAACGCAGGTCCAGCGGAACCCGGGAGAATATCTTGAAATTCATCCAGACTTTCATCAGTGACAAAGGATACTCCCCTGCTGTGAAGGATATCGTGGAAGGATGTAATCTCAGCTCGCCAAACCTGGCACAACATCACTTGAATGTCCTGGAGAGGGAGGGAGTCCTGCATCGCGATCCAGGGGTATTCAGAAGCATAAGACTTGTATACGGCAACAATATAGGAGTGCCGCTGCTGGGCACGATTGCGGCAGGGAGGCCGATTCCTGTTCCGAACTCGGACAACTGGGTTGCTGAAGCTGACGAGGTGCTCAATCTGACAGCGGATATCGTAGGAAAAAGGGAAAATGTGTATGCCTTGAAAGTCAGGGGGAGGTCGATGATGGATGCCTGTGTTATGGATGGGGATATAGTTATTGTGGAGGCTACACAAGCTGCCGGCGATGGCGATATGGTGGCTGTTTGGTTGAAGGACGAGCACGAGGTAACCTTAAAGAGAATATACAGAGAGGCAAACTTCATCCGCCTCCAGCCGGCAAACAGGCAGATGGAGCCCCTCTACGTGAGTCCTGAGAACGTAGAGATACAGGGGAAAGTGGTGGCTGTGCTGAGAAGAATGGAGCACTGACCCTCCAGTGCCGCAGGGGTTGCAGAATGAGGGTGGCCTGTCTTTTCTTTCCGCATTTCGCAGTCCAGGTTGAAGAGAGGGACAACCGGGAACTGCAGGGAAAGCCCGTTATCATTGGCGGCTTTCACTACGAGACAACAGCTGTACATGATGTTTCTGAGGCGGCGGTGGCGTGCGGAGTCAGCCCGGGCCTTTCCCTGCGCCAGGCTTATACTTTATGTCCGCACGGTGCCTACCTTCCTCTTGACGGCGAGAAGTACGATGCAGCCTTCGGGGAAGTCCTGGGTTTGCTTGCCGGATGCAGCCCGAAGGTAGAATGCGGGGCTCCAGGTTATGCCCTGGTAGACCTTGCTTATGAGCCTGACGAAGCCCGATTCACCCGGGAGATTGTCGAGCACGTCTGGACGAGGACCCACTTCCAGATGTCTGTGGGGGTTGCCTCCAGTAGATTTGCTGCCCGGGTGGCAAGCCAGGTCGCGGGCTCGCGCCGCTCCCTTATCATTCCGGCAGGAGAGGAACGGAAGTTCCTGGAAGCGTTTCCGGTGGACCTGTTACCGGCTCCTTTGGAACTGATCAGAAGGCTGGAGCTTCTCGGCATTCATGAGATTGGGGAACTGATGGAGCTGCCGTGCGAAGCCGTCGAGCTTCAATTTGGAGTGGAGGGGCGGAGGGTGTGGGAGATAGCCAACTGCGTGGACAGCACAGGGATCAGAACCTGGACTGAGCCGCAGGCGCTGGAAGAAGAGCTGCGTTTTGAGCCTCCGGTTGATAACCTGGACTTTCTTCTGGCCGGGACGGATGAGCTGCTGGACAGGTTAAGCTGCAAGCTGAAGAAGCGCTGGCAATACTGCCGGAGGCTCACGGTGTCCTTGCGTTTTCGCAACGACCACATTGTCCAGCGGGCCTTTTATTTCAAGGAGGCAACCGCGTCCAGTGGACCCATGCGAAACCGGCTGCAACACTGCTTTGAGCAGGCGGGATTTACCGCTCCAGTAAGCGAGATGAGGCTTACCCTGACCGATTTCTGCGCCGAGGAGGGGAAGCAGTCTTCATTTCTGGGCAAGCCATCGAAGCATTGGGAAAGGCTATGGTCGGCGATCCATGTACTTCAGCAAAAGCACGGCAGGAGCGTGCTGAAGAGAGCGGTATCCCGGCGGAGCGCCAGGCTGCCGGAGGAAGCCTTTTCCTTTGAGTTGATTGATCCTCAAGGGAGATGACTAGGCTGCTTCAGGGGCCTGTGAGACTCCAGGTCAAGGAGGGTGATCGAGGTGAGCCGCTTGTCTTCCTCTACAAGGGGAAAGAGAGGAAGGTAGGGCAGGTGCTCATGGCGTGGCGGATAGGCCAGGAATGGTGGAAACGGCCTGTGGAGAGAGACTATTTCCGTGTCAGGACTGAGGACGGCGTCGTGTGCGAGCTCTACAGGGACCTGCTAGCTGGGACCTGGCACCTGCAGCGCATCTATGACTAGGGGCGCTGTAGCCCCATATGGAGGAGGGTGCCGGAACGCGCCACTTCCAGAGAAGCAAGTGAAAGGTTACGTCGAACTTCACTGCCACTCCGCCTTCTCTCTTCTGGACGGTGCGTCTTTGCCGGAGGACCTGGTACGCCGCGCCGCGGCTCTGGACATGCCTGCGCTGGCCTTGACCGACCATGACGGCCTGTACGGGGCTATACGCTTCTATAAGTCGTGTCTGAGAGAGGGCATCAAGCCCATCGTCGGTGGGGAGATGACCTTGGCGGATGGGAGCCATATCACTCTGCTGGCCAGAAACAATACCGGGTATTCCAATTTGTGCCGCATCATAAGCGGAGCTCAGCTCGGGAACAGGAAGGGCAGCGCTGTTCTCAGCCTGGAAAGCCTGGCCCGCCATGCCGGTGGACTGCTATGCCTTTCGGGTTGCCGTAGAGGGGAAATAGCGCGCTCAGTCATAGCCGGTGAGCACGATAAGGCTTATCAGGCGGCCGAAAGGATCATCGGGATATTCGGCAGGGATGATTTCTACATAGAGCTCCAGAACAACCTGTACCCCGATGACGGCCGGCTTCGCCGTGCTCTGGTCGACCTGGCTGAGAGACTTGGAGCAGGCTACGTGGCCACCAACAATGTTCACTATGCCGGGAAAGAAGGGCACAAGCTTCACGATGTGTTGACCTGTATCAAGGATAAGACAACCCTGGACCAGTGCGAGTCGCTGAAGCTGAACTCCGAGTTCTATCTCAAGTCCTTCGGTGAGATGGCTGGACTCTTTCACGACTACCCTGAGGCAGTTCGCAGCACACTTGATATCGCTGAGAGATGCAACGTCAACCTCGATCTCTCTGACTACCGTTTCCCGGATTTTCCTCTACCGGAGGGTGAGACTGTGGATGGCTACCTGGCCGGACTGTGCCGGCGTAAGGCATACCAGAGATATGGAAGCATAAGCCCGGAGATAGAGGCGAGGATCGAGCACGAGCTTGCCCTGATAGCCAGGCTTGGGCTGTCGGGCTACTTCCTCATCGTGTGGGATATTATGGACTACGCTGCCAGACATGGAATACCCGCTCAGGGAAGAGGCTCAGCGGCCAACTCGATAGTGGCCTATATCCTGGGCATAACCAGGGTCGATCCTGTCAAGAACAAGCTCTTTCTCGGCCGGTTCTTGAACGAGGAGATGTCGTCGGTCCCTGACATCGACATAGACATCTCGACGCAGCACAGGGAGAAGCTTATTCAGTATGTGTACCATAAATACGGACAGGAACACACCGCCATGGTCTGTACGTATGTCACCTTCCAGGCGAGGAACGCCATACGGGAAGTAGGCAAAGCTCTGGGAATGCCGCCCCACCTGATCGACAGGATGGCAAAGTCGGTTTCGGCATACGGGGCCAGCGACATGGAGAAGGACCTTGCAGGCATTGAGGAGTTCCAGGCCTGCTTCAGCTCGATGCCGTGGCAGGAGTTCCTGTCCCTGTGCCGGAAGATTGCTGACTTCCCCAGGCACCTGTCTATCCATAATGGAGGGATGATTATCTCCTCGTGTCCTCTGACTGACATAGTGCCCCTTGAAAGGGCTGCCATGCCGGGAAGGGTAGTGTGCCAGTGGGATAAGGACAGCGTTGCCGATGCCGGGTTGATAAAGATAGACCTGCTCGGCTTGAGGATGCTGTCCCTTATCGACGAGGCCCTCGGGTTGATAGCGCAGCACCATGGTACGAAGCTCAATCTGGATGAGCTGGCCCTGGATGATGCAAGGGTGTATGACATGATCTGCCGCTGCGATACGGTGGGGGTTTTCCAGGTGGAGAGCCGGGCTCAGATGCAGACATTGCCGCGGACAAAGCCCCGCTCGATTGAGGACCTGATTATCGAGGTATCTATTATCCGCCCGGGACCTATCCAGGGAAACATGGTGCATCCTTACATCAGAAGAAAGAAGGGCGTGGAGAAGGTCAGCTACCTGCATCCGAGGCTAAGGCCGATACTTGAGGAGACGCTGGGAGTGATACTGTTTCAGGAGCAGGTGATCCAGGTTGCCATCGCCATAGCCAGCTTCACGCCGGGAGAGGCCGATTCCCTGAGAAGAGCAATGAGCCGGAAGAGGTCGAGGGATGCTATGGAGGCAATAGAGCAGAGGTTCCTAGCGGGAGCGGAGGGCAACGGCGTAGACGCCGGGAAGGCAGGTCGCATATTTGAGGCCCTCGAAGGATTTGCCCAGTACGGCTTCTGCAAAAGCCATGCGGCCGGGTTTGCCTTGCTCTGCTACCAGTCTGCCTGGCTGAAGAGCTACTACCCTGTCGAATTCTACTGCGCCCTGCTCAACAATCAGCCTATGGGTTTCTATTCTCCGGAAGTCGTTGTGCATGACGCCAGAAGACATGGGATAACAATCATGCCTGTCGATATCAACAGAAGCGGGCCCGGATGCACCATTGAGGGTGACAGGATCAGGCTGGGGTTCAGGTATGTCAGGGAGATGGGAGCCAGGGCCACGGAGCGGGTATTGGCTGAGAGAGGTGGGCATCCCTCCTATTCTTCACTTGAGGACTTCTATTTCAGAGCCGGGCTGGAGAGGGGTGTTGTGGAGAATCTTGTTCTCGCCGGGGCTTTCGATTCCTTTGGCTGTGCAAAAAGGGACCTGCTGTGGCAGCTCGGCGTCCTGGAGAAGAAGCACCCGGGAGAGATGCCGCTGCAGCTTCACGGCGTTGAAGTTTCCTTGCCCGGGCTCACTGCGGTGGAGGAAATGAAGATGGATTACGCGGTGCAGCAACTGTCCGCGAAGTATCATCCGATGGAGGTGCTGAGGCAAGACATAGCCAGAGAAGGACTGCTCAAGAGCTCTGAGCTTCCTCGATTATCCAGGAGTGGACCGGTGCGGATAGCCGGCTATCTCATCATGCTGCAGAGGCCTCCTACTGCCAGAGGTTATGCCTTTATGACCCTGGAGGACGAGGAAGGGGCGGTGAATGTAGTGCTCAGACCGGACATATACGAGAAATACCGTCAGGTCTGCATGTTTGAACGGTTGATCGTGGTTGAAGGCATGGTACAGAGGAGAGACGGCGTCCTGAATGTGATTGCCGATGCTCTTCGGCCGCTTCGCCAGGCGGCCTGTCCAGCGAGTGAGCACCCTGCCCGCCAGCCCGGGTCTGCACTGGGAGTCTTCATGGGAGAATAGGAGGGTGCCCCCGGAAGGTCACCCTCCTAATTCTCCCTATGGAAAGAGGAGGTAGTGGGTAAGAAGCGTCCCATTATACAGGACTCGGTTGGCCTGCGCAAAAACATGTGGCCGCTCCCGTGATACAAGCGCCTGACGTCGCGTCAGACAGCGAGGCATTGAACGGCCGACCCTCCTCCCAGATTGTGGCCTGTACCGCACTGCGATGCCATTCGGTGCGGCACATACGGTTGAACGCAGGCTCGGTGCACCTGCCCCTTTATCCTGTGAGGACTAAGCTTCCTGCTTGGGCCACTTGAAGGCGTGCCAGACTATGAGCGCAGTGACTACGACGGTCGAGCCGACAATCAGCAGTTGGTGGGCGGAGGGATTCATTACGTGCTCGATCAAGTGATAGATGTTGAGCACTGTGAAGATGATTCCCAGGATGATATTGGCCCTGCGGTTTGCCGTGTCCTTAAGAGCAACGGACAGAAAAGCCATCACCAGCGGGACCCACCAGAAGAGCGCCATGAACAAGAGCCACATCGGCCCCATGGTCATCCCCTCGATCTCTCCGGACATAATCTGCTCTACAGCACCCGGCTCCATAAAGAACAGCAGGCTATGCGCCGACATCGCCACCGCCATGAACACCCACAGCACCGAGATCCTTACTTTCCAGCCCAGTGTAGCCATTGCCTGATCACCTCCCTCGAACTCTTCTTGTGGCCGTTAGTCCGGCCGCGCCGATACAATGTCGCGCAAATACAGTAGTGAATATGCGGGAATATGGCACTGAGAGCCGGGACTTCACCTGCGGCCGTTGCTCGCTGATTAAGACAACCCGCAACCATTGCCACAGGCCCTCACATCGCCTCACGCCGAGTTTACCGAATGGGGAAGCTGATTTATTCCAGATTAGGCGCTATCTTTGCTTTTGTCAATGCCCGATACTCGTCTACA
>Ga0209635_10003642_pt1 | contig 12038 bp, 11 predicted proteins | sample DeeMarSWOR230_32_FD_187463 | JGI IMG/M metagenome (GOLD analysis project Ga0209635, IMG submission 187463) | Marine sediment microbial communities from White Oak River estuary, North Carolina - WOR-2-30_32 (SPAdes) (version 2) | ecosystem: Environmental > Aquatic > Marine > Intertidal zone >...
AAATAAAATAACAAATAATGGATTTCCTAATATTATGTTTCTCATGAATTCCGCTATAATAACATTTAATCCACTTGCCTCTATGGCTGAACCTAAAGAAAGACCACCCCCTACCAGAATAAGTATGTCCCAATCAAATTTACCAAAATCATTTCTGTTAAACATTTTAAAAGCATAAAACAAAACTATTGGAACCAAGGCTATCAAAGATATAGAAATCTTGTGTAATTCTGATGTTAACCAAAGAAGGACTGTAATTGAAAAAATTGTCAAGGTTTTTATTTGATTTTTGTTTAGAGAAATTTTTCTTTTTTTAACATATATTTTTTTAATTTCTGGTTTGTATACTAGCAGCAAAAGAAACCAAGCAATAAACAAAAAAATAACAGTGAACGGGATAGAATGATACATCCAATCAAGAAAAGATATGGTTATATTTTCATCAGCAAGAAACTTTACAGCCATTGCATTTGGTGTTGTTCCAACTATTGTTCCTAGCCCTCCTATTGTTGCTGCAAAAGCAACTCCTAAAACAGCAGCCTTTGCATAAGATGATTTGAAAGGTTTTAAACCAGTATCCTTTAAAACAACTAATAAAATAGGTATCATAACAGCTGATGTCGCGCTGTTACTCATCCACATTGAAAGAAAGGCTGTTGCAAGCATCATTCCTAAAAGAAATCTTCTTGGACTTGTCCCTATTTTCATTATAAAAAAGTGAGCTATTACCTCGTCTAAACCATATTTTTGCAAAGACCATGCCAAAGCAAACCCTCCCATTAGCAAAACTACAACAGGATCGAAAAAAGGGAAGAAAACATCTTTAACATTAAAATCAGCAAAAACAACTAATGACAAAGGTATTAACAGAGATGTTACATATATTGGAATAACTTCTGTCAACCAAAGCATTCCTATTGTTACTGATAATGCAAGAACCAGATGAGCTTGATAAGGAATATTTAAAGGTATTAAATAAACAAACATTCCAAACAAAAAAGATAACAAAAAATAAACCACTGTTTTTTTCATAATAAAATATTAGAATGTCCTATATATTATCTTCCCCTGTAATCTTCTAACCAATTCAAAAAATCTTTTCTTTCAGTTCTCTTAATTGTTGTTTCTATTTTTTCTGGAGAAACGGCAGCATAATAATTTCTTATTTGAGGTTTTAAACTATTAACAACAATTATTCCATATCTTTTCAAAAATTCTTTTGTCTCTTCTTCCATCTCACTTATAACAATTTTAGGCTTGCTATTTAACAAAGCTCTAGTAGCCATCTTCGAAGGTTCGAAATTTTCTATCCAAACAACTTTATTTCTTATATCAAATTCTCTGTTAACATTTGCTATTGATTCTTTTTTAAAATCAGGGATTTTTATAACTGGTATGAGCCCTTCATTATGTATGTCTATTAATTCTTGCTGTTTTTTCAATTTTTCTTCATAAATTTCTCTCAAATTTTTTTGTTTTGATAATTCAAACTGTAATTGCTTTATTAAAATTTCTCTTTTTCTTAATTCTTTTTCTTTTAATATTTCTTTCCTAACTTTTTCATTCTTATTCTTCTCTTCTTCTATATATGTTTGTTTTTGCCTTTCCAAGGCTTTTAATTTTTCCTCAAGTTTTTCAGAATATAATTTTAATATTTCATATCTTCTTTCATTCCCTTTTGATTTTCTTTTATATTCCTTTGCTTTATCTCTCCAATTAAGATAAATCTCTTTTATTTTTGTTTTAACTTTAACAACTTCTTTAGGCCTTACCTTCTCAATTGCTTCTGCAATATTCTTTGCTTCTCTGGTTATTATCATCTCTTTAACATCGTCTCTATATTGTTCTAGACTCAAAGATGTTAAGGCTCTGTTTATATTATTGAACATGGTTTCATATTCTCTAAACGCAAATGATGCTGATGCCAATGCATCTTTCTCATGAGCATCCTTTATAGGGATTCTTATAATATTTTCTTTTTCTTGAATAGTCAAATCATGGTCTGGATGAAAGGTTTTACAATTGAAAGATGCTGCTATTTTTTTAATTTTTGAAGAAACTTTCTTTCTATCAGTAGCAATTATTAGTGGATTTCCAAATGACATTATTTCTTTAATCACATTTGAAATCGAGAAGTATTTTTTACTTCCTGTGTACAAAAGGTTTTTATCAAGATCATAAATTGCCAGACCTGTTGTTGTCCCTATATCTATTCCTACAATCAATGGTTTCGGCATAGAATTCTATTATATAATTAAATTAGAAACATATTTATCTATAATTTTTTTCCAAAACTTTTCTAATGTTTTTTGCTATCTTCTTTCCTATACCCTTAACTCTTTGTAATTCTTCCTCACTTGCATTAAAAATTGCTTGTGGTGTTTTGAAATGCTCTAACAAAGCTTTTGCTCTTATATTTGAAACATCTGGTAAACTTGATATCAAATATTCTTGTTTCTCTTCTGTTGTTTCTGGAACTTTTTTGTTTCTAAGAACTACTTCCCTCTTTTCTAACAATTGTTCTCTTCTAGCTATCCAATAAATTATACCGGCAGTATCAGCTATATCTCTTGTCCATAAAATTGGTATTCCTAAATCAACTGTTATTGATGATAATGCTCCTCGAATTATATTTGGCTGTAGGGTTCCATATAAAGAACTCTCACCCTCGATTATTAAAATCGGCTTTTCAAAATTTTCTTTCAATAATTTTAATTGTTGGAAAAGCCTTTTGTCTGTTATACTTTGGATAAAATCATTAACAGTTTTTTTCTCAATACAGACCCTATCAGAAACTAGGAAATCCCCATAAAGAAGCATCTTTTTCTGAATTTCACAATCATATTGTTTAAAATATTCAATAATGCTATTTTCCCTCGAATCTATGAAAATAAGAACTCTGTTCATCAGTTATATTTAAATAACTAAATTATTTAATAATTTTTATTGCTCATGAGAAAGTTCGGATATCAGAAATCAAGTCTTCGGACTTTGAATTCAGTGTGTTGCTTCGGCAACCATCAAAGGTTCTGGACCTCAAATTGAGCAGTAAAAAGATAGCTTTATATACTACCCTTTAGTAATAACTATTATGCGGATTGTGTGAGGTGCCAAAACCTTGCTTGGGTGAAGGGCAAAAACTTCACCTTATTATACTCCGCTTCTCAAATAAAATCTTCTATGGTTTTATCTTTGTTCTGCATTCGTCTTAATATTGTTTTCATCTTCTTTTCTCGTCTATAAGATGTCCAGTAATAACCTTCGTCTCTTGTTTTTTTGGTTATTAGAAATATTATTTTTCCTAATTTTGTTCTTCCGACCCTTCCTCTTCTCTGTATTGTTCTTATTTCAGAAGGAACAGAATCATAAAATATTGCTATATCTGCAGAAGGAATGTGGAGCCCTTCTTCTCCTATTGGAGAAGTTATCAAACAATTAAAAACTCCTGCATTATAATCCTTTATAACATCAATTTGTTCTTTTTGGGATAAGCCTTTCTCACCTGATTGTCCGATTAGAACAACAGGCAAGCAAATATCTTCTAACAAATTGAAGATGTTATGAATATTGTCTCTAAAATGAGAAAAAACAATTATTTTCACATTTTCATTGTTTTCTATTTCTTTTTCTATTATTTCTTGTAATTTCTTTATTTTTGGATGTTCTTCAGATTTTTCTATTATTGAAATTGCTTTTATAAAATCAGGATCATTTAGAACCCCTTTATCAGATCTTGTTTTCTTTTGATTTACTTTTGCTAAATATAGTTTAACAGCCTTTATACTTTGGGTTTCTAATAATTCTAGAGTGTGCCATATCTTTATTGATTCAACTGTTAATGATATTAAATAAAATAGAATTGGTTTTCTATTTGTTGATATTTGTCTGCTGATTCTTTTTTGAGAAGCAAGTAATTCTCTCTTATTTTTTACATGAATGTTATATTGTTTTAATTTGTCTAATCTCTTATTCAAAGCTCTTTTTAGACTTTCCTGAGCTATTTTTAGGTTTTCTGGAAGATCAACCTTAACATACTCTGTTTCTATTTCTTTTATATAAGGTTTTACATCTTTATCTGAATCAGTTCTTATTTCAACAGAGTCTATGAATAGATTTTTACATATTTCTTTTATTTTTTCCTCTGTTGATCCTGGGGATGCTGTTAATCCTAAAATCCTAGGATGTTTTGATTTTTCCATATATGCCTTTGCAACAAATGGATAGGCATATCTTCTAACAGATCGATGACACTCATCTACAACTAATAAAGAAAATTCAGACAAGTCTAATGTATTATTTCTTATATCATTTTCAATTGTTTGTGGTGTTGCAGATATGATTTTTACATTTTTATATAATTCTGCTCTGTCATAAGGTGATATTCTCCCTGTTAATAAAATTATTTCTTCTTTAGGTATATCCAAAAAAGCTTGAAAGGTTTTTTGATGTTGCTCACATAAAGGCTTAGTAGGAGCCATTATCAATATTTTTGATTTAGGATATTTTTCTGATCTATGAGCTGTTAAGAGAATTGCTAAAGTTGTTTTTCCTAAACCTGTTGGTAAAACAGCTAATGTATTTCTTTTTATAGCTGTGTTTAAAATGCTTTCTTGATATTTTCTAAACTCTATTGTATCTGGTTTTATTAAAGAATGTTCTACAAACTGCATAAAAATAATTATTTCTTCAATTTTTTAAATCAGATTATATTAATACTATTATGGATTTTGTCAAAATTGTGTTCGCTTCAATAATTTTTATGGTCTTGTCAGTTCTGATAGGATTTTTTATTGCAGACTTAGCTCCTTACTCAGCAATAATAGCAGCTTTGGCAGCTGGTATTTATGTTGGACATAAGACTAATGCTCACAAAGGAATGGTTGGTGGTTTATTAGTAGGATTAATAGGAGGCATAATGGGCGGTTTTATCTCAATTTATATCCCGAACATTGGTGGAGTTCCTATTTCATTTTCTATTGCTAGTTTTTTAACACCTGTTGTTGGACTTACTAGTTCATTAGTTCCTTGGCTATCATTTACACCATTAGCTTTGATAGGTATAATATTCGGAACATTAGGAGGAGCAATGGGTTCAATTAAAAAATTAAGAGGAATTTTTTTGTTTTTTACTTTATTTGTATTATTCATTTTTTATGCTGCTTTAGATAATGTTTTGTGGAGATGGAATCAGCCTGGATGGACCTGGAATAAAGCTATATCAATTGTTTTAACTCATCCTATAGATATTTTTGTTGCCATAGCTTTTGCAACTTTTGTAACAGTTTTGAATTATACTGTAATACAAAAAGATTGAAATGAAATATAAGTACGTAGTAAATCTATTATAATGTTCAAAAAATTCAATAGTGAACATAGAATTTAGTAATTTTGAAATTCCTTCGTTTTATTTAAGATATATTTTTGAAGCAATTTTATTGTAGTTTATTTTTTAAAAAAATTCAGAAAAATAAGTAAAATAATTAAAAAATATATTAAACTTAAATAATCTTTAAGGCTTCATAAAAATGTAGAAATCACCAAATTTTTTTAACTTAAAAAAAGTTATATTTTGTATTGTAAGATTTTCATAACTTGATAGATTTAAATGTACACTATTTTTATTATGTACAACATATTTTACATTTGTAATATTAAACGTATAATATTTTATTATTCCATTATATTTTCCCAGTTCAACTAGTACATCTGAAGTATTTAAGATTCTTTCTTTCCATTTACCTAATAAAATTATTTGACGTGGAAGCAGACGACTTTCTGCAAAAATTAGAAATAATTGTCCCCTACCAATATAATCAAATTGTATATCAAGTATGATTTTTTCATTTTTTGAAACCTTGCCAACAAGCCAATTAGCTACATTTTTAGCATCACTGTCTCCTTTGAAAAAATCGATCGCAAGAACTAAAGAAAAATATACAAAAAGAAAAATTAAAAATATAGTTAAAATTGATGATTGAATATTATGTATCTTCTTGTTAAGAAAAGAGTAAATTTCTATTATTAAATAAGCAACAAAAGGAATAAACAAAGTCATTGGAATTAAAAGATGTCTTTCTGAAAAACCAATCTCAGCTTTTAGAAGACAAGCAGTTGAAGAAAAAGAAATTATAATTAAAGAATAAAAAAATAGAATGGGATAAAAAAGGTACTTTTTATTATCAAAATTCAGATTTTTCTTGATAAAGATTAATAATCCGATTATACCAAAAATAAATTCCATCATTGGAAATGAATTATAAAATAGAAATAAAAACTGTGATGTGTTTGAAAAGTCAATGACACAATTATCTATTTTTATCATAGCTGTTTGAATAACTGTAGGAATTCGGAGCAAATCTTGATGATAATAAAAATTAATTAAAAATAAAAAAGTAGGATAAAGTAAAATTATCAATACAAAAATGTATTTTTTCAATTTTGATATTTTTTTAGGTAAAAAAATAATAAATAAAGGAATAAAAATCCAAGCCTCATGTCGAGTCATGCTTGCAATGAAATATGAAATAGAAAACCAAATAAAATTTTTATTTTTTTTAATATCTAAGAAAAAATAGAATGAAAGAAACAGAAAAAATAAAAATGGGATTTCTGTCATTGCTTGTAGACTAAAACCTAAAAATATTGGAAATGATATAAGTAAAATAGAGGATACTATTGCAATCTTTTTCTTAAATAATTTTTTTATCAAAAAATAAAAAATTATAACTGTCATAATAGAAAGAATCAAAATAACATCATAGATTATTTCAACTGGATTTGAAAAAAATAAAAGTATAAAATTTTCCATCAAATGAAAAAAAGGTAACCAAATCCCTGAAACAAATGAATAGTACTCAATATTATATTTCAAATTACGAGTAAATAAGGTTTCAGAAAAAATTAATCTACCCATAACATCACCCTCATAAAAAAACATATATTGTTTAAAAAACATTATTAATGAAAAAGAAAATAGAACAAGAAATATCACTATATAAATATTAGTAATATTTTTTAATTTTATAAATTTTATTTTCATGTTAAATTCTAAATTTATTTTTTTAAACTTAAGTAACTTTTTCCTTTAAAGCTAAAGGAGAGGCTCCTGCATGCCAACTTTGTCTTGGTCTTACTTGAACATTAAATAATCTTTCAGAATTATCATCAAGAATTACTGCAGAACCCTTTGATTTTGGTAGTATACCTATTGATCTTCTAATATCAAACAAAAGATATGTTTGCATGATAGCTGATAAAGCTTCTAGATCAGGCTTAGCAGTCAATCTATGAGAAATAACCATATCTGCTTGAGCAATTGCAGTTTCATTAAGTTTATTAGGTCTTTGTGTTATTAAGACCAAGCTTATACCAGGTTGTCTTCCTTGTTTTATTAAGGTTAACATATCATGAGTAGCTGCTGTTTCTCCCACATCTGGAATAAAATTATGAACCTCGTCAATTATTATCCATGTCATAGGAACCTTTTTAATTTCCTCTCCTCCTATAATTGCTAATTCTTCCTCTCTTCTTGCAGATACTCTTGCTTGATATATTTCTCTTGAGAGAATCCCAACCATCAAATTCCTAACATTCCATTCTTGCAAAGAAACATCCAGAACAGTTGCTAGTCCTGGTTTTAAGATTTCTTCTATTGGGGTTGCTTTTTCAGAAAAAATACCCCACCCTTTTGCAGACATAAATCTATTTTCTAAAGCTAGTTTCTCTTTTTCCTCAGATCTTTTATCATTTTCTATTCCATCTATTATATCATCTATTGAATAATCTCCTTTTAATTTCTTTGTAACTCTTTCAAGTAAAATTCCCAAGGGGTCAAATAAACTTATGTCAAATGTTAATGCCCAATCTCCTGCAGACAATTCCGAAGGTTTTATTGAGAAAACTCCATCATAAGAAATTCCTGATTTATCATAAAAATCTGTTAAACCAACTGGAACAATGTTTTTAATTTCGAATCCTCTTGGCTTTAATCCCCAATCATTTAATAGTAACAGGTCTTTATCATTCGGGTTTTTCATAGACCAGAATATTCCCATTGTATCGATCATTAAGCATGATAAATTTTCCTTTATTTCGTCAGGAAGTTTCATTATCTCCTCAGCTATGACAGCAGAAGTATAACTCTTGCCTGATCCCCTTTTTCCAACAATTAGGACAATATGAGGTCTTAGAACATCCATTAAAACAGGGTTTGTTAAGTGATGCTCATAACCTTTTCCAACAATATGTTTACCAACAAATATACAGCCTTTTTTTCCATATTTTTCTATATCTTCAGGGTCCCTTCCAACAACTATGTCTTCCATAGCCATGAAAAGAATTTAGTAAATCTTATTTAAATATAAGCAATAAAATATTCTCATGCCAAAAGCTAAGAAAAAGTATACAACAAGAACAGCCTGGTTTTTAGCAATACTGGTAATTTCTCTTATAGGAATAGTAATACCAGTTAACAAAACTATAATATGGTTGATACTTGGAATATGTGGAGCAATAGTTGCTTATGAGAACATTCAAAAAAAAGAGGAGAATTCATTTCTAATAGGAACTTCAGCATTGTTAATAGTAATAATGATGTTTCTATTGGTTCCTGAATTTTATAAAATATCCTTGTCTTTTTTAGGAGATTTTTTAATTAATCTAGGGATTGCATTTGGTATTGCAGGGTTTGTTGTTGCTTTAGGTCTGATATCTAGATTAGGTTTAGAGTGATGAACCCTATTACAGAAAAAGCAATTGCTAAAACCCATACTTTAGTATTCCAATTTAAAACTCTTGATCCGTCTAAAGGAGGAAAAGGTATTAGATTGAATAAGGCTAGGAAAAATGATAACCTAGCTGTTAAAGCAAATAATTCTAATGGAAAATAAAACGAAATTAGAACTAATACTATCCCTACTATTATATTTACTAAAGGTCCTGCCAAGCTTATCAAGGCATAGTCTTTTTTTCTTAAATAAGCAACTCTGAATGCAAATTTTTTCCTATTAAATGGAGATATATAAACCGCTCCTGGAGCTGCAAATATTATTCCTCCTGGTAGAAGAGCAAATATTAATGCTAATATTAATCCAAATGTCCACATTCTATATTCTGCTGAGCATCCATAGTGTTGAGCTAGAAATTTATGACCTAACTCATGAGACAAGAAAACAAGTATCACTATGATAATTGTTATAGGAATTAATTCTAATGTAAAAGAGCTAAATACAAGTGATAAAACAAATATAGAGATTAATATATCCCTTATCTCTCTTTTAGAGAACATATCAATTTTATATTTTAAGAATATTTAAACATTAATGAGTCTCTCTTTAGCTTTTCTATAAGCTTGAGCTCTTGAGAGATTTTCTTTTTCCATGATTTCTTTTACAAGATCTTTTAATTTACCATAAATCTTTTTTCTTGGAATCTTTTGAGATTTTTCATTTATTTGTTTAATAGATGTCTCATCTAATCTTTCATTAGCATTTTTTATTGCTAATACTGTTTCTTCATCTAAAACTAGATGCCTTGAAATCCGTTTAGCTACTTGTTCAGATTTCTCATTTAAGGATGTCTCATTCAAAAATTCTTTTATTTTTAACAAATCTTCTTTTGTTTCTTGTTTAAATTTTTTCCAAAGATCTTCCATGATAAAAATTAGCTTAACTATGGTTTAAAGTTTTCTATTTTTATCACCCCATGGTTTCTTGTAGAAAATGATTTTTTGTAAAAAATCATGAAAAAATTGCCAAAAGTATTTTCTTTTGTATCAAAATCTTTATAAAAAAAATTATACATTTATGTTAAACATAGCCTGTCACTCAAAACGAAATCCCAAAAGGTTTATCATGAATGATAAGAATAATGTAAAGGATAGAATTGTAAATATTCTTAAAAAGCATTCTGAAGGTTTAACAATTCTTGATATTTCAAAGGAAATTGGCATGAGTAGACATGCTGTTACAAAGTATATTTACCAACTTCTTGGAGAAGGAGTGATTAATCTAAGGGAAGTTGGAACTGCAAAATTATGTTATCTTCGTGAAAAACATGGTAAAAAGTAAAATTCGAGATAAGATTTTGGTTATTTTGAAGAGACATCCTGAAGGCTTAACTATCATGGAAATAGCTGAGCTTATGAATATGAGTCGGATTACGATTGCAAAGTATATTTACGGTCTTACTGTAGAGGGAATTGTTAAACAGAGAATAATAGGACCTGCAAAGCTTTGCTATTTGAAGAAAGGGCTGATTAAATGAAGTCTACATTAGGAAAAATATCAGGAATAATGGTTTTGTTAATCTTTATCATATTTTCAATTATAATTTTTAACATAGCTAAAGCTCAGAATGAAACGAATAATACAAATGAATCTCAACCAGTTATTGTTAACAATACGAGTGGTTCTATAATAATTGATTTATGTGAGAGTGTTGTTTGTCCAACCTTTAATCAAACATGTCCTGATGGAACTATAGTTACATGTGAAAATGTTTGTGACCCTGCAACTGGTTTATGTAGTTTATGTATACCGAATTGTACAGGTCATGAAGAATGTGTAGAAAACTGGACATGCAATAATTGGTCTGATTGTGTTAATGGGACACAAAATAGAATATGTAATGATATTGAAAACTGTAATACAACAGAGAATAAGCCAGTGGAAAACCAGTCATGTGTTATTTGTAATTTAACTTGCGATATTTGTCAGGAATTAAACTCTACCGCATGTTCTTGTATGGATATAGCTCCATGCTGTGGAAATATTATATGTGAAGAAAATGAGACAAATACTTGTCCATCAGATTGTCTCTTAGAATGTAATATAACCTGTGATAAAATTTGTGAACAAACAGACACTCAAAATTGCATATGTGAATTAAAGGAATTGTGCTGTGGGAATAATGTATGTGAATCTGAAGAAGATTGTAATACTTGTCCTATTGATTGTGGAATTTGTGAAAACATAACTGAGATTAAAGATTATGAAAAAGGTCTTTTCGAAGTTATAACTATTGAGGGTTCAGTAAAGGTAATTGTAATAAGAAGAATTAGAGATTTGAATGAAACTTTAAATTTAACAACAATTTCAGCAAATGCTGATCCTAATCCTGTAAATATTAATGAAAATACAAGCTTATGGTGTGACTATAGAAATGCTTCTGATGATCAAGAAATTGAGTCTGCTAATGTTATTTTTGAGATTAATAATACTAATTTTACTGGATCTTATAATAATGATACTAAAAGATTTGAATATGTTTATAATTCTACAATAGAAGGAGCAGAGACAGTTTATTGTTATGCTGATGCTTTAGGATTTAATAGTAATTCAACTAGTTTTGAACTTGAAACAATAGTTTTTATAGAAAATAAAACTGAAGGAGAAAGAGTTCTTGTAGAGAGAGGTCCAACTTTTGATTTATATAAAAATCCAGATGGAAGCTATACAAGAACTTTGTATTCTAGAACAAAATATGTTTATGAGGATGATGCTTGGAAGCTTTTAGAAAAGGCTAAATCTTTAAAAAATGCTTTTAAAGTTGTTTACCTTGAAGAAGATGAAGACTATGATATAGAGGTTTTAGATTTTAACTGGACTTCCATACAATTTAAAACATCAATTACAAAAGAGAAACATAAAAACAAAGATATACCTATTGAACTGTATGAATTGAATAAAAGTTATTTGAAAAAATTGAAAAAAAGTATAAAAACTAAATTTAAGGATATAAATAAAAAGAAAGAGTATGTTCTTACATATGATAATCCTTATGATTTTGAATTAAAGTTTGGATTTAATTCAACTACCATTCAATTAAAAGATCCAAATACAGAAAATTTAGCTGATGTTTATGCAAGAGACGCAGAAGATGATAGGGCCATTCAGATAAAATGGAATATTTCTTCTGTTTCTGGAACGGATATTTTAATAGTAGATGCACAACTAGGTTTATTCTGGTTTTGGTGGCATCCTTCTCAACAACCAGACACAGATGCTAATATTACAAGAGTTGTTAATCAAACTTGGGAA
>Ga0209635_10003644_pt1 | contig 12036 bp, 11 predicted proteins | sample DeeMarSWOR230_32_FD_187463 | JGI IMG/M metagenome (GOLD analysis project Ga0209635, IMG submission 187463) | Marine sediment microbial communities from White Oak River estuary, North Carolina - WOR-2-30_32 (SPAdes) (version 2) | ecosystem: Environmental > Aquatic > Marine > Intertidal zone >...
CACAGTCCATGGTTTGTCGCCCGCCTTGGAGCCTCTGGTTCGGATATCTCCGCCGGCATTGATAAGATGATTTTCGATGCCGCGCTCGGTGAGGACCTGCGAGGCCTTGTCAACAATGTACCCTTTAGCAATGCCGTCTAGGGTGATGCCCATACCCGGCTGCTCAAAAAATATGGCCCTGTCTTCAAGCCGGATCTTTCGCGAGCCGACAAGTTTCAACGCCTCCGCAAGCTCTTTGTCTGTGGGGTTCACCTTCTTTTCGCCGCCGAGTTTTTCTTTGAAAAGGTCGACCACAGGTTTTACCGTAATGTCAAAGCAGCCATGGCTCACTTGGTGATAGTCAAGGGCTCTCCGGACAACGTGGGCTACCTCAGGCGGGAGATCCTTGAGACGGCCTTCTTTGTTGAGTTGAGCCACTGCTGTCGCCTCGTCGAAGCGGCTCAGAACACCCGACAGCCTGTCGATTTCTCGAAAGGCGTGACCCATGGCATCTTCAGCTTGGTCTTTCGAAGGATGAACGAGGGTCATCGAGACAAAGGTACCCATGGCCAGCCTGGTCTTGGAAACCTTCATCATTTTTTTGTTGAACCGGACTGCTTCCGCACCCAAAGGGACGATGCCGGCTGATGCAACGCCCAGTCCTAGCAATCCGGACAATTTGAGAAAAGATCTTCGATTCAGGTTGTGGCGAACGAAATCATCCATTTTTTTCATCTTATGCCTCCAACACACAACATATACCATAATAGGGGTTCTTTATGGCAACAAAAATCTCAAGTAGGCAATGAAACACGCACGTTGTTCTTATCACGCCATTCTCCCATTCTTCTAACCCGTTGAGACCTCGATTTGAGAGACAGACTCCTTTTGGGGACGGAAGTAACGGAAGATGTGGCGGGGGCACTTCTCCACACAGACCTCCCCGCACTCGGGGCCGTATGCCATGCAATTGTCATGGTCGATGACCACCACATTGTCTTCTAGGTTGACCGCTTTTGCCGGGCAGACCTTGACACACATTTTACAGGCAATACAGCCCACTTCGCAGACGCCCTTGACCATCTTACCGGGGTCGCGGGTGCTGCAAGGGACCCACACTCTAGCCCTGCGCGGCATGAGTTCTATAATCTTTTTTGGGCACGTCCGCACACAGGTCCCGCAACCCACACAGGCCACGGGATCGACCACCGGGAAATGGTCCACCATGGCGATGGCGTCGAAGGGGCAGGCTTCGGCGCATTCACCCAAGCCGATGCATGCATACTGGCAATTCTGAGGACCACCGAAGGCCAGGTGGGCACCCGTACATGATCCATAACCGATGTAGCGGTACTTCTGGGCTACCTTGCCTTCCACCCTGGAGCAACGAACCTCAGCGACCGACGCCTCGACAGCGGCTGTTTTCTTTCCCGTGATCTCGGCCACAGCCTCGGCCACTTCGGATTTGCCCGGGAAACAGAGGTTGGGTTTCACATCAGGATCATTGACAACGGCTTCGGCATAAGCTTCGCACCCGGCGTAGCCACATCCGCCTCACTGAGCCCCTGCCAAAACCTCCAGAACTTCTTCTACCTTGGGGTTGGCTTTTACAGCGAACTTGTGGGCGGCAAGCGCCAGCCCGATGCCGAACAAAAGGCCTATGGCGCCCAAAACAGCCAAACCCCCAATCGCTAATTTAATCAAGAATGGATCCATGACAACGCGTTCCTTCTAAAAAATGGACATTCCCGAGAAACCCATAAAGGCCAAAGCGAATAGCCCTGCCGTAATGAAAGCGATAGGCAATCCCCGGTAAGTGGGCGGCACATTGGCCAACTCCAGTCTCTCCCGCACCGAGGACATCAAGAAAAGGGCAATCAAGAATCCGGTGCCGGCGCCCACAGCCAGCATGAGGCTTTCCCACGCATTGTACTCGCTGTTGGCGAGAATGAGAGGAACGGCCAAAATGATGCAATTGGCGATCACCAAAACCAGGTACACCCCGAATGCTTTGAAAAGAGCCGGGTTCACTTTTCTCAAGATCGTGTCCACTGCCTGCACCGAAAGGGAGACCAATCCGATAAACACAATGATTTGCAGAAAGTCAAGCCGGTATGGTTTGAGGACGAACTGATAAAGGAACCAGCTCATCATGGCGCTGGCGATCATCACAATGGTGAATGTGATGCCCATCCCGACAGCCGTGGATTTCTTCTGGGATGTGCCGAAGAACACGCAAAGGCCGAGGTATTTGGTGAACACGAAGTTCTTGATGATCATGGCGCCCAGCAAAATAGAGAAAAGATACCCGAAATAAAGCTTCTTCACCGTCAAGAGGGCTGTGCCCATGGATCGTCCTTCAGCCATCATGTCTTGAAGGGTCACGAGGTGAGGCTGTGTTTGGTTCAAGTCGCTCTCAAAGGTGAGAATGACTGCTTTCCCACCCTGGGCCAAATTCACATCGGTAATGTTCAGGAGAATGTCCGGGTCCGGTTCTTCATAAACGGCGTAGTTTTCCACGTTTTTCGCCCACTTTTCGTCAACGGGCCCGGCAAAGGCGATCTCGATCTGATTCGTGCCCTTGAAGGAGATCTTCTTGATGAAACGGTGTTCCGCACCGCAGCCGGCCAAAAGCATTCCCCCCAAGAGGAGCAAGCCTACAACAATGACATGTAACCTGAGATCTTTCACGGCCTCAATCCTTTTTCTCTTTCATCCTCTTGAAGACGAGTTCAACATAATTGAATAGAGCCATGATAAAGCCGACGCAAAAAAATCCGGCCGCTGGGAGAATAAAAAACAGAAGAGGCCGCACGCCCAATATATCATGACCTAAGAGTGTGCCGGCACCAAGAAGCTCCCGGATAAAACCGAGGGTCATCATGCCGAACATGAATCCAAGGCCCATACCCACGGCATCCCAGAAGGAAGGGATGATGGGGTTCTTGGCGGCAAACATCTCCAAGCGCATGGTAATGATGGCAAAGGCGACGATCAGCTTCACAAAAATGCCCATAGCCTTGTAAGCCTCCGGCATGTAAGCGGCAAGCACGAGGTCGATGATGGTCACCCAGGTGGCGATGGTCAGGGTATAGGTGGGAATTCGGATCCGAGGGTGAATATAGTCCTTAATGGCTGCGATCGTACAACTGGAGAAGACCTGCACGAAGAGAACGGCTATGCCCAAAAGAACTCCGTTCATCACGGTCGTGCTGATACCCACAGCAGGGCACATGGAAAGAGCAAGGCGAAAGATGGGGTTCTCCATGAGAATCCCGTTGAAGAACAACTGTTTGTTTGTTTTTTTGGTAACCGGCAAAGCCTTTCTCCTATGGGATGTCTGGCGAACGCTAGAAAGCCGCCGCCACCCGGTGTTCCGCGATGACGCTATCCAGCACCTCGATGCGATAGGCAAACTTCTTGGTTGCGTTCTTAACGCCGTCAGTCACCGCTTTGCTGGATATGGTGGCCCCGGTCAGGGCATAGATATCGGCGTCCTGGTACATTTTCCGGATCTTCGCAAGATCCTCCCCGGTGAGCGTGCGTCGAAGCTTGGGCTCCAGGTATTTCCTGTACTCCTCGGGCAGGGGTTTCTTGACCACATCGAGCTTCTTTATCTTCTCAAAGGTTTTGTTCTTGAACTGATCCTCAAAATAATCTTCCTCGATTTCGCCGCCCAAGCCGGGATCTTCTTCATGTTCCATGACTTCCATGCCCAAGATCCTGAAGTTCGGATCAAAGGCCAGCATGATGGTGATAAATGTCTTGAAACCCTGAAATTCACCGCGGACGAGATAGGCGAGACGCTTTCCCTCAGTCACTGCAACGGCAGTCTCGTCGGCGTAAGTAAAGGTGACCGGTGGCTGCAGTGCCTCGTTCAAAGCCGTCTCCCGTTCTTGCGCTTCAATGGCCTTTTCAGGGCTGATACTCAGGTCAATGAGCTCGTGGAATTTCCCTTCCAGGGTAATGATCAGGAGTTTGTAACCCAGACTTCCCGCTTCCTTCACGGGAATCATGTAGCCCAGATACTTTTTTCGGCCATCTTTCAAGATATAACGGTAGATGTTGTGAAGTTTCAGATCCGGTGGGGCGGGGTTGGCCCCATTGTATCCGAGCAGGTCGAGCATGGTTTCTTGCACCTGGACGTGCTCATTGTGCTTTTTGGCCTTTGCGGTGATGGTGAAAACAACCCCCATGAGCAAAGCGGCAATCAGGCAGGAAATGGTCAGCCCTATGGTGATTCGGATTATCTGCTTCATTGTATGGCCCCTTTTGGCGGGGCGAACCGCTCCGGTTTAAACCAGCTGTCCAGCGCAGGGGTGAGGGTGTTCATCAAGAGGATCGCATAAGCCACCCCTTCGGGATATCCGCCCTTGAGACGGATGAGAACCGTTAGGGCACCGACGCCGGCCCCGAACACGAGCTGCGCTTTCTTTTGGTTAGGGGAGGTGACGTAATCGGTGGCCATGTATATGGCTCCCAGTGGCACGCCCCCGGACATGACGGCCAGCAAAGGATTGCCGTTGAAGAATCCTTCGCCACCAAAAAGCCAAGTGAAGAAGCCCACAGAGACGACGACCGACACGGGGATGTGCCAGGTGATGTACCCCTTGTAGATCAGGAAAAGGCCGCCGATGACCAAAAGCAGCACCGACGTCTCACCAATGCAGCCCGGTCTCCAACCGATGAAGAAGTTTCCGTAGATCGTTGTAAGGGATCCGAATTTCTCTATGAGGGCCCCGAGCCCGTAATGTTTCAGGACATAGAGTGGGGTGGCCGTTGAGACGGCGTCCACACCCGGTCCCATGTATTTAAAGATGGATGCATCCCGAATGGGCTGAAGCCAAGCGGACGTCATGGCCACCGGGTAAGTTGCCATCAGGAAAGCGCGACCGACAAGAGCGGGGTTAAATATGTTGAATCCTATCCCGCCCATGAGGTGCTTTGTCACGAAAATGGCGACCACGGCACCCAAGACAGGCATCCAATAGGGCACGCCCGGAGGAATGACGTAGGCGAGCAAAATCCCAGTAATCACCGCGCTGCCGTCTCGGATGGTGACAGGGCGACGAAGCGCCTTCTGCGATATGGCCTCCGTCACCACACAGCTTGCCACGCTGATCGCCGTGATAATGAGGGTTTGGAAGCCGAAAATGAAGACAGACAGGATGAGGGGCGGTATCAGGCAAGCAACGACGGTCCACATGATCTTTTCCACCGACTCCCGGCTTTTCACATGGGGGGAGATGGAAACCGTCCAAAGGGACTGGTCGCCCACCCCGATCTCAGTGTCTTTGACTTGCTCTTCGATGACCTTTCTCCCTATATAAAATCGCTTTGCGATTCTATTTCTTGGCCTTCATTTTGGCCAGACGAATGAACTGAACAAGGGGCCTCTTTGCCGGACAGACGTAAGCGCAACACCCACATTCAAAACACTCAAACACGCCGAACTGTTCTGTGTCTTCGGCCCGCCCCGCTTCCACATAGATTCCTATGTCGTTGGGGGAGAGACCCATTGGGCACACATCCACACACCACCCACATCGGATGCACTGGCTGTGGGGCCGGGTGTCAATCTCGTCCTCGGTGAGAAAGAGAGCGCCCGAGGTGGTTTTTATCACCGGGATGTCCAGGGTGGAGACGGAAAAACCGGTCATGGGGCCGCCCATCACGATTTTGGAAAGATCCGGTGTTGTGCCGCCCAGATAAGCCGCAATGTCGCCGAGTCTTGTCCCTATTCTCACCCTGAGGTTTGCCTGTCTTTGTATGCCTTTGCCCGAGATGGTGATGACCTTTTCATAGAGGGGTTTCTCGAGGGCGACCGCATCATAGATGGCCTTCGTCGTTCCCGTGTTCTGGACCACCACCCCCACATCGAAAGGAAGCCCGAATCCTGGAACGCGGCGGCTCGTAATACTCTCGATGAGTTGCTTTTCAGATCCCTGGGGATACTTGACCTTCAAAGCATGAACGGTGAACTGAAAACGGTCGGAGGCCTGGTCTGCAACCGTCTTGCTCATGAGCTCAACAGCATCCATCTTGTTGGCCTCGATGCCGATGTGGCACCGATTGATGCCGAGAATGCTCAAGATGATCTTGGCGCCCTCGATGATCTCTTCCGGATGCTCGAGCATGAGCCGGTGATCCGTGGTCAGGTAAGGCTCGCATTCCACGCCGTTGATGATCAAGGTGTCGACCTTCGCCTCAGGCGGCGGCGAAAGCTTGACATGGGTTGGAAAACCGGCTCCCCCAAGCCCGACAATGCCTGCCTTTTTTACCCTCGACAACAACACTTCCCGGGGCAGGTCCTTCCAATCGGAAGGGGCATAAGCTCTGGGTTCTGCGTCCGGATCTGTTTGGATGGTTATGGCCGGAGAGGTTACAGACACGGGGCTCGCGGCGGAACCGATGCTCTTTACGGTGCCGGTCACGCTGGCGTGAATATGGGCTCCAAGGCCGCCCTCCACCTCTCCCACCAAATCGCCTTCTCTCACCTGGTCTTTTTTCGCCACAAGGGGTTTGCAGGGTGCGCCAAAATGCTGAATCAATGGAATATCGACCTCTTCGGGGAGGGGCAGGGTCTCTATGGCCAGACGCTCGCTTAGCGCTTTTGACTCGTGGGGGTGAACGCCGCCTTTTGGGAAGGTGGGGAGAATTTCGTTCATGGCCTTTCTGCGCAACTCATTTTCGAGGGCGGCGAAGCCGCTTTCTATAGAATCGTGAAGCGTTTTTATAGAAGAAGCCGGTCCAAATGTCCAATAAAAATTTTCAAGACAGGGCACTTCTCTTGTCCCAACAAGCCCCTAAAGGTCCGAGGCCTCTCGTTCCCGAAGTGTGGCGGGCTCGGCTGTAACGCTGTCCAGGGGTTTTTGCACAAGGAGAAAAGCTACGAAGCCCAGGACAATGGTGGGCAAGAAAAAGGCCGCGTGCATCAGGATCGCTGCTGAAAGGGCCTCCTCCCTCCCGACCCCGTACAAAAGGAAGGCGTACTGGACGGAGAGGTGAAACGTTCCGATGAATCCCGGGGCAGAGGGGATCATCACGCCAAAGGAGGCCATGGCCAGGATCAGAAAGGGGGCAACAAGCGGCAGAGAAAGACCAATGGCGTATTCCACCAGCTGAATCTGGAAAAGGCAGGAGAACCACAGAAGGCATGAGAAGAAGATGACGAGTGCCCATAGGAAGGGGCGCTTCACCAGTACGAGACCGAGGCTGAAATTCCAGATCGTATCCATGATCTTTGAGCGAAAGTGGCGAGGGACCAGGAAGAGGAGCCTGTCCAGAAGACTCAAGAAGGGTTTGGTCTTGTATTTGAAGCCGAAGAGAAAAAGGATGATGAGGATATAGAGGAAGAGCAAAAAGAAGCCTGTGGCACGGAGACTGGAGGCCAGGCCGCGCCACTCACCCGGGAAAAGCGTGCCGAGAAGGCCGATCATGAGGATGAGAAGGAGGGTGAAGCCGTCAAAGAGGCGCTCGACTACGATGGTACCGAAGGCTGAGCTGCTGCTTATGTGCTCGGTCCGGCCCAGATAATTGGCCCGAACGAATTCTCCCAGCCGGGCTGGCAGAACGCAGTTGGCCGCGAAACCGATCATTGTCGAGGCAAGTCTATGGGAAAAGGCGGTTTTTTTGATGGGTTCGAGCAAAATAGCCCACCGCCATGCCCTGATCACATATTGGAGAAAGGTGATAACCACGACGCCCAGCAACAAGAGGGGCTTCGCCGACCTGATCACCAACCACATTCGGGCGAAATCCAGCTCCAAGAGGGCGAGATAGACGAAGAGAGCGCTGATAAGCAGCCCTATCCAGAGCTTCCAGTTCCATGTCCTGCCTGGATCGCTACGATGCTTCACGGAATCCAAAGAGCACTCTCGCCTGCTGGATGTCTTCAGCTATCTGATCAGACAATGCCTCGATGCTGTCGAAGGTTTTCTCCTCTCTGAGTCGGTGGAGAAAATTGACTTTTATGGTTTTGCCCAGGAGATCCCCATGAAAATCGAGAACATGGGTTTCCACGGAAAGGGCATTCTGGCCGAAGGTAGGATTGTGGCCGATATTCGACACGCCGTCATGGGTCTTCCCATCGATGACGACAGTGACGGCATAGACCCCTTTTTTGGGAAACAATTCGTCTACGAGTTCCAAATTGGCTGTGGGATAACCGAGGAGTCTTGCCCCCCTGTTCTGTCCCCTGATGACGGTGCCCTGGATCTGGTAGTCTCTTCCGAGGAATTTTTTCGCCTCTGCAAGCTCCCCTTGCTGAATAAGCTTTCGGATCGATGTGCTGGAGACCAAGGTATTGTCAATGTGAATCGGGCCGATATGGTGGACCGTGAAACCCAGTTTCTTGCCCAGTTCCATGAGAAGGCGGGTATTTCCCTCTCGATTACGTCCAAAGGTGTAATCGTAGCCGACCACGATCTCCTTGACGCCGATTTTCCCAACAAGGATGTCTTTTACGAAGTCCTCCGCCGACGTGGCGGCGAATTCTCGGGTAAAGGGAATGCAAAGGATGAAATCGATACCGGTCTGTCCGATAAGATCGAGCTTTTGACCCGTCGGGGTTATGAGCGCAGGGCCGTTGCCGGGTTTCATGACTTTGATGGGATGGGGCTCGAAGGTCATAACCGCCGACTGCCCGCCGATGGCCCTGGCCCTTTCCTTCACCTTTTCGAAGAGGGTGAGGTGCCCTTTGTGCACACCGTCGAAATTCCCGATCGTCAAGACGGGATTTTGAAGGGGTTTTTTCAAGCTGTTTAAATCATGAATAATCTGCATGACAGTGTCAGGTGCTCCTGATGAGTGATGTTCAAATCAGGAAAATAAGCACGGCCTGTACAGGCCGGCGTGGTCTATAATTAAGGTATTGACAGGACTTGGGTGATAATATAAAGATTTGAGCAGAAATATCAACTGTATTTCCATGCCGAAGTGGCGGAATTGGTAGACGCGCTAGGTTCAGGGTCTAGTGGGTGTATGCCTGTGCGGGTTCGAGTCCCGCCTTCGGCACCACGAAGAATTGGGCGGCCACCCGTGAGGTGGCTTTTCTTTTGCTTTGAAAAGCGCTAAAAATGAGGAAAGTCAAAAAAGTGCTTTGGAATGGAGGTTGTTGAAACTTAAAATTCCCCTCTTATATTAGAACAGTTAGCAGAAAAACGGAGATTGGTGCCCTTTTTGGGGCTTGTATTCATGATGAACCTTTGCCCGGCGCCATCGGATCAATAGGGAGTGAATTATGATAAAACAAAAGAAAAGTTTCAGAAAGTTTGCCATTGTAGGCTGGAGCCTGGCCTGCCTTGTTGCGGGCTTTGGGGCTGCAACAATTCTCGACTCCACATCAACGCCAGTGGCCCAAACCATTGCACCCCAAGCAACTGCACCGGCCTCGTTCACACACATTGCCAAGCAGGCCAGTCCTTCGGTCGTTAACATAAGCACAGTAAAGGTGGTCAAGGGAAGGGGTCAATTCACCATGCCCTTTGGACCCGATGATCCTTTCAGGGATTTCTTCGAACGGTTCTTCAGGGACCAGATACCCAAGGATTTCAGGCAGCAGAGCCTTGGGACCGGCTTTATCATTGATGAAGAAGGCTATATTTTGACCAACAACCATGTTGTGGAAAAGGCGGATGAAATCAAAGTCAAGCTCGCGGACGGAGAAGAGTATATGGCCCAGATCATCGGCCGGGATCCCAAGACGGACTTGGCCCTCATAAAAATTGACTCGGACAAGACTTTCACACCGCTTCCACTCGGTGACTCCGACAAACTCGAGGTCGGGGAGTGGGTTGTTGCGATTGGAAACCCTTTCGGTTTGGGCAACACGGTGACAGCGGGTATCGTGAGTGCCAAGTACCGACAGATCGGAGCCGGGGCCTACGACAATTTCATCCAGACGGACGCCTCGATCAATCCGGGAAACAGCGGGGGCCCCCTTCTCAAGACGAATGGAGAGGTGGTGGGCATCAACAGCGCCATTTACTCCCAGACCGGGGGAAGCATCGGTATCGGCTTTGCCATTCCCATTAACATGGCCAAAGATCTTTTGCCCCAGCTCAAAGAAGGGAAGGTCGTCAGGGGCTGGCTGGGCGTCATGATCCAGAAAATTACACCTGAGCTGAAAGACAAGCTCGATCTTAAAGACGAAAAAGGCGCCTTGGTCGCGGACGTCACCGCGGGAGGCCCGGCGGAAAAAGCGGGTATCCAGAGGGGGGATGTGATTGTCTCTTTTGATGGGAAGGAAATCAAAGAGATGAACGAACTGCCCTACATGGTGGCCTCGACCCCTGTCGGCAAGAGTGTTGACGTGGAGGTCATTCGCAAGGGAGAGAAGAAGCGTTTTCAGGTTGAGCTGGGAGAGCTTAAGGAGGAGAGGCAGGCCGAGGTCGTGACCGAAGCGAAACCAAAGCTCGGCATGACTGTTGAGGAGATCACCCCTGAGCTTGCCAAGAATTACGGTCTCTCCGAAACAAGCGGGGTCGTGGTGGTTCAGGTTGAACAGGGTTCGCCCGCTGCGGAGGCTGGACTGAGGGCGGGTGACGTGGTTCTGGAGATAGACCAGGATCGGGTGGAAGATGTTCGGACATTCAACGGGAAACTGGAAGGCTACAAGAAAGGTGACACCATCCTGTTTTTGGTCAAACGCCAGGGGGCTACGCTTTTCCTGACACTCAAGGTAGAAGACTAAGTCCTTTTCCATCCAGAAGTGACTCTGAGACGGGTATCCTGGGTACGGATTCCCGTCTTTTTTTGAATCGGCCCCCCCCTTTCAGCGTTTAATCGGGCTTTCCTATCCGTCCGTTTTAGACCGGATGCTCGCCAGCACCGCTGCGACCAAGATGACGGCACCACCCAGTACTGTCCTCTGTGCCGGGACCTCATGAAGCAACACAAGAGCGAAAAGGACGCCGTAGACGGGTTCGAGGCACGCGGTGACGCTGGCCAGCTGCGTTCGTATGCGCTCGAGGGCCTTGATGAAAAGCCCGTGGGCCAAAGCGGTGCAAAAGAGACCCAAGACTCCCATGAGTAGCAGGTCCCTTAGACCCAGCCTCAGCCCGGGCATGGCGAGAAAGGGCAAAAGAACAACCGTGGCGAACCCATTTTGGTAGAAGGCCATGACAAAGGGAGGGGTGGTTTTCACGTATTTGCGGTTAAGAATAGAAAGCACAGCGAAAGTCAGACCGGATAGGGTTCCCCAGAATGCCCCTTGTGTGATGTGGTGAGAAAAACGAAAGTCCGGGATGACCAGAATGATGCCCAAAGCGACAAGGGCTGCCGTGAACGCGTCGAAAAGTCTGAACTTTTCCCTGAAAAAGTAAGGCTCCATGAAAGTGACGAAAGCGGGAAAGCTCGCGTAAGTGACCAATCCAACGGCAACGGTAGAAACCTGAATGGCCTGGAAGAAAGTCGTCCAGTGGAGAGCCAGAAGCGCGCCGAGAACCATGAAGATGAGACAGGCCCTTCTGGACTGAAGGCGAAGTGAATGCCCCAAGCAGGGCAGAAGAATGGCCAAAGTAACGGCCGCGAAAAAAGCCCGACCGAGTACGATGAGGAGTGGGGATAGAGAAAGAAGTTTGCCGAACAGCCCGGCCAGTCCAAAGAGGATGACAGCGAGATGAAGCTGAACCAGACTGTGGGCCTTACCCTGCATTGAGGCTCCCTTCCTAAATCAATATGAGTCCACCGGTTCTAACGGTGAGAATTGAAAAAGCTCCACCATCGCGTGCGAGATGGGCACAGTCCACAAAATCCCATGGGGTTTTTCAGTCAAACTCCCGATGGGGCTGGCTTATCCGCAATGATCCATGCGGCAAAAACACCCCCTTTCTCGATTCGGCAAGAGAGACCGTATGCCCCAATCACGCCTTGGATTTCTTTAGGAGGCGCAAGAAAATCAAAGTGACGGGTCATTTTTCCTCAAGAGACCCCTAAGGCAGTTTTCTATTGATCTTAGCAGAATGGCGCTTTCCACAGCAAGCTTCCAGGTGTCCGAACTGCGTCGAAACATACCGCCTCGGCGTAGCCCCCGGCGCCGCCCGGTTGGCTGAGGCG
>Ga0209635_10003645_pt1 | contig 12033 bp, 14 predicted proteins | sample DeeMarSWOR230_32_FD_187463 | JGI IMG/M metagenome (GOLD analysis project Ga0209635, IMG submission 187463) | Marine sediment microbial communities from White Oak River estuary, North Carolina - WOR-2-30_32 (SPAdes) (version 2) | ecosystem: Environmental > Aquatic > Marine > Intertidal zone >...
TCAAAGAAAAATTGAAAAGTGATTCAATGCAGATAGCTAGAATAAAACTTTCAGGAAGGGATTCAAAAGAATTAGATAGTGTTTGCTCTGAAATTAAAAGTGTCGCTAAAAAATTTGGAGTTGGTTATAGAGGCCCAATTCCTTTACCAACAAAAATATTAAAAGTTGTGACGATGAAAACCCCTTGTGGTGATGGAACAGGACATGGAAATGCTACGTATGATAGGTGGGAAATGAGAATTCACAAGCGTATGATAGACGTGCAAGCTGATGACAGAACTTTAAGGCAGATAATGAGAATCGGTATCCCTAAATCCATACATATTGAAATTAAATTGATTGACTAGTTCTGATGGAATTTAGTTTTTTATTTAAAGAAAACTATCTTTGAATATGACAAAGAAGATTGTCATTGCTATTTCTGGTCCCCCAGGCGCCGGAAGTACAAGTATAGCAAGAGAAGTAGCGAAAAAACTCAAATTAAAATACTTCTGTATTGGAAAAATTCAAAAAAAATTTGGCAAAACAAAAAAAGAAGCTGCTGCGAGTCTAGAAGTTTGGAAGACGGAGCTTGGTAAAAGCGAAAAATTTCACAAAAATGTTCTCGATAAAACTCAGATAGAAAAAGCAAAAGAAGGGAACATAGTGATATCTGCAAAACTTTCTATTTTTATGTTAAAAAATTTGGCAGATTATAAAATCTGGCTAGACACCTCTTTGAAAGTAAGAGCGAGAAGAACTGCAATGAGAGATAAAATTCCAGTTGAACGAGCACTAAAAGAAATAATAAAAAGAGAAAAAATAGAAAGAGAAATTTGGAAAAAAATCTATGGGTTTGATTATTTTGATCAGAAATATTCTGCTGACTTTGTTCTTGACAATTCTAAGCTAACACTTAAACAGGCTGTAAATAAAATTTTGGAATTTATAGAAAGAGAAGAAAAAAAAAAGAAATTACAAAGTAATATATAGTGAAATTCATAATTCATTAATAGATATTATGGCTGCTGGAAAAAAAAGATCAAGAAGAAAAAGAAAGAAGAAGAAATAATCCTAAAAACTGTTAAAGGATATAAATTTTTCCTAAATAGAATTATATAATTTGAAATTTTTTTATAAAGTAAATGAAATGATAAGTAGCAATAAATACTATATTTAGTGGTTTTTTGAAAAAGAAGCTTTTAGTTATAGATGCAGACTATAGTTTAAGCGAAAATAAGGGAATTGTTAGATTGTTCTGTAAAAATAATATTGGAAAGACTGTTCTAGTTCTAGACCATGTTTTTGAACCTTATTTTTACGTGATGCCAAAAGAAGAAAAGATAAAAAAATTGAAAGAGAGAATTAGAAAACTTGAGTTAAAAGGAATTAATGTAGAAATTCTAAAAATAGAGACTGTTCAAAAGAATTGGGAAGGTAAAAAAGTAAACTTGATTAAAATTACGATAGATAATCCTAGAAAAATTCCAGATGTACGTGATAAAGTAAAAAACTGGGAATATGTGAAAGAAACCTATGAATACGATATTCCTTTTTACAAGCGTTATATAATAGATAAGCAGATTGAACCAACTGGTTGGATTATCGTTGAAGGGGAAGAAATAAAAAAGGAGAGTAAATATCAAGTTGATATCTTTATTAAAGCTAGAAAAATTAAAGCAGTCGAAATTAAGAAAGAATTAAATCTCAAGGTCTTAGCATTTGATACAGAATGGATTGAAGAAGATGACAAATCTAAGTTGATAATGATCAGCTTAGCCTGTAATGATGGATTCAAAAAAGTTTTAACATATGATCATTGGGATAAAAAACAAGATTTTGTTGAAGTTCTAAAAGATGAAAAGGAAATAATAGAAAAGTTTTTGGAGATTGTCGAAAAAAAGGATCCTGATTTTTTAGTTGGTTATAACAGTGATGGCTTTGATATACCAAAGTTAAAAGATAAAGCTGATGAATTCAAAATTTCACTGAAACTCGGAAGAAATGGCTCAGCAGTATACATCGTGAGGAGGGGGAGAGTCAGCTCTGCAAAAACAAAAGGAAGAATTCATATTGACCTATTTAATTTCATAAATCATATTCTATCAACTTCTCTTAAGAGCGAGGTTCTAAGCTTAGATGAAGTCTCCCAAGAACTAGTTGGTATGGAAAAGAAAAAATTAAAATATAAAGAAATGGTTGAATTTTGGACTAAAAGGAAAAAATTGGAAAAATTAGCTGATTATAGTTTATGGGACTCTGAACTAACTTTAAGATTAGCTGATTTAATTTTACCACAGATTTTTGCTCTATGTAAATTAACTGGACAATTGCCTTTTGATGTCTCTAGATATACCTATTCACAATTAGTTGAAGCATTCTATGTGAAGAAAACATTTATCGATAATGTCTTGATACCTAATAGGCCAAAAAGTGAAGAGATTGAAAAAAGAAGATTAGCCCCTGTATACAAAGGAGCAATAGTAATAGAACCGAAGAAAGGGATTCATTCAGATATTTTGGTTTTTGATTTCCGTTCTCTATATCCAACCATTATTGTTTCTCACAACATCGATCCTTGGACATTTAACTGTGAACATAAAGAGTGTAAAGAAAAGAATAAAGTACCTGAGATGGAATGGTATTTCTGCATAAAAAAGAAAGGTTTTATCCCAAAACACTTGGAGAAGTTGATAGAAACAAGAAAAAAAGTGAAAGATGAAATGGAAAAGATTAAAGAAGATTCAGAAGAATTTAAAAGATTAAACAATATGCAATATGCTTTGAAAATTCTAGCAAATGCTTCATATGGGTACTATGGTTATTTTGGTAGTAAATGGTACAAAAGAGAGTGTGGAGCTGTAGCTGCAAGTTTCGGACGTTTTTATATAACAAAAGTCATTGAGTTAGCCAAAAAAGAAGGGTTTGAAATAATATATGGTGATACAGACTCTTTAATGGTTAGAGTCTCTGAAAAACTTTCTCAAAAAAAACTAAGGAAAATTGGAGAGAAATTTGTAGATAAAATCAATAAAAAATTACCTGGAATAATTGAACTAGAATTCCGTAATCTATATGAAGGTGGAATATTCGTAGCAAGAAGAGGTAAAGAAATTGGAGCGAAGAAACGTTATGCTTTGGTAGATTACGAAGGTAACTTAGAGGTTCGTGGCTTTGAAACAGTAAGAAGAGATTGGTGTGATTTATCAAAAAAAATTCAGAGAGAAGTTCTAAAGATAATTCTTCATGATAAAAATCCGGCAAAAGCTATCAAGTTGATTCATAAAACGATTAAAAAATTAAAGGAAGGGAAGGTTAGTTTAGAAGAATTAACAATATTTGAGCAGATTACTAGGCCTCTTTCACAATATGAACAAATAGGTCCACATGTAAGGGCAGCTCAAAAGGCAAAAGCAAGAGGTAGAGTGATAAGAAGTGGAAGTATCATAGGGTTCGTTATTACTAAAGGTAGTGGGAGTATATCTGATAGGGCAGAACCGATTGAAGATGTTAAACCAAAACAATATGACCCTCAGTACTATATTTACCATCAGATTTTGCCTGCAAGTGTTCGTGTACTAAAAGCTCTAGGCTATACAGAAAAAGAAATTTTATCAGGAAAGTCACAGAAGAAATTGGGAAGTTTTTTTAAGAAGAAATAAATCTTCATAGTCTTACCCTAGGACCAGAAATCAAATAAGCAGATATTATTTTTACTGCTTTCTTTCCAATTTTATAGCCTTCTCCTTTCTTAATCAAAAATTTTTCCTTTGTCAATTTTTCCACAAACCCTCTAACCATCTTTCTTTGTCTTATGGGAAATTTTGATAGTAATAATTCTAAAGGAATATATTTACGAGTGGACCCTTTCGCCAAAACAAAAAACGAAAGTAATATCGTTTTTTCAAATTCTGTTAATTTCATATTACAACATATGTTGTCAAAGTAAATAAACTTAAAGAATTTATCAACGTTAGATATTTAAATTCTTTCACGAACTATTAATTGTCATTTTAATAAAAATGAGGAAATTAGAAAATGCCAAAAAATAGCCCGACAGAATATATTGTATATAAATTCATTTGTGAAAATCCAGGAAGATGCACTTACTATATATCAAAAAGACTAAACATGAGTGGTGGCAGGGTTCGACATGCTTTAAGTCGATTAGAACAAAAGGGTGTTATAAAATTCAAATTTGAAAGAAACAATCCAAGGATAAAAAAATTAACTTTTCCTGTCAATACATTAAAATTATTGCCAAAGGAGGTTAAAAGGCAACTAAGGGAAGTCAGAAGATAAACAATTGATTTTCTAACTCTTTCTCTATCAAATTAATAGAATCAAGCTATCCAATATATTTTATCTCTTTTTCATGTTCCTTGTGAAGTTTTTCATATTTTTTAAACAATTGTAGTGTTTTTTTTTCAAGCTCCCTTTCTAGATTTGATATTCTATTGGTCATGTTATCTTTTCAAAAATTGGTTTTGCAAAAATAAATAATTTACTAAAATTCACTCAATGTATATTTGGTATTTATTCGAATTTTTTTCCATTTAAAGTAGATTCCAAAGAAAATACCTATAAATAATCCAAACAAATGAGCACCATGTGCTATGTTACCTGTCGGAGCAAATACACCAAGTAATTCCATTACAGCCCAAAAAAATGCCGCAGCTATCATTGGCATAGGCATCCCACTTACATAGACAATTGCATAGGGCATGAGGATGGCTAAACAACCCATTATACCATATATAGAACCACTCGCCCCTATGGCAGGAATGGTTGAATCAGTTGCAGTTATCATATAACCAAGGCTTCCGAAAATTCCAGATAAAAGGAAAATTAAAATATAACTTTTTTTACTGATTTTTCCTTCCAAATAAATTCCAAACATCAGCAAAGCGAACATATTAAAAAACAAATGAGTAAAATCTGCATGCAAAAAAATTGAAGTAACAAAAGTCCATGGTCTTTTAAATGCTAATGCTGGAATAAAAGAAAAGTAATCAAATTCTGGATATATGATCTCAAGAATAAAAGCTACAATACAGATTAAAAAGAAAGTAAGTGTTAAAACAAATGATGATTTCTTCATAAAATATATTATATTCATAAAATCTAATTCTTTAATTTTTGAGGGATTGTGAACTGCTGAATCTTAATTGGGGGATGCCTCCAGGGGGTTACAGTTTAATCCTTTCTCAATTAACTGGTTCAAAGCAGAAAAACAACATGGTCATCCAAAGATGATATAGAAACAGAAACTTGGAATCATCCCACATTAATCTTTTGTTATGATTCCATTTAGTGTATAGACTAAAGAAAACCTTTTCAAAAATAGATTTTGCCAATAAGGCAAAACATTCATTCTTATCAATTAAATTTGAAATAAGAAAATATAAATAGATTTCTGTATTGCTTAACAACCATCATTTATTTGATTGACAGTAAGAATAGATTATTATGGAAAAGGAAGTTCTAGAAAAATATGAGAAAGCTAAATCTATTTCAGATAATATTATGCCATTTGCAAAAAACCTATTAAAAGAAAATTCAAAGATTTTAGAGATAGCTGAAAAAATTGAAGAAAAGATAAAAAGTTTAGGTGGTGAAGTTGCTTTCCCCGTTAATATTTCAATAAATGAGAATGCTGCACACTATACTCCTGATATTAATGACAGTATAAAACTTAAAGCTGATGATTTGGTTAAAGTTGATGTCGGAACTCATATTGACGGTTATATTTGTGATAGAGCATTCACAACTTGTATTGGGAAAAAAACCCATCCTTTAATAGAAGCGTCTGAAAGAGGTTTGAAAGAAGCATTGAAAGCTATAAAACCCGGAGTAAAGGTCCTTGAAATTTCAGAAATAGTAGAGGAAACAATCACTCAACTTGGATTCAATCCAATTTATAATCTGTGTGGTCATGGCCTAGAACAGTACAATCAGCATGCACCACCAATGATTCCAAATGGAAAAAATACGATTCAATATATAATAAATGAAAATCATGTTATAGCGATGGAAGTGTTTGCCACAAATGGCTCAGGAATAGTAAAAGAATCAAGTCCAACTTTGATTTATAAATTTAGTCAAGTAAAACCTGTAAGATTCTGGGAAGCAAGAAAAATCTTGGAAAAAACAATAAAAGATTTTAAAGGATTGCCTTTTGCAAAGAGGTGGTTAACAAAAATTACCACACCGATAAAAATTGATTTTGCTTTAAAACAACTATTAGACGTTGATGCAATTATTGGATACCCAATTCTAAAAGAAGAGACTAATGGATTAGTGGCTCAAACTGAGGAAACGATAATAGTTAAATAATTCTTCTAAAAACTATTAAAAGAATTTAAATAGATGTTAATTTAAACTAAAAATAAAGATATTATAGGTGAAATGAATGGGTTATAGCCACACAAATAGTAGAGGAATAAAATATTATCTTCACAAACGTGTAGGAAAAGGTGGGGCAACATTATTCTTTTTCAGCAAGAAACCAGAAGGTTCTATAGATCTACCAGAAAAGTTTAAAGTCATAGAAAACGAACGTACAGGATTACCAATGGTAAAAAAGAAATAGATTCACTTTCTATATTTGCTCCTCACTCTATCTCTTGCAGAGGTAAATCTAGTTAAAGAACTTGCCAGAAGAAAACCACAACTATTACACTTACCACGTGTTAATTTAAGTGTCCTTTTAGAAATCAATTTTTTACATTTAGGACATTTAATCTTTTTTGTTGTCATAGAAGTTCAATAATAAATTGTCTTAAAACAAATAAAAGTTTGAAGTCATAGGATTAGTGTTTTCTGAATTTCTTTATTAACTTCTAAAAAAGGTATAGATTTACTGCAAACCCCCAATTTTTTTAGTTGAACAAAATTTTTTATCGGTCTTTTTTCTATGATATTTTCTGCTGTTTTGATTCCTATACCAGGAACTCTTATCAATTCCTCAAATTTTGCATCATTTATATCAACCCTCAATCCAGAATGTTTAGCAATCAAAAGTTTTGGATCAAAATTCAGAGGCAACATGTCTTCATTTAAAATAAATTCTTTAGAATGATAGTTGTATTTCTGAATTAAGAAAGAACACTGATAAAGTCTGTATTCCCTCCACTTGCTTTCTGCAGGCTTATTTTCTAAAGGAGTGTTTTTAACAGGTTCAAAGGCACTAAAATAAGTTCTTCTTGCATCTAGTCTATGGTATAGCCAATCTGTTATTTCAAGAATCTCTTTATCGGTTTCGTTTGATGCCCCAACCACTATCTGGGAATCTAGACCGGCCTTACACTTTCCTTCTTTTTGCGCTTTTTTTATTTCTCTAGCCAATAGTTTAACCCTTTTGATTATATCTTGTCTGAAATCTAAGAAAATCTTCATATCATTGTAATGTTCGGCTTTCGGGAATTCTATGTTGATTCCAACCCTATCTGCTATTTCAACAGACTGTTTTATCAAATCTTTACTTACGCCTGGCATTAGTCTAATGTGTGTGTAGCCATCAAATCCCATTCTTCTTAAAATTCTCACAGTCTCTAATTCTTTTTCAACAACAAAATCAGCTTCTCTTTCAACACAAGAGCTAAGAAAAAGTCCTTGAATCTTCTTCATTTTCCAAAGTTTCATAGCTACCTTAGCTAGTTCTGAAGGTTTCCACCTATCCCTCTTCATTCCCCTTTCACATCTAAAGACACAAAACTTACAATCGTTCTTGCAGTAACTAGACATTAAAGTCTTAAGTAAAGGGACTTTTCTAGAGCCAGCACAGGCATAGAATATTGGAATGGTATAGGTATCTAAACCTGAATTTATTACTAAATGTGACCATTTTTGCCTTTTTAAAGCCACTAAATAATGTTAGAGTGGGATATTTAAGGTATTTTGGAAGGTGGAGTTCCGATGATTCCGATAAAACAAAGGGGGAAGGTAAAATAGACTAGATTTTTGATATTAGAGAAAAATAATGCTTCTTATCGTTTTAAAAAGGAAATATAGGAGCTTTTAGAGGCTTAAAAGACTATAAATATAAATAATTTCTCATCCTAATATTCAGCAGTAAGATATGCGCCAGGAGTGTACAGTTAGCTGATATGGAGTTGGTGCACTTGAGAAGAGATACAGTAGAAAATGTTATAAAAATAGTTAACTGCCTTAAAAGATCAGAGGGTGGCTGGCTCTGGATTAGAGAGATAGGTCGTAAATGTAAACTCCATCACAAGACTGTATCTAGGCTTATTGACAGACATTTAAGCATGTTTGTAGAAGAGCAAAGACTGGAACCTTTTAATATTCGTATGTTCAGATTAAAACCAGGAACAAATATTAATGGAGTAATAAAATATCTCTCTGTGATGAAAAAATTAGGCAAAACTTGATTTTATGAAAAAATGCTTTTTTTGTTATAAGAATGTGAGAAGTAAGAAAAAAATTGAGTTTAGAGGTATGTTTATCCCTGTTTGTAGTAAATGTTATAAAAAAAGGTTTAGTAAAGATTAATGTATTACTATAAAATCAAGATTTAAGCGATTAAAGCGATTTAATCGCCTTTATACTTTACCCATCCTTTGTTTCCAACAGTATATCTTTCTATATCTGGGGTTCTCTTAAGTGTATTTGAAAGAAGTCCGCGCAAAGCAGAGATTTGAACATTAAGTCTTTTAGCCAAATCTTCATAACTGATCTCTTTTACGTCTTTAACTATTGAAACAAGCTCTAACATCTTAGGAGAAAGAGGTATTTGCTGTTGGATTGTCTTAATCTCTCTAAATAAGTCTTCTTTTAAGGGTTTAGGGGCATCTTTAGCTAATAATTGCATATTATCAAGCACTTCTTGAATAGAGTCAAATCGCTTTAATATATTAGAATCATGCTCGTGGAGTGATGTCTTAATAGATTCAACAGACTCTAGAAGTTGAGGAGTAAGGTCTTGAAATTCAGTCTTAAACCAGTCCTTAGTGACCATGTTAGATTCGATCCTATTTAGGGAGTCTTCAATATTTCGAATTGATCTACCAGTATAACCAGCTGCAAGACCAAGTTGAAAGGATTCTTTTTGAACTTCTGGTTTATCGATTGAATCGATTTGAATCGATTCAAAGCGCTGCTGCATCGATTGAATCGCTGAGGGACGGTGCAAAAGCTTTAAAATGGTTTGTTTGAGGCCCATAATACCGAAATATATTAAGGAATCCAAAATATTTAAATTTATCGTTAATCTCACTTTTTCAAATTTTTATCAAAAATCTCACTTTAGTCAAATTTTTATTTTTCTAGGTGATCTGATGATACTACCCAAAAAGATAGTCAAACATATGAAGTCTCACTTTTCAAATTAACGTCAAATATTAACAACAATATATATAATATATAAATTATTATAATAAAAATATAATATTAAGTATATTATAAATAAAAAATATTTAAATAATAATTAAATTAAATATGTTAAAAATAATATATAATATAAATGTTAATTCTTGAAATTATAAAAAATTATATCTTTTATAACCAATAAGAAAAAGTATGCCTTGTTTTGATTAAATAAGAGAGATTTAGACATTTCTGAAGTAGTTTTTCAATCAAAAAAACACAAAAAACACAAAACGCACAATATATCAAATAGGAGTGGTGCAGTTAAGCCTCTTTTTGCCTAAATCCACTCCTTATTTTAGTTAAACACTTAGCACAAACGTTTAAAAAACGATAGTTTCTGTAAGCTGATCTAAGTCTGAAAACCTCCCCTTTATCAAGACAAAAATCACAGACTCCACGAGCATGTTCTGGCTCGACTTTTAGTTTTTTTACCCCTCTCATTGGTATCCTATAAATATTATGGTTTTTTAAAGCTTTGAAGATATGTTTTCTTAGAAATGCACAAGCCATTACAAGATGTGGCGCAGATATACTCTATCTAATCATTTTTATTAAATAATAGGAAACATTGAGCTTTTTCGAGATTTTAGTGTTCGAAAACCCTTGTTTTTTGAGCATTCTGACTCTTTTTTTCATTAACATCGAACTGGACATGGAATTCTATTATAATTTGTTTTTAAAATACTTAAAGAATTGCATAATTTCCTTAAATATGTGGCGCAGTTAGACCATTTCCAGCTCTTTTTTGCATAATTCTAGTAAAGTTTTCTCGATATAGTGAAAAAATAGACCAGGAGTGAGCTCATACTCGGTTTTGAAGTGTTTTTTGCCGTTTTTATCAAAAATAACGGTTCTGTGACTTTGTACAAGGTCCCACTTTCTTAGAGCAGACAAAGGCTTGTAAAACAGGCTAGGATCTTCTGTTCTTGAAATTCCAAGCTTCTTTTCAAGCTCTTTTGCCTCGATTTTACCTTTATTTTCCTTTAGAATCTTGATTATTTGGATGATTCTTTGTTTTAATTTAGCTGTTTTCGGATGGTTTCCTACTAAAAGATAAGGTATTATCTTCATACTTCCACCTTTAGAAAGACAGCTAGTATAACTAATATTATTATAATAGCTAAAACTGCCCCAAAAAACATCAGATCTTCTTTTGTTGAAGGTGTCATTTTCATTAGTCTCACTTTTCCATTATTTCGTGTTCATATCTTCATATTGTTTTTCCTCAAATTTATACTTTCTATATATGGAAAATAAGCATATCACATCAGAAAACTTATTCTAATTTTCTCTATTAATATATAAGAGAGAGAACGTTTGATCAAGGTCTCACAACAAAGAGAATATGGAAAATGAAAACTATTGTTTTATGGAAGAATCTTCTAACTCCTTTAATCCAGCAGAATCTCCTTTATATTTTATGGTAATAGGTTCTGGCCTTTTTAAAGTTGGTTCAGAAAAAGGAAAAGTTTTTCTAAAGGCTTGATATACTTCAATTACATTTTCACCTCTAACATAGATGATTGGTTGAAAATCTACTTCAAAACCAAGTTTATCCGGTTCACCAAAACGGCTAATTTGATAACCCAATTTTCTTAATAATTTATCAATTTGATTTAAATTCTGAATATGTGACCTGAAAGTCATTGATTAATTTATTCAAAGGAAAAAGATTTATAGTCTCATTCCTTTCTTATATATACTATAATATATATTTTATACATCATATTTAATAAAATTTCAGGGAATCCACAAATGCGCCAGATTATATAAAGCAAAATATGTTTTAAAGTATAGGTTAATGAGAAAAATCTTTAGAAATGCTCAATATCTCCAGAGTTCCACAAATCATTTAAAACATATTGACGATAGATATTTTGAAAGCCATAGTACAGAGAAGGCTAGTGGTGATAATATGGTCAAATCATTAAAGAGATTGGCAAAGTTTCTCTTTACTAACACACCTATTGGTTTAGGTACAGGGATGATAGAACACCACTTTGACGGCGATCTTAGGGTCATTGTAAACCAGAAAGTTCCTGGTGATTATTACACCTATTGGTTTATAGGTTACTCATTATTCGCTGGTCTAAACACCTTGCTAACTAAAGGTGATAAATGGAACAAATCGAGGATTGTTGACATAATTGCCAACACCATATATGGCATAACCATGAATGATATAGGGTGGTGGGTTGGCCAAGAAAAATCAGTTAATATAATAGGCAAGCCTAACCATGAAACCTGGCTAGGTGACTACTTTGGACCTATTGGAGATACTTTATCAATTAAAATTTTAGGTCTGCCAGCAGGGTATTTTGTCGCAGGTGGTATCTATATCATCTATCTGTCTTACTATTTGCACAAGGTATACAAGTGTCACAAAACAATAAAGAAAGCTGATCAAGAAGATTTAATGGAAAGGATTAATTACAAAATAAAATAGATTTAAGGACTCATTTTTTCTGCTTTCATCTTTCTATAGAACTCTAGGCCTTTGTCTGTAAGCTGCCAGTGGACGTCAGTTCTAACTCCAGGAACCTGCTTTCTCTGAACCAGTCCCTTTCTCTCCAAACTCTTCAAACTCCTGGAAACAGAGACTTTGATTTTGTTCGCTGTCTGGAACCCTATACTCTTGAAGTTAGACCTGCTTTTAGTCTTCCA
>Ga0209635_10003646_pt1 | contig 12030 bp, 11 predicted proteins | sample DeeMarSWOR230_32_FD_187463 | JGI IMG/M metagenome (GOLD analysis project Ga0209635, IMG submission 187463) | Marine sediment microbial communities from White Oak River estuary, North Carolina - WOR-2-30_32 (SPAdes) (version 2) | ecosystem: Environmental > Aquatic > Marine > Intertidal zone >...
TGTTTAAAATTTTTTCCTTGGTTTTTTCATGGTTCAAACTTTTAAAAGCCTTTATTACTGTATAAGGTATGGTCATTTCTTGAACGGATTTTCTTATAAAATTCTTCTAGTCTCTTACTCATAATTGATTCAAAAAATTCATATAGTTGAAAACTAGATAGATAAATTAAAATTCATAAATAAATTTATTATTTAATAGAATTAGCCTATATTCTTTATCATTTAAAGGAAGGCACAATGAGCTCTTTAGAATCTCCACTCCAAGAAACACTTGTCTTGAAAAAAAAGCTTTGCATTTTAGGAGGGATGGAACACTATAAGGATGAGTTTCAAAAAGAATTGAGTTCAAATGCCTTACCTATAGAAAATAAGCAAAATATAGGAGTAAATATAAGTAAAATTGATTTTTCATTTAAGAAAGGTGAAAAATATGAATTTCTTTTATGGAATATCGATTGTAGGCGACAGAGAGCTTATTTACGCACAATTTTTTATAATGGCGCTGAAGCGATAATAATACTTATATCTGAAACAAAAGTTGACCAAATTTTATATTATCTTGATGAAATCCAAGCACGAATCCCCTCAATTACTCTGGTTTTTTGTATCGTTCTTGAGGCTTTTACTAAGGATGAAATTATTCAAAGACATTTTAAAAGTGAAGATTTTATATCAAAAATCAAGTCATATAATATTCAAATTAATGAAATATCCAAGCCTTTAGATATTTTAAATCAAATCTGTACAACATTTTTAAAAAGAGATAAATATAAAGAAAGAGATAATGCCTACATCATTGATTTCATTCCTTTAAGTTTTCTACTACTCCAATCAGAGATTTCTGATGAATGTAACGATTATTATGAGCCTGAAATTCGTAATAATATGACCTTCCATCATATTAATACGGAAAAATTAGTGTCATACATCTTAAATTTAAGATTAGATGTTCAATTTGAAGCTAGTAATTGGCTTAAAATCAGAAATGAAGAATTTGGAACTTTTTCAATTTATCTAAAGAATGGCAACGTATATTATTTTCCCAAGATATGTGAAAATTGTAAGGAGAAAAAGTGTTTAAAATTGAAAAAAGCACCATTCTTTATTTGTATTGAAGCAGGAGAATCTGGAGGATGGACAAATATTAATGGATTTGATCAAAGCGAACTTCTAATTTTATCTAAAATTCTTGCTCTAAAAGAAGGAAATGAGAAAAATCTCCCTAATTCAGTCCTTAAACAAATTAATAATATTAATACATGTGAAAAAATTAAAAAATGAAAAAATGACAACTACATTAAAAACGTTTGAATTAAGAACAAAAGCTTATTGTGATATTATCAATATAACTGAACCAGTTCAACAATGTATACGCGATAGTGGCATAAATGATGGAATTGTAAATATCCATGTTGCTGGCTCTACAGGTGCAATATCCACCATTGAATATGAGCCAGGGTTAGTAAAGCATGATATACCTGAGTTATTGGAAAAGTTAATACCTTATGATAAGAATTATGCTCATCATAAAACTTGGCATGATTATAACGGAGCAGGACATTTAAGAAGTTTCTTAATAAAGACATCTCAAGTTATCCCATTTAAAAAGCAAAAATTAATTTTAGGAACCTGGCAACAGATTATTTTCATCGAATGTGATGAAAAAGGAAGACATAGAAAACTTTACTGTATGATTGTAGGCGATTAAACGACTTTTACATATTAAAAAAAATAAATAAAAGTTTATTTTGCTTTAGAATTTTTAATCAAATTGTCTAATTCTGTTATTATTATCTGATATTTATCCCGTAGACGTATTTTCTGAAATTTCTCTGTAAGATCCATGACAGATTTATCAAATTGTTTTACTTTTTCAGTAAAAACTGGGATTTTTTTGTATGTTTCTTTAATTTCTTCTTTTAGACTAATTTGATACTCTAAATTTTTTAAAAAATTATTCTCTACTTCTGTCAAATTATCAACCTCTTTTATACATTAAATCATTGAGTAAAATCAGATTGTCCACGTTAAAAAATATAAATATCATATAAATGTCATCGGAAATACTCTAAAATTACGATTCTTTTTGTAGGTTTTCTCAATAAATTGAAATAAGAAACATAGGAATAATATTTAGATAAGATCTTGATAATATAACGATCAATACACTTATTAATATCAATAGATTAAATTAAAAACCCTCTTTTGCATTAACAGAAGTTTAAATTTATTTGAATCTATTATTTTATTAATCTCAAAAAATACCTTAAACAAGAGTGACTTAAATTCTATGGAAAGCTTATTGAAAATTATTGTAAGTGGATTAGATAACGCTGGTAAAACTTCAATCTTAACAGCATTAGACAAAAAATATGATTTTGAAAAAGATATTGTCCAACTTAAACCTACCATCAGAGTGGAATATCATAAAATGAATTTCTTACGCAACAATTGCGTGATATGGGACATGGGAGGTCAGGAAACTTATCGTGAAATTTATGTCAATTATCAAGATGTTTACTTTGATGCTACTGATTTACTTATCTATGTAATTGATATTCAAGATCCTGAACGTTTCGATAATTCAATGGAATATTTAAATGCGATTTTAACCTTTTTCTCTGAAAGTAAAATGGAAGTTCCAATAATTATTACTTTTCATAAGTATGATCCTGAGTTAAAAGCTAATGAGGAGATTCTGGCAAATATTAAAAAATTAAGAGAAAAGATTTTAAATGAATATTCTGATTTCAATATTCTCTTTCAGCAATCAAGTATTTATGACATAATTTCAATTGTTCAATTAGTTTCATATGGACTGTCTGTTTTTGATAAAAAATTCTTCGAGTTAAGCGAACTTTTGGAATATTATATAGATATCTTCAATAATCAAGCTCTTATTGTATTTGATCGTAATGGGATAATTGTTTCTGAATATTATAGTGATATTGAACCCGATGTCTACGTTGAGCTTTTAGAATCAATTAAAGAGCATTTGTTTTTACTTAAACGAATGGATGAGGAAAAATACGAAGGTAATTTTGATTTTATTTCAACTGAAGGAAAATTGTTTTCGTATTTATTAAAAACGAAAATAAATAACGATGTATTTTTCGTGTCAGCAGTACTTAAAGAAGAACAAAAACTAGAGTTTTTTGAAAAGTTCCCTAATTTTCTTGATGATCTAAAGAAGATTATCAAAAAATTAATTTAAATTGAATTTAAGAGAAAAGAATAATTTTATTCTATTTTTAGAAGCGTTCGAGCCTTATCTATAAGTTTCTCCTTTTTCTTTTGATGGTTTTTAATAAATTTTATTACTTTTTCGACACATTCACGTTTATGGTCTCCACACATCAATTCTCCTTTAACACACATTTCAAAATCTTTTGCTAGCTTTTCATCATCTTCCTCAAAATGATACATAAGCATTTTATAGACCATACACTTTTGAGGTTCGCCACCTAATTCTTTCTGTTCTTTCAAATTTCTTCTCCCACCGGTGAGTGCTCCTTTAACCTTTCTTTCAATTGATTCTAGTGGTTCATTAAATGTAAAGGAACTATTCGGATTCCTCTTTGCCATTTTTTCTGAACCATCAATTCCAGCTAATAAATAATGATAAGTAGCACCTGGTAAGAAAAATTTCTTATAATTTCTACGGGTTAAATCTCTAGTAAGACGTAAATGTGGATCTTGGTCAATTCCCACTGGTACTAGAGTTGGTTGTGGGCCTTCTATTACTTGGGGTAAAATTATATCACCGACTTGAACTAATGATGCGATGTAAAGCCCAAATGTTCGTTCTCCATAAATCGCGTTCAACATATTTTGTGTAACCAACCTACTCACCTTAAAGCAAATATCCTTGACATGCGGTTCTTTTGATTGCCTCCAAATATATGCTTTTTCTGGAGAGGGGTCTAAACCAAGTGCTAGTATATCTGCCATATTATCAATAGCATTTTCTTCTGCATCTTCCCAAGGTATCCCGTTGTCCTCCCAAGACTCAATATCGGCAATTCCATAATACGCTTTTCCTCCCATTTTCTGAAATTCAACGATCTCTAACGCAGTAGTTGATGTACCTAAATGAAACGGACCGGAGGGTTTGATGCCGGACATCACAGCCCATGGTTGACCCTTCTCTATTGCTTTAATAATAAGACCTAAATCTCTATGTCCAAAGATGATTTTCCTTCTTATAAAGCGATTCTTTTCCATCTTAAGGCGTAATGAATCTGTAATTTCCTCGATCCCGAATTCTTTTATTAATCTAGTATAGTCTTCATCTTCGAGCGCTGACCCCCCCCATGGGTCTATTTTGAAATCGTCATCCATGCTTTTCTTCACTCTTTTAATGTTTGTTGTTATTAAGAATTATAGTTCTATAATAAATTTTAATACGGTCAAATTAAGTTTCAAAAATCTAATAAATGAAAAAATGTTAAAAAAATTTCAAATAAAGTTAGATTTTACTAAACTTTTATATATTTCTCATAATAAAATATATTGATCGTTCCAATCATAATTATATTTAGGAAGATTTTTGATGAAAAAAGAGAAAGCCCTCGATGAAATCGATCGAAACATCCTTAGAATATTACAAGCTGATGCGAGAAAATCATACAGGGAGATACAGGATGAATTAGGAATATCCATTGGGACTATCCATAATCGAATCGCCAAATTAAAGAAGCATGGGGTGATCGAGGGCTATACACTTCGTTTAAATAACGAAAAACTTGGCTATAAATTGACATTTCTCATAAGAATTAACTGCGATGGTAAATTTACAGAAGAGATCTTAAATGATCTCAAAGAAATTCCTGAAGTATGTTCAATCTTTCACACAACAGGAGATCAATCTGCAGCGCTGATTTGTCGGTTTAAAGAAAGCGAAGATGTTCATAATTTCATCCGAGAGCTAAATCAAAAAGAATATATTAAGAGAACTAATTCTAACATGATTTTGAAGGAATACAAAAATAGTTCTTACGTGGAATTTCATTAATATAATTTTGAAATCTGAATTATTATTATAGTTTGAACAGATTTAACTCTCTATCGACGTTTGCAACCAAATAAAGAAAACTTTTTTAATTTTTGTGATTTAGAGATCATTAAATAATCAATAAATCATTAATTATACAAAAGTGTGAAAAATGAGTAACGTTCCAATAATCATATTAAAAGAAGGTACAGAAGAAGTTCGTGAAAAAGAAGCTCGTAAACAAAATATCAATGCTATGGTCGCAATTGCAGAAACTGTCCGATCAACCCTTGGTCCTAAGGGAATGTCGAAAATGTTAGTTGATTCTATGGGAGACGTAACGATTACTAATGATGGAGCAGAAATTTTATCCAATTTAGACATCGAAAATATTGCAGCGAACATGATGGTTAATGTGGCAAAATCCATTGATGATGATATTGGTGATGGGACTACATCAGCGGTAATCTTTTCTGCTACTTTATTAAATAACGCTTTAGAATTGATTGAACAAGACATTCATCCAAAACCTATTATACATGGATATAAACTCGCAGCTGACAAGGTTCTTGAAATAATTAAAGAAATTGCTGTCAAAATTTCAAGTGATAATGATGAGGTTCTTAAAAATGCGGCTAAAACTGCTATGAATGCTAAAGATATTTCTCCCTTAAAAGATTTTTTCGCTGATTTAGCTCTTAGAGCAATTAAAAATATAGCTGATGATGAAGGTAAAACTTTCTCAAAAGTAGGCAATGTAAAAATTGTTAAAGCTCCGGGAAAATCATTAAGAGAAACAGAATTAATTAATGGTGTTTACACTCAAAAAGAAAAGGTTAATTCGATGATGCCAGATACGATAAAAAATGCAAAGATCGCCGTCATTCGCCGTAAGCTCGATGTAAAAAAGACAGAATTTGATGCGCAAGTTCGGATCTCCAGCCCCGCAGAAATCCAAAAGTTCCTTGACCAAGAAGATAAAATCCTCACAGATTACTTAAAGATATTTAAGGATTTAGGAGTTAATTTAATTGTCAATAGTAGTGATATCTCTGATAAATTTGGTGCTTATTTAGCAAGAGAAGGAATAGCAGGAATTAAAAATGTCGGTGAGAGTGATTATAAATCAATATTAAAAGCCGTCGGTGGTAACCTTGTAGATGATTTAAGTGCACTTTCGGAGGATGATTTAGGATTTGCTGAAAGAGTACATTTTGAAAAATTAGGTGATGATGAATATACATTATTTTCAGGATGTAAAAATCCTAAATCGGTTTCTATCTTACTCAAAGGAGGGCTTGATAAGATACTTAGTACAGCAGAAGTCTCTTTACATGATGTATTATGTGTAATCGCTAAAATTCTTGACACTAAAATGGTTGTGGCTGGTGGAGGGGCAATATATATTGAACTTGCCAAAACAATTAGAGATTATGCCAATCAGATTAGTGGGAAAGAACAACTTGCGGTAAACGCTTTTGCTTTAGCACTTGAAGAGATCCCAAAAACTTTAATTAAAAATGCTGGTCTGGAAGAAATCGAGAAAATCACTGAACTAAGAGCTGCCCATAGAACTGATGCCGATAAGTGGATAGGAATTGACACTATTACAAACACAATTGGAGACAATTTTGAAAAGGGGATCGTTGAACCTGCTGAATTAATTAACCATATCATAAAATCTGGTAGTGAACTAGCAACTCTTATCCTAAGAGTAGACAGGATTATTAGCTCAAAAGGTTCTAAACCTGAAGGGTTATAGTAGTTAAAAACAATTCTTTTTTATTTCCTTTTTTTATTATTTTTTAATTAGTTTTATTCAACAACTTCTCTGGTTCCAAGATTCTAATTTCATTTACTATAGATATCCGTCTGGAAATCTGAAAGTATAAAAAAGTAAAATTAAAAAAGCTCAGAACTTTTTATAACACCTCTATAGTCAATATTAATTAATTCTATAAGAAAAATTGCTAAAAAAATTAAAATGGAAGTTATCGATAGAAATAACCTTGATAAATTAGAGGCTCTCAATAATAAGCATGTCCTAAAAATCATAAATGATTTTATCACACTATGTAAACCTTCTAAAGCGACTGTTATAACAGATTCAAAAGAAGATATTGACTATGTAAAAAAAAGAGCTATTGAAGTCGGGGAAGAAGAGAAATTAAACCTAAAAGGACACACTATACATTATGATGGATTTTTTTCAATGGCTAATCATGATCAAGCTAGAGACAAGGAACATACTCAAGTACTCGTACCTAAAGACGAATTGGAGTTGTATCCATGGATAAATACGATGGAAAGAGAAAAAGGCTTGAATGAAATCTTGGAAATAATGGATGGATGTATGGTGGGTCATGAATGTGCGATAAGATTTTTCTGTTTAGGACCAAAAAACTCAAAATTTTCAATTCTAGCACTTCAAATGACTGATTCGTTTTATGTAGCACATAGTGAAGATTTATTATATCGAGCAGGTTATGAGGAATTTAAAAATTTGAATGGTTCTGATAATTTTTTCTATTTTATCCATTCTTCTGGCGAACTAATTGGTGATCCACCAGTTACTAAAAATCTTGATAAAAGAAGAATTTATATCGACTTAAAAGAAGGACGTGTACTTTCGGTAAATAATCAATATGCAGGAAATTCATTAGGCTTAAAAAAGCTCGCTTTACGATTAGGAATTTATAAAGCTAATAATGAAGATTGGTTAACAGAACATTATTTTATAATGGGAATTCATCCAAAAGGAAAAAATAGAACCTCATTTTTCTGTGGCGCATTTCCCTCAGCATGTGGTAAAACCAGCACTGCTATGTTACCAGGACAAACTATAGTGGGTGATGATATAGCTTATCTTCGAGTTTGGGAAGATGGTTATGCTCATTCAGTAAACATTGAGAGAGGTATTTTTGGAATTATTAAGGATGTTAATGCTAAAGACGATCCTGTTATATTTGATGCACTAACAACTCCCCGAGAAACCATTTTTTCAAATGTTCTTGTTAAAGATGGAACTCCTTATTGGATTGGGGATGGGCGACCAATTCCAGATGAGGGATTTAATTTTTCAGGTAATTGGAAAAAGGGAAAAAAAGATGAAGATGGGAGAGAAATTCCTCTTGCACATCCAAATGCTCGGTATACAATTCGCATTGAAGAATTAAATAATGCAGATCCAAATCTCCATGATCCAAACGGAGTACCTGTCCATGGCATTTTGTATGGAGGTCGTGATAGTAATACAATGCCCCCTGTTATTGAAAGTCTCGATTGGAAACATGGGGTTTTTTTAGGAGCCTCAATTGAATCAGAAACTACGTCTGCCACCCTTGGTGCTGAAGGAGTCAGAACCCAACAGCCTATGGCTAATTTAGATTTTATGGTAGTCCCACTTGGAAAATATATAAAAAACCACCAAAAATTCGGTAATAGATTAGATCATTGCCCTAAAGTATTTGCCACAAATTATTTTCTTAAGAATGAGGAGGGTAAATATTTAAATGGAATTTTAGATAAGCTTTGTTGGGTAATTTGGGCAGAAGGGCGAGTTTATGGTGATTTTGAGGCTATTAAAACGCCAATTGGTTATATTCCGGAATACCCAGATTTAAAAGTTTTATTTAAACAATATCTTGATAAAGAATACCTCGAAAAAGATTATATTAAACAATTTTCTATTCGTCCTAAAAAAATTTTAGAGAAATTAAATCGTATTGAAACAATGTATGAAGAAGAACGGGATGTGCCCAAATTTTTCTGGAACATACTTAAAAATCAGAGAATCAATTTACAAGGTTTGCAAAAAGAGTATAATATGGAAGAAATTTCATCACTATTACTAAAAAAATGATTTAACATTAAAAAAGAATTAAACTAGGTATTTCAACCCACTTCTTACTTTATAAACCTTTTTAATTCGATCTACTTCGATAAATCGTTTGATTTCTAAATTATTTAATAAATCTCGCATTTGAATCTTATCTTTATTTAATTCCTGAGCTAAACCTTCAATATTATTTTCATATTCACGAAGAGTTTGCAGTAATGATGAATATTCTTCATAAATATGATTTACTAAATAAGTAACCGATTCTTTTATGTTTTCTCCAGTTTTTGTGCTCGTAGGGAAGATTTTACTATCTTCAGGTAAATAATTTTGAGAACGGATCACTTCTGGTGGTCTGGCTCCTTCAATATCCTGTTTATTTGCTACATAAGTAATTGGAGTATTAGGAGGTAATAGTTTTCGAATAGAATTTAGTATTACAATTGCACTATCATCTTTTTCAGGAGCAGCGGCATCAAAAATAAATATTACTCCATCCGAACCATTGGTGACTATGCTTCTCATTATTGAGAACCTTAAAAGACCTGGAGTACCAAATAAATAACAATCAAATCCATTTAACTTTACACTTCCAAGATCCATCCCAACCGTATAAAATTTTTCATCCTTTCCTTTTGCTTCTACATTCAAAGCATTTGGATCTAACGCTTTTATAAAACTTGATTTACCCGATTGTAATGGACCAGACACCAGTATCTTTATTGTTGTTTCACCAAATTTTTAGTAATGCAAATGTAACTTAGATTTTACTTTTTTATTAGGATATATAAAAGCATGATATACTTGGATATTATATTTATTATTACCTTTTTAATATTTTTAATAGTCCATTTATGCTTTAAATATTAATATCTTATTTTTCATTTCAAGTTTTTGTAAAAATTTAAGAAAGAAAATTTGTAGTTATAATTACAAATTATCGCATAAGTCTTTCAGTTTTAAATAAGATTTTCTAAAATTTCTCTTTAATTTATTTTGCTTCAAATTCTATAGCTCTTTCCACCTTTTTTTTACTAAAATTAATAATGAAAATATCGGATTTTGAATTTTTTTTCCTGATTTATTATTTTTTTCCCGATTAATTATTCTTACAAAAATAGCTATCTTTTACTATATTTTGAATGAATATTCAAAATTGAAAATTAAAAAAGTTATAAAATTCTTAATTTAATACTTTTTTCTTACTAATCTTCTGAAATAATAAATAAAAATGTCGAAAATTTTAAAAAAAGTTGTTAAAATCCGAAATGGTAAAGAATCTTTAAATAGGAAGATCGATCTTAATTATAATATTGGAAAAAATTATTGTAATCCTTAAAAATATAATAAATATATTATTAAAAATATCAATATTTATAAGGTTAGAAAATTAGAACCTAAAACATATTAAATTAATGAATTTATGGTTTAAGAAATTATGCAAATGGTTGATTTTGAATTTCGAAATGAGCTTATAAAGGAAGATTTCTCATTAAATTATTGTTATCAATGTGGAACTTGTTCTAGTTCATGTCCTGTAGCTCTTATCACCGAAGGCGAATATAATCCTAGAAAGATTATCGAACAATCACTTTTAGGGCTTAAAGAGTTACTTATAAAGGAACAAAAACCTAATGTATGGTTATGTTGTACATGTCAGATGTGTGTTGAGGAATGTCCCCAAAATGTTTTCTTAACAGAAATATTTGAAAGGATTAAAAATAAGATTGTATTAGTAGGAGAACCTTATCCTGAAACTTTTAAATCACAAGCAAAGAGTATTATAGAAAGCGGGTTAGCAATTCCTCTTACTCAACCAATCATTCGTAGAAGAAACCAATTGGATCTTCCGGAAGTAGAATCAGCTAATATTGATGAGATAAAAAAATTATTAACTGCCACTGATTTTGAAAAAAAAGCAAAAATATTAGAGGTAAACAAATAAGATGTCTTATAACTATTTTTTAGGTTGTGTAATCCCTGGAAGACTTCCATTTTTAGAGGCATCAGCACGAAGAACATTTGAAAAAATCGGTATGAAAGTTGGAGATCAAGCTAAATGCTCATGTTGTCCAGATCCCACTGGAGCCGCTCAATTGGATCATGAAACATTCTTAGCCTTGGGAGCAAGAAATCTATGTCTTTTTGAAGAAAGTAATAATAATATATTGAGTCTTTGTTCTGGATGTACAGAATCTCTCAAAACAGTTAAACATCTTTTAGATAATGATGATGAGAAAAAAAAAGAAATTAATTTGAAATTAAAATCAATAGGAAAATCTTATAAAGGAAATATTCAAATCAAACATTTTGCTGAAGTGTTATATGAAAATATTGAGAAAATTAAAAAACTGGTTAAAAAACCATTAAAAGATTTAAAAGTTGCAGGTCACCCTGGATGTCATTATTTACGACCATCTGAGATAATAAACTGGGATGATCCACTCAATCCTAAAACATTAGATGAATTAATTGAAGCAATTGGAGCAGATCCTGTTGAATATAATTTGAAGAATGAATGTTGTGGAAATCCCTTAGAAAAATCTGATAAAGAGATCTCCCTAAGTATGTTAGAAAATAAACTTAAAAGCATGAGAGAAGCAGGAGCAGATTGTATTGCTTGTGTTTGCCCCGCCTGTTATCAACAATTCGATTTCAATCAGAGAGAAATAAATAAGAAAAATAATACAGATTACAAATTTCCAGTTTTCTATATAACAGAACTTATTGCTTTAGCTTTAGGAATTGATACAGAAAATCTTGGTTTAAATTTCCATCGAGTTAAAGTAAATGAAGTTATGCAAAAAATTACTTAAAATTATGGAGGTGCACTAAGTTGGGTGAAAATTTAAAAAAAGTTATGGTTATTGGAGGAGGAATTGCAGGAATTCAAGCATCTTTAGATTTAGCCGAAAGAGGTATAGAAGTTGAATTAATTGAGAAGAATGCCTGTATTGGTGGAAGGATGGCACAACTTGATAAGACATTTCCTACAAATGACTGTTCTATCTGTATTTTAGCCCCTAAGCTCGCAGAATGTTTTCGGCATCCAAATATTACGCTGCATACGCTTTCAGAGGTAAAAAATCTATCAGGCAAACCTGGGAATTTCAGTGTGAAAATACTTAAGAAAGCTAGGTATGTGAAAGAAGAGGAGTGTATAAATTGTGGACAATGTATAGAAAAATGTCCAATGAGG
>Ga0209635_10003649_pt1 | contig 12022 bp, 7 predicted proteins | sample DeeMarSWOR230_32_FD_187463 | JGI IMG/M metagenome (GOLD analysis project Ga0209635, IMG submission 187463) | Marine sediment microbial communities from White Oak River estuary, North Carolina - WOR-2-30_32 (SPAdes) (version 2) | ecosystem: Environmental > Aquatic > Marine > Intertidal zone >...
GACGGCCTGACCCAGGAGATGATCACCGAACTGGGCCGCCTCCATCCTGAGAGCCTGAGCGTCATCGCCCGGGCCTCGGTGATGCGCTACAAGAAAGGCGACACTCCGGTGGATCAGATCGGCCAGGAACTCGGGGTGAACTATGTCCTGGAAGGCAGCACTCTGCGGGAGGCGAACCTCGTCCGGGTCAATGCGGTCTTGATCCAGGTTGTCGACCAGACCCAGCTCTGGGCGGACAGCTACAAACAGGAATTCTCGGGTATCCTGGCCCTGCAGAGTGAAGTGGCGGAGAGCGTGGCCAAGGCGCTGTCGATTAAGCTTCTTCCGTCCGAGAAAGACCAGCTGGCCAAGGTCAGTCCCGTCGACCCAGAAGCCCACGAAGCCTATCTCAGGGGTATGTACCATTGCCAGAAAGTGACCCCGGGGGATCTGGACACCGCCGAAAAGTACTTCGACCTGGCCCTGGAGAAGGATTCCTCTTTCGCACCGGCATACGTCGGCCGGGCCTGGGTCTGGGTGTTTCGTAACCAGTGCGGCATGGCGTCGCCCGGGGAGGCGGGACCGAAGGCCAAGGCCATCAAGTGGTTCGGTCAAGGTCTCGAGGTCCATGATCCGGCGTCGCCATACCTCAGCTGTTTTCCGATATACGATGACATTCGCCCCGACCCCAGGATCCAGGAATTATTGCGCAAGATGAACCTCCCGGTGGATGAGAAGGAATAGGAAGGACGCTGATCCTGGTATTGCTGAGGTGGATGCGAGGGAGCGGCTGGCGGGGTTGACGGGTAATTGAGGCGAGTGGATGTCATAGATTTTACTCCTGGCCTGCCTGATTTGGGGCAGAAAATCCCCAAACCAACACGACAAAAAGTCGACAATCCCACAGAAGAGGTGGAAAGTAAGAGGGGCGTAAATCATTTAAAATCAGGCCATTAGAAAGGATTTTATTTTTCCGATAGACGGACTCCGGATCCGTAGGTCGGGCGTTCGAATCGCCCCAGGCGTGCCACTTGCTACCCCTGTTCTTGCATCTAAATCAACAACTTACAACTTATTTATAATTATTTACAGTTTTCTCAGATTAAGTTAGTTTATGTCATTTTAAGTCATTTTTAGTGACATTTTACTGACCGAATTACTGACCGGGAAAATTATTGAATAAGACTGCCATGCATTCAATAGGAGGCGGAAAGCTCAGTTGGGAGAGTGCTTGACTGGCAGTCAAGAGGTCGTGGGTTCAAATCCCATCAGCTCCACCATTCTTTCTCCTGAAAAACCTTAATTTTGTTTTTAGCCTGAGTCAATTTAACTGAGCAATTTTCAGTCATTTTGTCCACACCGTGTCCACACAGGATTTTAAAGGCTTAGTCTATTAAAAGAGGGACACATGACTCTGGATCATGGAATCGGGGTTCGAATCCCTGCTTGCCAGCCACCCTGGAAATACCACGTTTTAGGGGGGAAAACAGTAAAATTTCGATCCCACTGATTTACTCATCATTAAGCAAATGTAGGCGATTTTAAGCAGTTTCCATCACAAAACGTCACGAAAAGCTCACGCGTACAGCTTGGCGATTTTATTCATTCTGTGTCAGCGTGACATGGGGAGAGGTCTAAGCTAGGAGTAAAATGAAGGAGCAAAATCGTCGCTTAAGGGTGTGTCCGAATCATTCGACGACATACGCTTTTTGACTTGTTGACCTTGGCGTTTTGGGTGTGATACTCTAATTATAAAGTGTCAGTGGATGGAAATTTCGGGAAATTGTGAGGGATTTGGAGCTTGGCCAAAAAGGAATTTCTTATCGTGCAAAATTAATATTAGTCTAATGGGTGATGGGATGCATTACTGCAGTCTATATAGTAGTTAGTACAAATAATCGTACTTGTATTGGTATAAGGAGGTAAAAATGAATAGAGCATTCATGAAAATAGCAGTTTTTCTTGTATTAACGGTAGTGCCGTTTATACTGGTAGCAAGCACAGGAGCATCTAACGACAGCCTGCAGTCGGCAAACAAGTGGCAGTCTCCACCCGAAGATATACTAAAGGTGCTTCACGCACCTCAGCTTCCTTGGGTATGGACAGCACCAACAGGTGAGTACTTGTTCCTCGCCGATCCTGTACTCTATCCACCTCTTAGCGAGCTAGCAGCACCGATGCGCAAGCTGGCTGGAATCCGTGTCAATCCCGCCAACAACGGACCTCATGGCGTCCACGGGGGTACATCCCCACGCCTGGTCCGGATCGATGATGGTGCCACAACACCGCTTGAACTGCCAATGAACGCAGAGATCTATGACGTGGAATGGACTGTGGACGGCCAACGCTTTGCACTTACCGTTTTGTATCACGATCGCATCGAACTGTGGATTGGATCGGTAGAAGGCAAAATGAACAGGATCGAAGACATGGCTCTAAATCCTTTGATGGGCAACGCCGTAGCGTGGCTACCCGATCAGAAGCGTCTACTGGTCCGGCGAATCCCGCATCGAGGACAGGCACCCGAGCCACCGGTGATACCTGTGGGCCCAGAGATCCTCGAAGGAGCAGGTGCCTCAGCCCGATCCACTTACGAAGCGCGTAATCTACTCGAGACGGCTCACGACGATGCTCTTTTCGATTACTACACTACCTCCGAACTGGTTATCATTGATCCGGCGACAGGCAAGGTGAATGTCGTTGGCGAACCTGCTCCCTACATCACAGCCGAGTTCTCACCGGATGGCAAGTATCTCCTTATCGAACGTCTGGTCGGTCCCTGGTCCCACGAGGTGGCGTGGTGGCGCTTCGCCAGCGAGATCGCAGTGTGGAACGATAAGGGAGAGCTGGAAGCGAGCATCGCCTCTCTTCCTGTGGCCGATGAGGTTCCGGTCCACGGTGTGCCGTTGGGCCCGCGCTCGGTTTCGTGGCGTCCTACAGCCCCCCATACGCTATACTGGGTAGAGGCACTCGACGGCGGAGATCCCGTTGCCAAGGTGCTCCACCGCGACCGGCTCATGTGTTTGGACGCGCCTTTCACAGCAGAGCCCAAGGAGGTTTTCAGAGCTGAACACCGTATCCAGCCCTGGATGAATGCCTGGGGTACCGAAGGCGGAATGCTAATGCTCACCCAGCGTGAGCGAATACGCCGCTGGCGCTACGTCTGGCTCCTGGATGTTGACGAGGGAACATCACGCGTGTGGTTCGATCTAGACGAGGACGACCGGTACGGAGATCCAGGCTATCCTCTGCTCCGTCTACTGCCCAATGGTCGCTGGGTATTACACCAAAAGGAAGATGAAGTCTATTTCAGAGGAAGCGGCGCCACCGACCTGGGTGACAGGCCCTTCCTGGACCTTCGCCACCTTGAAACCGGTGAGTCCAAGCGACTGTTCCGTTGCGATCCTGAACGCTACGAATACTTTGTGGCGTTTGCCGGTGACGAAGACCGTTTTGTGTTGAGCTCCGAGTCCACAGTCGACGTACCCAATTACTATCTGGCCACCTTTAGCAAGGAGATTGAAGCAGCCGAAGGCGAGGCAACCCGGGCGTTGACTCGTATACCAATCACACGCTTCGAGGACCCCACTCCAAGGCTACGAGAGATCGAGAAACGCATTGTGCGTTACGAGCGCGAGGATGGTGTTCCCCTCAGCTTCCAGCTCCTTCTTCCCCCAGGCTACGAAAAGGGCACACCATTACCCACAGTGCTCTATGCTTACCCCCTTGAGTACTCCGGTGCAACCACCGCCGGACAGGTCAGGGGCTCAGCCCAACGCTTTATGCGTTTATACGGTGCTTCCCACCTCTATTTCCTGCTCCGGGGTTACGCAGTGCTCGACCAGACAGCCATGCCAATGATAGGCGATCCCGAGACTACCTACGACACCTTCGTGCCACAGTTGGTGGCTGACACGGAGGCCGCGGTGGCCAAAGCCGTCGAGATGGGAGTGACCGATCCTGAGCGGATCGGAGTTATCGGTCACAGCCACGGCGGGCTCATGGTGGCAAACCTCCTAGCTCACACTGACCTGTTTCGGGCCGGCATTGCACGTAGCGGTTCATACAATAAGACTAATCAGCCTTTTGGTTTCCAATCCGAGCGTCGTTCCCTCTTCGAAGCGAGGGATGTCTATATCCAGGTCTCGCCGACTTTCTTCGCCGACCAGGTCAACGAGCCAGTCCTGATCATCCACGGTAACGACGACTCAAACCCGGGTACCCTAACGTTCCAGTCCGAAGTTTTTTTCGAAGCAGTACGCGGTTCGGGAGGCACTGCCCGGCTAGTGTTGCTGCCTTTCGAGGACCACGGCTACCGGGCACGAGAGAGTGTGGAACACGTGCTATGGGAACAGCTCAGGTGGTTCGACAAGTACGTAAAGGGTGCTGGAAATGTAACACCCCAAAGCTCCGACTTGGAATAAAGCCAAAAGAGGCATTACGCACTACCAAAAGATCATCGTCACCGTGAGTGGGACCATGCGTATCATTAATTAAATAGACAAAATCATTGATAAACATGGTGGATGGCCAGATGCCTTTATATAAGGCGACTGGAAGCCCGAAGCTCCTGGCTCTGGCTTCTCGCTGACGAAATGACGGCTGAGCTGGATTGACGCCTCGCTAGATAGACAAGTAAAGGGTTGTATCACCTCAACCTCTGGAAGGACGCTGATCATGATATAGCTGAGATTGAAGATGTCAGAACGATGCCTGCAGGATTGGAGGGATAATAATTTAACACAAATTTTGAGGGCTAATTAGGGAAATACAAATATGACAAAAAATGAGTTTGAAAGCCTCCTCCAGAATGGAGAGTATCAAAATCTTGGGTGGAAAAAAGACTGGCCACCTGGTTTTATTGGAAGGAAGGGGAATCCCACATGGGGCAAATGGCGTGGAGAGTTGCTGACATACCTACAAAATGATAATAAGCATAAAATCCAACACCATGATAAACTATTAGTGTTAATATTTTTAAGTTCTTCACTTTTTTAAGCTTTTTTAAGAAGTTTACAATTGCTTAGGTACTAGAGGGAATGATAAGCTGCAAATAGGCTAAAGAAAGGAAAAATTTAACAAAAAAGCATATATACTATGGCGATACAAAGTATAATGTATAGATGAAGGGATATAAAAGGAGTTCAAAGGTCAAGGAAAAAATGAACGATTTTAGGCCTGAACGCATTTTCATTTACGAAAAGATAAAAGATTCAGAAATGACAAGAAAGATTATCACTCAATTTCCATCTGCAAAGATGTCACTTTCCCCTACTGTCTATATTTTATGGCATATGTCCTCTACAAAGGATGAATAGGAAGGCTTCATTAAGAGAAAAAAAATAAAATAACTTGGCACAATATTTGCCCTAACTGTATTTGAAGGAGAGAACAGATAGAAAAAGAATAGTAATTGGGTGGGACAATGCGAAACTTAACAAAGTTGGTTCTCTTAGCCTTTATGACCTTTTTGCTGGGGACAAAAATTCTACCTTCACAAGAGCTAAAATACCCTGTGAGAGAGATGCCCGATGTAAAAGTATCTATTTCTCCTTTAAATCCCACAACTAAAGATAGGATCACTTTCACTGTGACTGCATATGGAAATAGTGGCCCATCCATCGAAAGGATCGTTATCGTAGTGAATAACAGGAAAGTTAAAGTTTGTTCAATGTCTCCTTGTGTTTATAGAGGAGGGCCTTATCGTGAAGGACTTCTGAGTTATGAAGTAACGGTTTATGATAAAGGAGTGGGTCCCTACACCCCCGATGGAGTTTGGACTTGCCAGCGAAAAGTCGAAGTAAAAAAATCGGAATCTATACATAAGAAAGAAGTAGGATCATATCGAAGAATGGTTGATTTAATTCCACTCGCAGAGAGCGAAAATACTCAATGGCTGAATGGTACGGTTGCCCTTCCCTTCCCGGGGGAAGATGGTGATTACAGCGGTTTCGCTAGCTATTGGCATAATTCATATTTAGAGGATGGGAGAGTCTATCCTAAAGTCTTGTTAACATATCCTGAGTGGCGAAATGAGTATGGATCGATTGTAGGAATATTTAAGATCGAAAATCTCGCTAACAATGCAATATTTAAAGCAAAGGTAGGCTTTTTAGAGGAAGCTATCCAATCGGATGGTGTAGAGTTTAGAGTCTTTGTGAAAAGTGAACCATTTTTTTATTCTGCAAGGCGGTGCTATTATGATGGATGTCTAGATGATCTTATCTTCGATCTGGATAGATATGCAGGTCAGAATGTCGAGATTGTCTTAGTAGTCAAGGCATTGAAAACATCCACTCAGGATTGGGCTGTTTGGGTCGATCCAAGGATTGAATGGTAAGTGTCTACTCCCCCTCCTTCGGCTTAAGCTCCATGCCGAGTTGCATCATGAGTCCCAATCTATCAGATATTTCCCAAGTTTCAACAATCTTTGCATCTTCAATGCGGAATATTTGAATGGCACTAACTTCAAACTTGTTGCCAGTAGCTGGAATACCCTCAAGCTCTCCTTGATGAGTCCCTCGACCGATAAACCTGACCACAACTTTATCTCCCTCGGCAATGATATCTTCAATAGTCAAGGTGAGGTCGGGAAAAGCATGCCAAAATATTTTTAGCCCTTCAAATGCTTCTTCAAATGCAATGGGTGTTGTACTGACTGATGGATGGAACCATGTAGCATTCGGAGCAGACATCTCATTCAAAATATCAATGTTTCTATTGTTCTCTTCTTCAAAAAAATTACGTATCAACGCCTTATTCTGCTCCTCAACCTCTGCCATCGCTTCCTTGTCCTGGCAGCCGACCATAAAGGATAGAATCAGAGTCAAAGGTAGAATTATGCAAAGTTTTTTCATCATTTCCCTTCTCTGAAAACTTGGTACCTGATTAGCTACTTTTTCTCTTCTTGTGGTTCTGGGGGCTGTGGAGGAGTAAGGGTAAAGCCGAGTTGTTGCATTACATCCAACATATTGTAAAACACCCATTGCTCTACGGTCTTTTCGTTTACACGCCTAGAAATAGACACTCCAGATACCTGCACCTTTTTTCCTGTAGGTGGAAGCTCCCCCATAGGTGTTTGAAGCGGTCCCGTGTTTGTTCCTGTTACTGTCCAGAGGAAGACACCTTTGTCATCTTTCACTATTATCTCATCGAATGTCAAATTAAAGTCAGGGTATTGCGTGCGAAGAGATGTAATTGACTGCTTAAAAGCATCGAGACCCACTACCTCTTCCTTGGTGGCGTACTCATGGCTCACAAACTCAGGAGCATAAAGCTCGTCGATTAAAACCAGGTTGCCCTCATTGTAAATTTCCAAAACACGTTCTGCACGCGCTTTCATTTCTTCTTCAGTCATTGCCTCTGGAATTTCTTCTGTTACTTGCTTTTGGCAACTAAAATTCAGGCAAAGTAGTAAGGCTAATGGAATGACAAAAAGTAGTTTTTTCATTTAATCCCTCCTTGCTGGATAGATTGTGTCATCCAACGGTTACTCTTAGACCATATCACGAAGAGAGATACGATTCAATAAAAAATGTATCTAAAAAATACTCAATTCGACAATGAATGTGAATTCGAGTGCTGCTTTTTCAAAAAAACTATATGCCTATAAGTTGAGGGTTATAATGCCTGAAATACCCCCTATGGGAACTTTTGGGTACCCCACCCCCCAAATGCGGTTACGTGTCAGGTGTAACAATAAAATTGCCCAAAGGGGACTTCCGCATAAAATATTCCTAGCAGCCTTTAAACAAGTGGCAGAACATATCAGCAACTCCATAAATTTAGCTGAGATATGCCAATTCAAGGCTCTCAGAAGCCTCTGCACGGGATTTATACATAAAGCTATATAAAATCATATCCGTACATTCAGCATAAAAACTTTCGTCTATGAGGCTCCAGTATGATTTTTAGATTATTTGAATAGCATGTTATTTTCTTTCTGTAGTTTACAAAATAACACAAAGTGTCCAGGAGGGTCTGACATACCTACAATTGTCCACACGGAGAGAGGACATTTCTTCAAATGCAATGGTTACAGTCAATTAGGAGCAAAAACCCTCTGACTGGCAGTCAAGAGGTCGTGGGTGCAAATCCCATCAGCTCCACCATCTGTTACTCCTAATTTTCATCCGTCTATTTTCAAGCTTTAGACATTTTTGCCTTTACTCACCATTAATCAAAATTAGGCATCTTTAATCAATTTTTGTCACCAAAATATCACCAGAAGGGTGAATGGGGACATGACTATCTTCATTCATTGAATCGAAGCCCCCGCTGGCTCCATCTAATTTCCTTATTTTTAATAGTTTTCCTCAGAGTACAGCATAGCCAGATTTAGTGATTTTGGATTATTTTAAGCCCAAAATGGCAAACGAATGGCAAATCTCTACCACTTATGAACAGAAGAGAAATGTCAAATCCATTCATGCCTGTGTTTATTAGAACTCTCTTCATTCCTGGGTGTGACCTTTTAAGAATTTGGCTTGTGTTCATTAAAATGTGATGTTCAAAAAAAATGAACAAGTTGGTTTAATGAACAAATAGCATAACGGTTAAATCATGTTTTTATATACCAGAGTGGGAAAAATAGATATTGACACATGTTCAATTATTTGTTATGTTCATAAATAATGAACAAGAGTAAATAATGAACATAATAAGGAGTATCACAATCAATGATTATTGAAAGCAAAGAGAAAAAAATATTGAATGATGCGCTTGGTGAGTTCCGAAGAAACACTAGGCTTGTTGCTGAGGTAGTTGAGTTTGAGGGCAAAGCATTAGATGCAGAGTACTATCATGATGCAGTAGTTAAAATTCAATGGAACGACTTGGACTATTATTTCGCAGTTGAAATCAAAAACATAGTAACACGAGCTATAATAGGAGTTGCGGTACAGCAACTCAATCTATTTCGGCAAAAAGGAATGCTCGTTGCTAAGTATGTTAATCCTAAAATTGCAGATGAACTAAAAAAAATGGATGTTCCCTTTATTGACACAGTTGGGAATGCATATATAAATGAACCTCCTTTGTTTATCTATTTAAAAGGGAATAGACCTATTGATAAAGATATCATAGAACAACCGGCACGTACTTTTCGACCAACAGGATTACAGGTGATTTTCGCACTCTTGTGCAATCCTGGATTGGAAAATAAACCTTATAGGGAAATTGCAATTAAGGCAGATGTAGCCTTGGGAACAGTTGGTTGGATTATGTATGACTTGAGAAGAATGGGGTATCTTATTGATGCGGGTCCTCGAAATCGGCGATTAATTCGAAAGGATAATTTACTGAACAAATGGGTTGCTGCATACCCTGAGCAATTGCGGCCAAAAAAAATGATTGGACGGTTCAAGGCTGACAATCAGTATTGGTGGGAGACCATAGATTTGAAAGAAATTAATGTTTTATGGGGAGGGGAAGTAGCCGCAAATATAATGACTGAATATTTAAGACCCCAAATTATTACGGTTTATGCAAAACAGCCAATTGCCGAATTTTTGTTAAAAAACAGACTAAAAAAAGATGCTAATGGAGATATAGAGATTTTGGAAATATTCTGGGGATTTGAACAGGACCGTTTGCATAATGATTTGGTTCCTCCTTTATTAATTTATGCAGACCTACTGGCCACTGGTGATACTCGAAATATTGAAACCGCAAGGATAATTTATGAGAAAGAACTTTCTAAATATTTCAGGGAAGGTTGAAAACATTAGATTAGCAGCTCTTGAGGGAATTGCTAATATTGCAGATTCAGAGGATATTCCTTTCTTTATTGTGGGAGCTACGGCTAGAGATTTGATACTAGCAAAAGGCCATAACATTAGGCCTTTTAGGGCCACTCTTGACATTGATGTTGGAGTACGGGTGCCAGACTGGATTCAGTACAAAAGGCTTAAAGAGGGTTTGGTGAGGACTAGTGAGTTTAAAGAAACCAAGGAATTCCAGAGACTCATATTTCATAACAGAATAAATGTCGATTTAATCCCATTTGGTCCTATTGCTGATAAATTGGGAAATATTAGGTGGCCGCCTGATGAAGAAATAGTAATGCACATTATTGGATTCGAAGAGGCATTTGCAAATTCACAAACTCTTAGGCTCAGAGATGACCCTATACTTGAAATAAATGTTGTGACCTTAGCTGGTTTGGCTGTTATGAAAATAATATCTTGGAATGATGGATATCCGAATCGCAGAAAAGATGCAAGCGATTTAGCTCTCATAATGGGCAATTATACAGATGCGGGAAATGCCGAAAGAATTTTTAATGAACACTCTGACTTGCTTGATTCAGAGGATTTTGACTATATCAATGCAGGAGTGAGATTATTAGGACGTGATATGGCAACGATTTTATCTGCAGAAATCAAAGATAGAAAGATGATGTCAAACATTATAACACTACAGCAACTAAAGTCTCATCTTTGGGAATCAGCCAATATTCTACGGGGCAGCTTAGATAGCTCCGATTATAAGAACTATATCTTCGGATTACTTTTCTTTAAACGGTTAAGCGACACATTTGACGAGGAATATACCAAATTAGTTTCGCAAGTTGGAGGAGATTTAGCGAAGAATAAAGCTTGAATGAAAAATTTGTGAAAACCTTACTCTGCCTCCCTGATTGTATCAAAGGGAAGGATCAGAATAACATACGCAAATTGGTGACAAAGAGGGAGGAGTCCGTATATAGATAGGGCAGTGGACTTCGAATCAGATGTCAGCATTTTCGCTAACCTCTTGAATATTTGACGTCAGCAAGATTTGATCACATGCTCCTCTAGCCTCTCCGTCATCTTTTCATATTTATTTCGCAGATCTTCAGTATTTGAAAGAATAATCTTAAATTTCAGATTTAATGTTTTATCATCCATTATCCTAATTTCAGCATTAACCAGAATCCTGGGATGCAGATATATTGGGAGCGATAAAAAGTGTGAATTTGATTTTGAAATGATTGCCTAAAAATAAATATTTTATCTGCTTAATATTTTGTATAAAATTATGTGGGACTCATGACAAACATAGAGGAATGATTGCTTTATTTGCCAAATTTACTTGGTATTTCATAGACTATATATTACTGTGGATATGGGGAGAAATAGATTCAAATGATGTATGAAAAGGGAAAGAATAGCGTATTTCAAAAAATTGATAAATGTATAAAATCCTTAAATCTTGCAGTCAAAGTTTTTCAGGATTTCCTGGGTGATAGATCTTCATCGGATCCAATGACCTATTATGAGGCTCACAAATATTTCGAAGAAGGTAAAAATTTTTATCAAGAAGCCTTAAATGAAATCAGCAAGCTTATCGGGTCCTTGCCTGCGGATGCATCCCCAGGTTTTAAAAAATGGAGAGAAAATTTTCTCAAAGGAATAGGAATCACGAGCGAAAGCAGAGAATTTGAAGCTTTGAAATCAGAACTCCAAAATGATGAATTTTTAATCGGGTTCCTAAATCCGGATGAAATTGATGCACTTCTTACGAAGCACTTTGAGTCACAACAGGCAGGGAAAAGAAAATTGTCAAATATAAAAGCGCGGATAATTTTCGATGAAATAATAAACCTTTTGACTGAAGCTGAAACATTATACATAAAAGCAAAAGAAAAATTATTTCAGTTAAGATAATCCAACTCAGTGCAGCTATATCAGACCCTCAACAAATAAGAGGGACAGGATGGAAGCTTGTCAGTCTCTGCTCTCTATAGAATCTCTAGATCCATTCTAATTCTTCAACGGTCATGTCAGTCTTTATGTTGCCTGTATGCTGAGTAACTTTGGGCTCGAAAACAAGAACATGAGCTTCTTGTTCGGAGAATGGTTTGTGCTCAACGCCTCTCGGGACGATGCAAAATTCTCCTTCTTTTAGTTCGATATCCTGGTCTCTCAATTTTATGGTTAAGGAGCCCTTTACAACCAGAAAAAACTCATCTTCTGCATCATGGGTGTGCCAGACAAATTCGCCTTTAGTCTTGGCCAGTTTGACATATTGATCGTTGAGCTCGCCTGCGATTTTCGGCGTC
>Ga0209635_10003652_pt1 | contig 12018 bp, 11 predicted proteins | sample DeeMarSWOR230_32_FD_187463 | JGI IMG/M metagenome (GOLD analysis project Ga0209635, IMG submission 187463) | Marine sediment microbial communities from White Oak River estuary, North Carolina - WOR-2-30_32 (SPAdes) (version 2) | ecosystem: Environmental > Aquatic > Marine > Intertidal zone >...
TCCCCGAGGTGGCACAAGAACCCCTTTCTCGCATTCTGAAAGACTTTAGGTTCATCCTCCTGGAGAAATGCGGTCATTATCCCTGGCTGGAACTGAGCGCCAGAGACAAATTTTATGATATTCTTAAGGATGAAATCTAATAAATTGCAGAAGTGGTGCTACAATGACAGAAGATAAGTACGCCTCGAGGCGATTTGATATTGAGCCGGAGGACGTGATTGATGTCGACGTTCTGGAGGCCATCCCGTTCGAGTACCCCGGGTCGGCGACAGAGGTGGTCTACGAGACCGAGGAGTTCACCGCTGTCTGCCCCTGGACCGGCCTACCCGACTTCGGTACTCTGACCATCACCTACGTCCCGCAGGACAAACTGGTGGAGATGAAGTCCCTGAAATACTACCTGACCTCCTTCCGCAACGTGGGCATATTACAGGAGCACGCCGTTAACCGCATCCTCAACGACCTGGTAGCGCTGCTGAAACCAGTCTCAATGACGGTGGAGGCCGAGTACCGGGAGAGGGGTGGGATAAGGGGATATGCGGTGGCGGAGTGGGAGGAGAAATAACCTGAATTCCTCTGCCTCAGCACCCGAATTAGCACTACCGACACCAAGATAACACACTATTTGGGGACAGGTCCAAAGTCGGGATTCAATAGAGGAGCACGTACTCATGACCACAAATGAATTCAATCCAGAGCAGTACAAAGCAGCAACCCAACAGCGGTGGCAGGAAATGGCACCTAGATGGCACAAGTGGTCCCCCTTCTTATCTGAATTGAATCGGGACCTTACCAACCAGATGTTAGAGATGGCTGGCATTCGTGCCGGGTTCCGGGTCCTAGACATTGCCGCGGGTGATGGCGACATGTCCATAATAGCAGCTCATAGAGTCGGGCCAGATGGCTATGTTCTGGCTACTGATATTTCGTCTAATTTACTTGCTTACGCTGCTTCCGCGGCAGGAGAGGCAGGCTTGGCCCATTTAGAGACCAGGGTAATGGACGGGGAGAATCTGGAACTCGAAGACAACTCCTTCGATGCAGTTATTTGTCGAAGCGGACTAATGCTGATGCCTGACCCGAAGACGGCTATGGCCGAAATCTATCGTGTGCTCAGACTGGGGGGGCGCCTATCCGCCTTTGTCTCTTCCACGCCGGACAAGAATCCATGGTTTGGTCTTTCCGTTGGTATTCTGAGAAAACATGCCCAGCTTCCACCAGCACCCCCCGGGAGCCCGGGGACCTTCAGCCTTGGTGCGCCGGGTGTATTTGAAGGCATTTTTCACGAAGCAGGTTTTCAGAGGGTAGTGACACATTACGTTTCCGGGTCGTTTCCACTCTCATCGGCGGCTGAGTGTGTGGAATTCCTGAAGGATATCGGGCTGAACTCCATGCTGGCGTCTTTAAGTGAAGATAAGCAGCAACAGGCATGGGCCGAGGTAGAACAGGCATTGAGCCAACTTGAAGGCCCGGATGGCTTCGTGTCGCCGGTTGAGGGCATAATTGGTGCCGGGTTAAAATCGAACTGAGGCTTCGCCAATAAAGCACATGAAGCCGGTCAATGGCCCTTCGCCCTCACCCCATCTTTTCCTGGACAAACTCCCCGATGCGGTCGATTGCCTGCTGGCCCTCCGGCAGCATTGGGAAGAAATGCCACATGTGTATCATGTCTTCCCACGGCTCCATGACCACATCCACCCCAGCCGCTTTTGCCCTATCCGCAAGACGCGTTGCGTCATCCAGCAGCACCTCAGACGTGCCCACCTGTATCAGCAGCGGTGGCAGTCCTCTCAGGTCTGCATAGAGCGGGGCTGCCAATGGTGCCCGCGGGTCTGCATCACCGAGGTAGTTTTTCGCCATCTGTAGAATATTCTCCCGCGTTACCACTGGGTCTACATCAGCCTTTGTCGTCATCGATTCACTGAGAGCTTCCATATCCACCCATGGCGACATGGGAATAGCCACTGCTGGTAGAGGGTCTCCCGTGTCCCGCAGTGCCACTAATGTAGCTACCGTCAGCCCCCCACCAGCTGACTCCCCGGCGATAACAATCCGGGCAGGGTCCACGCCTGTGGACAACAGCCAGCGATAGCCAGCCACAGAATCTTCCACTGCCGACGGGAATGGGTTTTCTGGAGCCAATCGGTAGTCTAGCAGGAGCACCCTCACCTTCACCGCCCGCGACAGCCGCGAAACCATCTCGCGGTGCGTTCTTATCGAACCTATCGAATAGCCACCACCGTGGAGGTAGCAAACCACCCGTTCCTCTACCACACCGGGAGTGCTGACCCACTCAGCAGGAACACCACCGGCATCCACCGGCTGGCATTGTACGTCCTCAGCAAGCTGAAATCGGCTGAAGCCAGCCTCAAATCCAGCACGTTGTTCTTCGATGGTGGCGTTTTCCAGAACCGGTCGTGACCTCAACGCCTCTATAATCATCTGGAGTTCTTCGCTAGGCATTGTATTTCCTCTTCCCTTTTTTAAGAATTGAGAGGTCGCCATATTATCTACTGTTAGCTCTACCTCACCCCATCTTCTCCCTGACAAAGTCTCTGATGCGGTCGATTGCCTGCTGGCCCTCCGGCAGCATTGGCGCATACATATGCCACACGTGGAACATGTCTTCCCAGGTCTCCAGTGTAACATCGACCCCACATTCTTTAGCACGCGCCTCAAGGAGGATGGAATCTTCAATCAATTCCTCGGCACCACCCACCTGTATCAGCAGAGAAGGGAGTCCGGTGAGGTCGGCATGTATCGGCGACGCCAGGGGAGTTCTCAGAGGGGCCTCCCCGACATATGTTTTCGCCATCTTCAGAATGCCTTCATACTCTATCCCCCCTTCACGCCCAGCCAGCTTGGCTACTCCGGTACACTCCATATCAGCCCAGGGTGATATACATATCCCTGCTGCCGGAAGTGGCACGTCAGCATCCCGCAACGCTACCAGGGCAGCCACCGTTAATCCCCCACCAGCAGAGTCACCGGCAACCACGATTCGGCCCGGCTCTATCCCGCTGGAGAGTAACCATTTGTAACCGGCCACAGCATCAAGTACTGCTGCCGGGAACGGGTCCTCCGGAGCAAGGCGGTAGTTAATCCCCAGTGCTCGCGCCCCCGTCGCCCTCGATATTCGCGAAATCATCTCGCGGTGCGTATTCACCGAACACATTACATACCCACCCCCGTGAAGATAATAAATGACCCAATCTGCCTTAGCTTCGGGAGTGGTAATCCATTCACCGGGAACACCACCCGCATTAACCTCCTCACACCTGACGTCATCAGCAACCGGAAATCTGAGCATGGCCTCCGTCTGGGCACGCTGCTCCTGAATAGTAAGGTTGGGCTGGACCGGGCGTGACCTCATTAACTCCAGTACCTTTTCTAGCTCTTTGCTGGGCATGTGTTATTCTCCTTCCTCTTACCCTTGATCTTCACTGCCTCTTAGATTTCTACCACTCTTCACCAATCCCGCACCGACTGCCTCTCGCAGGCTGCCTACCTGTATTATGTCAATTCCTTTCGGTGCCGGGCTGACCTTACCGCCTGCTTTAGGCACCAGGCAGCGCTTGAAACCGAGCCGGGCGGCCTCGCTGACACGCCGCTCCAGTTGCGGGACGGCCCGTAACTCGCCACTCAGCCCCACCTCCCCGACCGCTACCAGGTGCGGGTCGATACCAACATCACGGAAGCTGGAGGCCACCGCTAGGGCAATCCCTAAATCTGCTGCCGGCTCGCCAATCCTGAGCCCGCCGGTAACATTGGCCATGATATCCTGGTTCCCCAGCTTGAGACCGAGTCGCCTCGTCAGCACGGCGGTCACCAGCAGCAGACGGTTGAAGTCGACCCCGTTAGCAGTGCGCCTCGGCAGACCGAAACTGGTGGGATTGGTCAGGGCTTGGACCTCAACCAGCAGGGGTCGGCTCCCCTCGAGTACCGGCACCACCACCGAACCGACAGACTCAGTACCGCGCTGGGACAGGAAGGCGTGGGACGGATTTTCTACCTCAATCAGCCCCTTCTCCTTCATCTCGAAGACACCGATTTCATTGGTCGAGCCGTAGCGGTTCTTGACACAACGCAGCAGGCGGTAGGCACTGAACTGCTCGCCCTCAAGGTAGAGGACAACATCAACAATGTGCTCCAGTACCCGCGGCCCGGCGATAGCTCCCTCCTTGGTGACGTGACCGGTGATAAAGACCGGCACACCTCCAGACTTAGCCCACTGCATCAACTGGAGGGTGCACTGCCTTACCTGGGTAATGCTGCCCGGGGCGCCTTCCAGCTCAGGGAGATAAGCTGTCTGGATGGAATCAATCACCACCAGGCCGGGCTGCAACTGCTCCACCTGCTCTAGAATGACGTTCAGGTCGGTCTCCGATAGCAGGTAAAGATCGCTACCCTCGATACCCAGGCGCTGTGCCCGGAGTTTAATCTGGCGCAGTGTCTCCTCGCCGGTAACGTATACAACACCGCCCCGTGCTCCGGCAGCCACAGAAGCAACCTGTAATAAAAGAGTGGACTTGCCGATACCGGGTTCACCACCCATCAGCACCAGCGAGCCGGGGACTACGCCGCCACCGAGAACACGGTTGAACTCCGTCAAGGGAATGTTGAAACGCTCTTCGGCATCAACCTCCACCGCCGACAGCTCCCGGGGTGGACTGATGGGGACGGAGGAACGAGCGGTAGGCGATGATGCCGCTACCGTCATCTCGACAAAGCTATTCCATTCCTGGCAACTGGGACAGCGCCCCAGCCATTTTAGTTCCTCCCGACCGCACTGCTGGCAGACAAAGACCGTTTTGGTGCGCGACTTCTCCATGGGCTGAGCTTACATGATTTTGAGCACTTATTCAAGGCAATTTACTCGCTCAATGATTAGTAACACCCTGATATTGTGTTATTTTGCTCACACATCCTGTTGGGTGGTGGTGGCCCCATCCCCCTGTGTCCCCCTTCCCCAATGGGGAAGGGGGAATTTTATTAAAAAAGAGGGGCTTCGCCCCTCTTAAACCCCTCTTCGGCATTATAAAGTCTACGCTCTACTACTACTCCCCTTAAACAGTGTTGAGAATGCTCAGTCACCCCAAAGGCTTTGCCTCTGTTTGACCTACCACTTGCAGTCACTACCCAAGCTCCTGATAGAATAGCGCGGTACCCTCTAAGGTGCGAACGACCTATGCCAAGGAACCATCCCCACACCGTTTTGGGGAGTTGGAGGGGTGAAACCCCTCTTGGCGCCTGCCTGCGCGTAGCCTGCTTGCGCTAAAGCTTCAGCGAAGGCAAGCCGCTCCGGCGAAGGCAGGGGGGACTTCAAGGGGGTGTCCCCCTTGATTTTCATCTTCATAAGAAGCGGAGAAAGAACCGGGCGAAGGTTACCAAAGGAGGCTAACTGATTTCTCTTTCCATGAAACACACCGTGAAAGGTAGATGGGCAAACTGTCTTGTCGCTGTCTCCACAAAACCAAGGCTTTTATACCAGTCCTTCAAAATAGTCTGCTCATTGATAATGCCGATGGAGACCTTCTCTACGCCATTAGCTCTGACGTACTCAAAGGCAAATTCCATCAGCCCTTTACCATGTCCCCGATGGCGGTATTCCGGGAGCACTGCCAGCCTCTCCACGTAGAACAGGTCGGCATCTGCCCTCTCCACAGCCACAAAGCCGACCTGTTTACCTTCTAAAAATAGCCCGAAGAACCTCGCCCCCCTACTACGGTCTTCTCTCAGCCGCCTAGTAGTCATAAAAGAGGGGTGGGTGGGGCTGTTCTCCCTAGTTAGATTGAACTCCAGTGCCACCGTCTTGAAGGCATTCCGGACAACACGCGCACTGTTTCTCAGCTCATCCGCGCCGACTATTTCTCTGATGCTTAATTCGCTCATCATCTGTAAATATCAAGATAAGAAGATGAAATCACAGGATAGAAACAACGGGACTATCGGCAGCCGCCTACCCCAGTATCCCTAGGAAAACCCCGGCGGCGGTGGCGGTACCGATTACACCAGCCACGTTCGGCCCCATGGCGTGCATCAGCAGGAAGTTACGCGGGTTGGCCTGCTGTCCCATCTTTTGTACCACGCGTGAGGCCATTGGCACCGCAGAAAGACCAGCAGCACCAATCATCGGGTTAATCTTCTCTTTGATAAACAGGTTCATCAGCTTGGCTAGCAGTATTCCCGCAGCGGTAGATGCCGCGAAGGCAATCACACCCAGCCCCAGTATTACCAGACTCTCCCCCTGCAAGAAACTCTCGGCACTCATGAAAGCACCGATGCTTAGGCCGAGCAGGATGGTCAGGATATTCATAAAGGCATTGGCAGCTGTATCGGCCAGTCGGTCGGTGACGCCGGAGACCACCAGCAGGTTACCGAACATGAACATACCGATGAGCGGCGCTGACCGCGGTACCAGCAGGATAATGATAACAGCGGCAATCACCGGAAAAAGGAGCTTCTGGCGTCTGGAGACCGGTTTCAACTGCGGCTTCATATAGATGGCGCGCTCTTCCTTGGTGGTGAGTGCTTTGATTATCGGCGGCTGGATAATGGGTACCAGCGCCATGTAGGTATAGGCGGCCACCGCTGTCATACCGATGAGGTCGGGGGCCAGTTTATTGGTCAAGAAAACAGTGGTCGGGCCATCAGCACCCCCGATAATGCCGATAGCGGCTGCCTCTTCGATGCCGATTTCAAGAAAATCGGGGAACGCCCGCCCTATCAGCAGGGCAATAATGAAGGCAAAGAAAACACCAAACTGTGCCCCGGCACCGAGGATGAGGGTCTTGGGATTGGCAATCAGCGGACCGAAATCAGTCAGAGCCCCCAGACCAAGAAAGATAAAGGCTGGTATCAGTTCGGTTGTGATACCACCCTGAAAGACCCGTAGCAGTAGCCCCGGCTCACCATCGGTAACCTCCATCAGCCCACCCAGAGGCAGATTGACCAGGAGCACGCCGAAACCGATAGGCACAAGCAGAAGGGGCTCCATTTTCCTGGCAATACCAAGATATATCAGGAGCCCCGCAATGAGGAGCATTACGATATTTCCCCAGGTCAGCGCCCCGAAGGCGCTCTCATACAGACCAAACACCTATTTCTTCTCTTCACCCTGGGACTCCGACTCACGCGTAACCAGGCTCACCAGCCAGACAATAATAGCTAGAAGCGTTAGGACAAGGATAGTCACTCCAAATCCAGCACCGGCAACCTTGGCCACCAAGCCCCAGTCTATCATCCAGTACTCCTATCTCGAAAAACAGACCTGAATGAGCTAATCAGTACTCTATAGTCATCAGGTGGACTCCAGTCTCGACCACCTGATCCGCCGCGACTTTTATCTCAGTAACAGTACCATCTACCGGTGCCAGAATCGGGTTCTCCATTTTCATCGACTCAATATAGAGAAGCACGTCACCCTCTGCCACTTTATCTCCGACACCTACTTCTATACTAATCACAGTGCCCGTTATCGGGGCTTCTATTATCTCCTGTGCCAAGGCAACTCCTTTCCTGCCGATATTTGAAATTAGGCTAATTCTACCAAAAAGAAAAGGGCGTTTCTACCCTCTATGGGTTTTTCCGCCCTTTCTTAACCTCTTGGTTCTCAGTAACGCCTAGGACTCTTCATCCCCCGCAAGCGCACCGACAGCCTGCGGATTTACCACGATTTCTCCGTCAACGGCATCAACCACAACGGTGTCACCGCCCCGGAACCTGCCGCGTAACAGGTCCTCCGACAGCTTATCGGCAACCATATCCTGAATAGTCCGGCGCAATGGTCGTGCCCCGAAGACCTCATCAAAACCCTTTTCTCCAAGCAGGTCCTTAGCCGCCTCAGCAACCTCCAGCTTAACGTCTTTCTCAGCCAGCTGTTCAACTATTACCTGCAACATCAGGTCAACTATGCTGCGGATGTGTTCCTTATTCAGCGGATGGAAGACCACCATACCATCGACACGATTGAGGAACTCGGGACGGAAGGTCTTCTTCACCTCGGCAAGCAGCTTCTCTTTCATCCGCTCATAGGACTGCTGCTGGACCTTTTCTTCGTCGGTACGGGAGGTAAACCCGATAGCCGTTCCTTTCTGGATAAGCTCCGCCCCGATATTGCTCGTCATGACAATGATGCTGTTGCGGAAGTCAACTCGCCTGCCCTTGGCATCTGTCAGGTGACCGTCATCAAATATCTGGAGTAAAATATTGAAGACATCAGGGTGGGCCTTCTCAATCTCATCAAGCAGTATGCAGCAATAAGACTTACGCCTGACGGCTTCGGTCAACTGCCCACCTTCATCGTAGCCAACATACCCTGGCGGTGCACCGACCATCCGGGAGACGGTGTGTTTCTCCATATATTCGGACATATCAAGGCGAATCAGCGCATCCTCACTGCCAAACATGAACTCGGACAGCGCCCTGACCAGCTCCGTCTTACCGACACCGGTCGGTCCAAGGAAGATGAAGTTGCCGATAGGATGCCTCGGATCTTTGAGTCCGGCCCGAGCCCGCCTTACCGCCTTGGATATGGTGTCGATCGCCTCATCCTGGCCAACGATACGCTTATGCAGCACCTCCTCCATATGCAGCAACCGCGCTGTCTCATCGCCACCCAGCTGTGTCACCGGGATTCCGGTCCACATGCTGACCACTTCAGCGATGTCTTCCGTGGACACTTCCGGCTTCTCCTGCTCCTGCTCAGCCTGCCACTCCTTCTCCAGACCTTTTATCTTCTCTTCAATCTGAATCTCTTGCTGGCGCTTCTCTGCAGCATAGTCATACTGCTGTGCTGCCAGTGCCGTTTCTTTTTCTTTGCGGACACTTTCAATCAAATTCCGCGCCTCTTTGAGTGTGATCGGCGTGCTCCGACGCTGAATTCTCACCCGAGAAGCTGCCTCGTCGATCAGGTCAATGGCTTTATCAGGCAGGAAACGGTCAGGAATATACCGAGAGGCCAGTGTCGTTGCGGCATTCAACGCTTCGTCACTGATGTCCAGCTTGTGATGCTCCTCGTAGCGCTCCTTAATACCACGGAGAATCTCCATCGTTTCTTCTAAAGTCGGTTCCTCGACCAGAATCGGCTGGAAGCGTCTCTCCAGAGCGGCATCCCGCTCAACGTATTTACGGAAATCATCCAGAGTAGTGGCACCGATAACCTGCAACTGGCCCCGCGCCAGTGACGGCTTGAGGATGCTGGCAGCATCGACCGCCCCTTCGGCAGCACCAGCGCCAACGATGGTATGAAACTCATCAACAAAAAGGACACAGTTACCGGCGGCCTTTATCTCATCAACAATCTTTTTCAGTCGTTCCTCGAACTCACCCCGATACTTCGTACCAGCAACCACAGCAGCCATATCCAGTGTTACCAGCCGCTTGCCCTCCAGGGTTTCAGGAACATCGCCAGCAGCAATCCGGTGGGCTAGGCCCTCGACAATCGCTGTCTTCCCCACCCCCGGCTCACCGATGAGAGCTGGGTTATTTTTCGTCCGCCGACTGAGTATCTGGATTACCCGCTCAATCTCTTTGTGGCGACCGATGACAGGGTCAAGTCTGCCAGCACGAGCTGCGGCTGTCAGGTCAACGCTCAGCTGATCCAGAGCCGGGGTGCGGCTCTGAGTACGGCCGCCCCGTGTTTTCGGAGCATTCTGACTGAGGATGCGGGTTGTCTCGTTACGTACCTGCTCCAGTGTGATACCGAAGCTATCCAGCACACCCGCGGCAACGCCTCCACCTTCGTGGAGCAGCCCCAGTAGCAGATGTTCTGTACCGATATAGTTATGCCCCAGGTTACGTGCCTCATCTATCGCCAACTCAATGACACGCTTCGCTCTAGGTGTAAGGCCAATCTCACCAGTACTCGGTTTCTCACCATGCCCGATGATAAATTCCACCCCGGAACGTACCTTCCCCAGGCTGACATTCAGGTTCGTGAGGACCCTGGCAGCAACCCCTTCCTCTTCGCGGAGCAGGCCAAGCAGGATATGCTCGGTGCCGATGTAGCTGTGGTTGAGATGCTGCGCCTCCTCCTGGGCCAGGGTCAGTACTCTTCGCGCTCTTTCCGAAAACTTCTCAAATCGGCTTGCCATATCTCCTCCCTGTTACCACCTCCGAATCATACCCGCAACACTAGATATAGCCATAGAGAGGATAAAGCTTCCTGGCAGTGACATATTTTCCACAAGGGGTTGCCCCCTCAGTATCGTCTGCGCTGAGGCGTTTCACTTCCGTGTTCGGGATGGGAACGGGTGGGGCCACCTCGCACAAACCACCAAGAAACTACTATCTCCTCTCCAAATTAGACTAATACTCGGATTCCCCTCTTAATCTATTACCAGGCCCCTTTTCTGGTTAGAGGCTTCCAACCGTATTTTATCACATTATGCGTAGCTGGTAAAGACGTAGTATGTAAAGATAATATAAAAAATTTACACCAAACCGGTAGTAATCCCACCTCTAAAGCAGGTCAAACTCTCTCCAGCTAACTGATATTCACTTTAACTTAACACTTTAGGTCTTTTCTGGCAATCCCCCCTTTATCCTATATCTCGCTCACTCAAGCAGTATTTGCGGGAAGAGCACACTCCGTTTATAATCAATACGATTCAAAATTCAAGGGGGAACTGGAATGGAGACCGCGCAATTAACAAAGCTTATTAGAAATCGACGCTCGATTCGTGCCTGGCAGGACAAGCCGGTGCCAGAGGAACTGCTAATGCAGGCTGTGGAGCTGGCGACCTGGGCACCAAATGGCGCTAACGCGCAACTATGGTACTTCTATATTATCCTGGATAAGAATACCATTAAAGCCATTGCAGATGCTGCACAGGCGGGCAGGGACAATATGGCATCCTGGCCTGAAATGGCCCAGTTCGGGGGATTCCCTCGCCCAGCCAGCGTACCGCAGGGAGCATCTGCCCCAGCAGCGCCACGACGGATGCCTCTTGGTGATGCTCCGGCTATGATTCTAGTCGGTGCTAAAAAGAGGGAAAATCCGATGGATAAGGTGCTGTCAGAACGGGCTAAGGTGGACGAAAAAGCTGCAGAAATGCTCCAGTGGAGCAGTATTCTTAATCCACGTATTCAGTCGGTATCAGCAGGCATTGCCTATCTCCTTCTGGTGTTGCACCAGATAGGACTGGGTGCTACGTGGATGACCGGTCCGCTGGCACAGTCAAAGGGAGATGTAGAGAAAATCCTGAAAGTCCCAGAGGGTATGGACATCGTCGCTCTGATACCGGTTGGATACCCGGCAGACAATCCCACAGGGCAAAGAAGACCAGTCAACGAAGTTTGTGAAGTAATCAAGTAGTCAGCGCTTCCGTCGGCAGTCTCAAAGTCCAACCTAAGGTGCGAACGACCTTCGCCGGAAAACTGGCCCCACACCGTTTTGGGGTGCCCAGAGGAGTGTAACCCCTCTTGGCGCCTGCCTGCGCGTAGCCTGCTTGCGCTAAAGCTTCAGCGAAGGCAAGCCGCTCAGGCGAAGGCAGGGGGGATTTCAAGGGATTGTCCCCCTTGATTTCTAATGACTGTGCAGGCCAGCCGTGGCCTTTACTTGTGGAGGCCCCATCGCCTTAATCCCCTTCCCCAGAGGGGAAGGGGAAGAACAAAGAAAGAGGGGCTTCGCCCCTCTTTGACTCCCCAATTCGACTAATACCAACTCTGAAGCAGGTCAAGCCCTCGACCATTAGTACGGTTTAGCTAAAGACATTACTGCCCTTATACATACCGCCTATCAAACAAGTAGTCTACTTGCGGTCTTACCCGGTTATACCGGTGGGAGATCTAATCTTGGGGACGGCTTCGCACTTAGATGCTTTCAGCGCTTATCCGCACCAGACGTAGCTACCCAGCTGTGCCCCTGGCGGGACAACTGGCACACCAGAGGTCTGTCCCTCTCGATCCTCTCGTACTAGAGAGAGCTCCCCTCAAATCTCCGGACGCCCACGACGGATAGAGACCGACCTGTCTCACGACGGTCTGAACCCAGCTCGCGTACCGCTTTAATGGGCG
>Ga0209635_10003653_pt1 | contig 12018 bp, 12 predicted proteins | sample DeeMarSWOR230_32_FD_187463 | JGI IMG/M metagenome (GOLD analysis project Ga0209635, IMG submission 187463) | Marine sediment microbial communities from White Oak River estuary, North Carolina - WOR-2-30_32 (SPAdes) (version 2) | ecosystem: Environmental > Aquatic > Marine > Intertidal zone >...
TCAATCCCCGTATGGGAAGTGGGAATGGCAGATGCGAGTGAGTGAAGAACTTGGATTAGAATCTACTCTTAGACCAAGGGGAAGACCCAAAAAAGAGGAAGGGGAATGATAAAAAGTAGCCTGTCCCCTTTTCCTTTTCACCCGACAGTGATACAGCTCCGCTGAACCGCAGCGGGTGGGCTTCTTGTCAGACTGAAGTTTGAAGGAGATACTATTAATGAAATACCTGTACACTTGGGCAAGAATGCCAACCGACAATGAAATCCTGCACAAGTTATGTAATGCATGTTCCCGTCTTGAACAGAAACTTGCAAAGCTTGACTTAAACTCCTTGGGGATCTCCGAGTACAATCAACAATATCTCGGAAACAAGATCGCATCCTTGAAACACACTCTCCAACTATATGGGTACTTGCTTTTGCTTTCCCTTTCGCATGAGAGAATCGAGGTTGATGATTTCACATTTTTGGACTACGGTGGCGGAAGTGGGATCTTCTCATTTCTGGCGAAAGAAATGGGAGTCGGAAGAGTGATATACAACGATATTTACGATGTCTCTTGCAGGGATGTTAAGCAACTTGGAAGGGCATTGAGCTTAGAACTGGACGATGTTGTATGCGGCGACGTTGACGATTTAATCTCATACGTAAAGGAGCACTCGATTATTGTCAATGCGATTGCTTCATATGATGTGATAGAGCATATCTATGATATCAAGGATTTCCTGAGAAAAATGGCTCTTCTATCCAGGTTTCCTTTCCGTGTTGTGCATGCTTCGGGAGCAAACACTAAGAATCCGTTCTACGTGCGCCGGACCACGAGAATACAGACACAAGCTGAGTATAAGGGGATAGAGAGGAAATGGGGATGGAAGGAACGAGATACGCTCCGAAGTTACTTGGACATACGACGTGAGATCATCCGCAGCTACCAGCCGGATCTATCGCGCGTAGAAGTGGAAGAACTGGCTCGGCGAACAAGAGGGCTCCGGAAGGATGACATAGAGCGTTCTATCGACGAGTACAGGGAAAAGGGAGATATCACCTATTGCCCAGACCATCCATCGAATACTTGTGACCCATACACCGGCAACTGGGCTGAACACCTCATGAAGACCGAATTGCTTGAACAGACTCTTGCAGACTCCGATTTCTCTGTGCGCATACTTAGTGGCTACTATGGCAGTTCCGGGGGTAAGCCCAAGAGGATAATCAAAAACCTGTTCAATGTGGTGATTCGCATACTGGGAAGAAAGGCTCTGATAATCGCGCCGTACTATGTAGTATGCGCAGACTACAACGCCTCCCAAAGCGCTGCGCCTGATGGCTATTCGGCTGACGCTCTGTAACCACACGTACGTGCACCAGCCCTTGACTGCCTGACCCCTTCTTCTTTGATGAGTCTGGAGAACTCTTCTTCAGGTAGGCAACCTAAACTAGGCAAGAAAAGCTAAGGGATGGAGAGCACATAAAGTGAAATAATTCAAAGAGTTCAGGACAGGGACAGAAAGGGAAAGGAACTTATTACGAAGATGTTGCGATGCTATTAGAAGTCTTGACCCCTCTGTAGGAGTGATTCTTTATGGATCTCGAGCAAGCGGTGATGCGAAACCTGAATCCGATTATGATCTCCTCATTCTGACTGACGGAGAGGCTACTCTTAAAGGAGAGGACAGTTTTCGTCGGCAGTTATACCTGATAGAGTTAGAAACAGGAGCTGTTCTTACGGTGATCTTGGTAAGTAGAAAAGATTGGAATTCAGCCCTGTATGGAGCAATTTCGTTTTATCAAAATGTAGTCAGAGACGGTGTCACCTTATGAAAGAAGAGACGCGCAGTTTGATAATGTATCGTCTTGAGCGGACACGAGAATCACTTTTCATCAAAACTTTGTGAAACCTGGTTTGGTAGGCACAGAGTTAGGACAAATCTACGATAGGTTATTTGACAATAGACAAAAAGGTGACTATGCAGATTTAATCCGCTTTGATCCCGATGAAGTAAGTGATTGGTACGATGAAGCCCGTGAATTCGTAGAGACCGTAGAAGATATTGTTAAGAAGGAATTGGACAGGCATTAGAGAAAGGGACCTTTCTAAAAGTAATCGCCCGCTTGATCCTCACTGACTCTGGTGGGATACAAAAGGACGCGTATTTCTTTGGGGTTCCCTGCATGACTTTGCGACCAGAGACTGAATGGGCCGAGACTGTTGAGGCAGGATGGAACATTGTTGTCGGAAGCGACCGTTCAGCAATAGTTCATAAAGCACGAACCATGCAACCACCTCCTCAGTCACAAAGCCGCATGTTTGTCGCCGGGCATGCGGGCGATCTAATGGTGTAGACGCTGGTGAACACCATTCCAGCAGACAACCTGATTGGACGAGAAACGCTTTGAGGATGGCGAGTGAATGAAGTAAATAACCCCGTGCTTCCGCACGGGGTATCCAGGGTTGGTTTTTCATGAAAGGAAGAAAAGGTGCTTCTTCTGACCAAGAGTATGTGAATTATGCAAAGGATATTGGCTTTGTTGCTGCCACAACCGTAGCAATAAGCCTACTAGGCTTTATTACTCTCCCTATCTTGACTAAATGGCTTGGCAGCTACTTATATGGTACTTGGTCACTAATTCAGACCACCATTCTTTTGATTACACCGCTGGCCGCGTTAGGCTTGCCAACAGCTGTACTTCGTTTTCTCTCTGCAGAAAGAGACCCCGATAGAATCCGCGAGGGATTCCTGTCTGCAGTTTTGACTATATCATCTGCCGGGACATTTCTGTGTCTCATATTGATTCTATGTTCTGATTTTCTGGCCTCCTCTATCTTCGGTGATAGATCTAGCTCTCATTTTATCAAGTTCGCCTCCTCTTTGGTTCTCATCGAGGCTCTTAGTCGGGTAGCTCTGGTATTCTTTCGTACATTCAGGCAAATTAAAGCCTATGCTACCCTGCTGTTATCAAAAGCAGTCATCCAACTTGGGCTTACTGTTGCCTTCCTACTTTTAGGCTGGTCTTTAGACGGAGTTATAATTGCATTTTTGATCAGTGGGGCCCTTGTTGTCGGGATCTCTCTTTCCCTTGCCCTGAGGCGTATTGGTTTCCAATTCCCTAAATTTACTGAAATAAAAGGTTATCTAAAATTTGGTGTACCGCTTATTCCCAATGTAGCCATACTATGGGTAATACTTTTCAGTGACCGATATATGATTGGATATTTTCTCGAGGTGAACGATGTGGGCATATATGCTGCTGGCTACAGCTTGGCCAATTTGGTCTCCTTTTACTTAGGTCCGTTAGGAATGGTTTTGTATCCTACTGTTTCAAAACTATATGATGAAGGCAAAATAGCTGAAACTAAAACCTATCTCAAATACTCTCTCAAATACCTGATGATGCTGTCTATCCCTTCTGCCTTTGGCCTATCTATTCTAGCTCTGCCGCTTCTCCGGATACTCACTACACTGGAATTTACTTCAGGAAGCAGCGTACTCCCACTTTTAGCCTCTGGCTTGGTTGCTTACAGCTTCTATCAGGTATGTCTCTATATAATTCGACTGGTGAAAAAGACGCAGCTAGAGGCATATCTCCTAGGAATTTCAGCTACCTTAAACATCGGCTTAAACTTATTGCTCATCCCACGAATGGGAATCTTAGGGGCAGCAGTGGGTACTCTGGTCGCGTATGGGGCTCTGGGGGTGTTGACCATACTCGTCTCCTTCCGATACCTGAGATTTGACATTGGGATTTTTTTTATTACGAAAAGCATTCTGGCATCAGCGATGATGCTGCCTTTTATTAAACTACTAGACCCATGCAGTGTAGCTGAAGTTATAATTTCCATCATTTTTGGGGGTATAATATATTTTGTCGTGCTGTTTCTCCTAAAAGGCTTTAACAAGGCTGAGCTACTCTTAGCTAAGGACATCTTATTAAGCTATAAATTTTAAGCTATAAATTGGTCAATAAGTAGTGAACAAACAAAAGAAGTTGAATATTTTGGTAACGGGGTTGTGCCTCCAGGGCAATAAGGGTGGGCCGGCAATAGCGCTTTCATTGATGCAACTTCTTAACAAGCATTTGAATGCTGATTATTGCTTTGTAGTGCCGTCGACATATATTGCCGAAGAGCAGCAATGGGGAGCCAAATACGGGGTATCTGTGGTACCGACGATTGGACCTAAAGACATGATGCCACCTTATTGCTGGAAGACTGCTCGGCGGTTTCGGTCCGCCTTGGCACTGAAGGCGTTAGAGGAAGCCGATGTTCTAATAGACTCTTCAGGCATCTCTTTCATTGGGCCACCTGCTGGAAGGTCAGTAAATGCGATATTGAACCACCAATGGTCTATTCTTGCAGGCTATTATCATAAGCCAGTCTTTCGGTGGACGCAGTCTTATGGGCCATTTTCCACTCGCTTTGTTCGGCTTATGGCTCGTCGTGAGTTTTCAAAGGCGCCATTCCTTATGGCGCGTGGCTATATATCACGAGAGCGCCTCGAAAAGCTAGGAGTAAAATGTTCTGTTTACGATTTCCCGGACGTGGCTTTCTGCCTGCCAGCAGCAAGTGCCGATTGGGCGGCTACATACTTGCATAAGGAACTGGCTGTGCCGGTTGGTCGGCAATTACTGGGGCTATCCCCCAGCGCCGTGTTAAGGAATTACCCTGGAAATGGAGGAGGCACTGGTGAAGCCCACATTGAATTTTGTGCCTTGTTAATAGAGGAGATGCTGAAGCCTGGTTGGGACTGCCTGCTGATTCCCCATACAATAAGGGTTACCGGTCCCGCCAGCCAATGCGACCTTGATGTTGCACTAAAAATCCGGGCAAAACTAAGCTCGCCATACCAGGAAAGAGTCCGTGTAGTCTATGACGACTTGGATTGCCGCAAGCTTAAGTCATTAATTGGAAAAATGGACTTCTTCATTGGCGCTCGGTATCACTCATTGATCGCTGCACTTTCCAAGAAGGTTCCTTCTTTAGCAATCGCCTGGCATGAAAAATACGCCGAGCTGTTTTACTATTTTGCTCTAGATGAGGCTGTTCTCGATGCACGGGGTGATATCTCTCTTTCCGAAATGGTGGATAGGGCGCGAGATTTGTTTGAGAATAGAGCAATTGTGAAAGCAAAGATTGATGATAAATTGTCTTCAGTAATTCAAGCTGTGGAGGCTAGCGGCAGACTTCTAGCTGAAGCAATCTTAGACGCCTTGAGTTCACCGTATGGTAAAAAGGATGAATCATGATTCCTCCTGTTCTCAAGGTTAGAAATAGTGGTATGTGTATTGGCTGCGGTGCCTGCTCTGTCACTTGCCCAGTGCAAAAGCTGAAAGTCGTCCATGATGGCCGTTCTGGAATGTTTGTGGTCGCCCAAATTAGCTCATCGCCTTGCTCGTGTAGTGCCCCTTTGTGCGAACGAGTTTGCCCCAGCCTTGAGGTTGACACTTCAGATTTAACTCAGTCATTTGAGGCAAAAGCGGACGTCTGGCTAGGTCCGGTTAAGCGTGCTTGCCTTTCTTGGGCAAATGATGAGAAGTTAAGGTTTAATAGTTCTTCTGGCGGCACCGCCAAAGCTCTGTCAAGGTTTCTTTTAGAGACAAGCGAAGTACACCGTGTCATTGCTCTCTGCTCCGACGCAAGCGACCCATTTGTTCCGAAGTTTCAATCTATCACCCAGCCAGAGGAAATCTCACAACTTTCCAATTCCTTCTACATGCATGTGCCTTTTGAGACAGCACTGAGGATATTGCATGAAGATAGCAACTATCGGTTTGGTATTGTTGCCCTGCCTTGTCAAATACAGGCATTAAGAAAGTTGTTAAGCTTGGGTACCATAAAAGCGGATATCTTGATAATCGGCCTTTTCTGCGGCGGAATTAATCGGACAAGGGCATTAAAGCGATACCTGTCATACCATAAACTGGAGGAAGCCTCTGTTCAAACAGTAAAACTCCGAGGTCAGGGATGGCCGGGCAAAATAGTAGTCAATGACAAGGCTATCTATGATAGAAGAGATCCATCACTTCTTAGCCGTACACTCTACTGGCATTGCTTTTCAAACGACTTCCATTTAAAACGTTGCCTTGTATGTGTTGACAGAACATCTGAATTGGCTGACATCTCCTTAGGCGATGCCTGGATATCACGCATAACAGAGACTGATAGCGTTGGGACAAATGTGGTGTTATTGCGTTCAGAAAGAGGGTTAAAGGTTTTTGGTGCAGCAGTCCAGGCAGGCATATTGAAATCAATCCCAGTAACCTATCGTGAGGTAATCGATTCTCAAAGCACTTGTCTAGTTGGGCATAAGCTAGGGATCTGGGCTTGGCCAAGTAGCAAAACATTACCATCAAAGGGGTTTATTTCATTCAGGCGATTGTCCACAGAATGGCCTATAGAACATACACCATCTATGAGACAAGTTATTTATCGAAGGTTGTTTTGGAATATAGCTAGGAGCCGAATTGCGGAGCGATTCATTTTTCCCCTGAGCATAATCTTCCCGCGGGTCATAATTGAAACGGGTGCATTAGAAATTATGAAACATATCATAGGAAGAGCAGAGAAAATATGGAAGAGGCGAGAATGATAGACAGATGGCTGACCTTTCTCAGGTGTTCATCATGCAACAGGACAGGGCTCAGGTACAGTGGGAGCTCACATGAGGCAAGCTGTCCTGAATGCGGTTGGGTCTCTTTTGCGACTTGGGACTATTCCGATTTGGTTAATACGGGACATGAATTCAGAAACGAGCCGTCACTTTCCGCATCTAAATGGGACCGATTTATTTGCAAGCAGGTTTCAAAAATAGTCCGAAGTGAGGGTAAATGCACATCTTCCTGCCATATTGTGGAGGATGAAGTTGATTATCGGGAATATAAGGCATTAATCGGTGATGCCGAATTAGCCATCGTTTCCCGATATCATGCCTTCGTTGCAGCCCTTTCTAGCGGGGTGCTGGTGATCTGCATTCGCCGAAATGAGAAATATAAAGACTTACTAGACTTTCATAAGCCTGCCGAATTTGCTGTAGATGCTAGAATGAGAGAGCCTAACGTTGATGCTGAAGTGGCTATAAATCATGCTAAGCATTAGCCAAAAAACATATACAATTAGTGAAAAATATTCAGACGGAACTTAAAGATATGGTGAACAAGGCTGGTAAGATTTACGCAGACTGGATCCTCGATATTACATAAGCGACAAATTCAAAGCAGAAGGAGGACTATTTGAATCTTTGTCGAATCTGTCGTTATAAGAGGGCTAAGAGTGTTGGTTATTTTCGTCCATACTCAGACTTAGATGGGTTTGAGGTATTTGATTGCTTAGATTGTGGATGCCGATTTGTCTGGAGAAAAGAAGAAGTCCATGAAGGGATGCACGCTTCAAAGTATTCACCATACTCATTTCATGAAAAAATTGCCAATGAGGTAAGTGAATATTTCCATAATAATCAGCTACATTCTCTCAAACAATATCTATCTAAAACACCAAAATTTAGATTTGTCATCGATAGAATCTCCCAAGTGAACAAAAATGCTAAGATTTTTGAATTGGGTTGTTCTCTCGGTTATTTAACATCTTACTTTATCCTTGCCAGGTATGATGTTATCGGAGCTGATATTTCTTCAACTGCGATACAAAAGGCTCGGTCATACTTTGGTAAGCATTTTATTGGAATAGATAAACAGTTCTATGATCAAGCCAACTGTTTTGATTTTGTCTACCATTTGGGAACCATAGGTTGTGTGAATAATCCTATTGCTTTTACAAAGGTATCATTAAATCTTCTAAGACCTGGAGGGAAGTTGTTATTTAACGCGCCAGATGTTAAAGCAGCCAGGGAAATGGGTGCTATATGGAATAATTCTACTCCCCCACCAGACCTAATTACTCTGTTTGATGAAAGCTTTTGGGAGAATCAATTTAAAGATCTCGCTGATGTTGATATTACCTATGAGCCATATTGTCATTATAGCAATGCAGCAAAACATATAGATAAATTATTAAATCGTCCATATTTAGATCCGAAGCCGAAATTATTTCACAAGATGGTTTTTCCTAAAGCAAGTGATAAGCTTCGTGTTAAGAGAATACTACGTAGGATCATGATCCAGCTTTTCTATTATTTATCCAAACTTAATATTATTCATCAATATAAACCTGAATTTGGGATGTTTGTTAGCCTTACAAAGAAATAATAAGACTTTGAGGAATCAATGATTAAAACAAGCAGAATGATTCTTCAGACTTTTTGGGGTCTAGCGAATACCTTTTATATTGGTAATAAAAACCCGCTGCTTGCGAACGTGGCATCAAAAGTCAAATTCTAACTGGTGAGGAGTTTTCTCCTCATGCCTCTGATACAGTTCATAGTTCCATATTGTTTCACTCGTCACTTTGTCCCCAACTGTCTTGACAAGATATCCATCTTCCCAGAATTCTCCACCTCACAGTTCTCTCTTTACCGCTGGATATCTCAGAAAAAGTTCGCTTGCACTTACGCCTTTGAGAACTCTCACGATCTCTTCACCGGAATATCTCGGTGGTATACTTGTAAATATATACACATGATCATGTGCTATTTCCGTCTGCTCTATTTCACAATCTCTTCATGGAAGTATCTCTTCAAACAACTTTTTTACGACATCTCGGACCTTTTCGTTCAGTATCCATTTTCGATATTTGGGTGCCCACACAGGAGGGTGTCTCGTATGATAAACTGCATGGCTCATTCGTTTGATGGTCATGCAGCATATTATACTAATCTCCTAAACCAACATAACCCTTTCCTCCCCCTGCGTCCGCACGCGGTATCCAGGGTTGGTTTTTCATGAACATCGATTACAAAAAACTCCTTCAGGGCAGATATGAGGCCGAACGGCTTCCGAAGGATTTTTCGCCCGAAAGGGCTGTTCCTGACTATGCTTTTAATGTGCTAAATCCTTTGGGTATGATCTATATGCCAGTGGCAGATGAACATTTCCTTCAAAATGGCGGGAATAAACCTGCTTGGCCGGAGGGAAAGCCCTTTGCCGTATGCCTAACACATGATGTAGATGCTGTGTCCCTTTACTCTATGCAACAATCGTTGAAGTCCCGACTAGGGGAGTTGTTAGGTGCCAGTTCTACACTTGAAAAAATGAAGGCCCTGCTGACTCCCGGCATTGACTTGACAAGAGTAGTGCTGAATAGTTGGAAAGGGGACCCGCTTCATTGCTATGAGAGCTGGCTGGAGGTTGAAAAGCAGGTCGGTGCTCACTCCACCTTCTTCTTTTGGCCGGGTTGGAACAACGTCACAAAGCACCATCGTACGGACTGCACCTACGGGCTGCATGATCGAGTGGTGTTTGATGATCAGCAGTGCACGGTAGCTGAGATGATTCGTGAAATAGACCAGCGTGGTTGGGAAGTTGGTCTTCATTCATCTTGGTATTCGTTTGACGATGTGGATGAACTGACACGTCAGAAAGAAACTTTGGAGCAAGTTCTTGGTCATGAGGTTGTCAGCATCCGCCAGCATCACTTGCATTATGATATTCGATCTACCCCCCGTGTGCATAGTCAAGCAGGTCTTAAGTACGACTCAACACTGGGCTTTAATCATAGTGTTGGTTTTCGCCTCGGCACCTGTTATCCTTGCCATCTTTATGATTTAAAGGAAGAAAAGGAGCTGCCGATAAGGGAGATTCCTCTCATTGTCCAAGATGTTGCCATGCTTGATCCGGCCAAGGCTATGCGTCTCGACGAGGAGACAGCTTTTGAATATCTGCTTCTGGTGGCCGAGCATGTTGAGAGAGTGGGCGGCGTGCTGACATTACTGTGGCATTCCAATCATGTAGTCAAACCAGCTTGGTGGGCGCTCTACCTCCGCATTATAAAATATCTGCAGCAGAAGAATGTATGGTTTGCCTCTATAAAGGAGGTAGGCGAGTGTTGGGACGAAGAGTTCCAGGATCATTACAGAAGTATAATCTTCTCTACCTAAGTTAAAGATGGATTCAGATAAAGTAGAATCATTATGTGTGAAATCTTGTGGTCGATGGAAAAGGAAACCGATCAAAGGTTATGCACGATGACAAGTTACCATTCCGTTTGTACCCAAAAAAGGATTGAGGATTCTCCTTAAGATGGATTTGAAACAGAAATAGGAGTAAGCCGACGAGAGGGGAAGAAGAATTCAAAGTTCAAATGGAGAATGCAAGCGGGACAACTCTTCATTGAGAGTTGGGGGGAAACCATATCCATAATCTAACGAGTAATCATAAAAGGACCCAATGAAAATCCTGTACATATCTCCCATCAATATCGCTACTCAGGGAGGACAATCCAATCACTTCAGGGAGATAGGGGAGAATCTGCAAAAATTAGGAAACGAACTCCTGACCATCTGTCGCGGAAAGGGTGAAAGATTTCAACATTTAAATATCAAAGGTATCCCTAACGTGGAAGTTAGTTATCTTACACCTGTCATCGCAGATTTCTTTTTGTCCTTCTATTTGCTTTATTACGTATTAAGTTTTAGACCTGATGTAGTTTACTACCGAGGGGTGACTCTGGGGGGGATTATTTCTCGAGTCTTGAAGATTCCATCTGTTGCCGAAGCCAATGGGATCTATCCAGATGAAGTCAAGGTGGAGCGTCCTCGTTTTTTTGAACTTGCCGGTAACTTTTTGAAGTTAAGGGAGAAAATCAATTACTATCTGGCAACCAGGATCATCTGCATCACTGAGGGAATAAAAAGTGAACTGGCAAAAAACTATGACATAAAGAGCGAGATTTGCACGGTAATCCCTAATGGGGTAAATACCAATCTATCGAAGCCAATGGATAAGGCTGCTTGTAGGAAAAAATTGGGGTTAGAAGAAGGCTACTTTTGTTTAGGGTTTGTAGGCTCTTTTCGGGCATGGCAGGGACTTGATACCTTAATCGAGGCAATGAAGGTAGTGAAGGATAAAGGTTTCCATAGCATACGCTGCGTTTTAGTCGGCGATGGAGAATCGATGAATTATTTGAAGGATATAGTGAATCGATATGGTTTGCACCGGGAGATTGTTTTTGTAGGAAGGATTAGGTATGAGGAAGTATCCGAATTTATAAATGCTTTTGATGTTTGCCTGGCACCCTTCAAAAGGGAGAGAAACGAAAAGATTGGCTTATCGCCCCTGAAATTATATGAATACTTGGCATGTGCCAGAGCTGTTATTGCGAGCAGAGTGCAGGGGGTGAGCGAGGTCATTGAAAGGGGAAAATGCGGCTATCTGTTTGAGCCTGGAGATGCAACGGATTTGGCTTTGAGAATTTTTGAAAGTTATGGCGAATGGGACAGATTACCTAAACTGGGGCATAACGGACGAATTTTGGTAGAGAAAAACTTCAGTTGGGAGAAAATCGCTCGAAGTGTTGAAAACGTCTTGAGGCAGGCCGTACGAGGAAATCATATGAACTGATTTGTGGAATTGGAGTTTTTTCGGGAATAGACAAGAACTCGAAGACACACCACTAGGTCTCTTAATCCTTTCCTTTTAACCTTATCTTCTCAATGCTACTATTATCTAATATCCTCTTAAACCCGCAGGGGTAGTGTAATATTTCTTGTGTAAAATCGGTTTTTAGGTAGAAAAAAAGCGCATTCCCTTTTAGACTTGGGTTGGCTCAAGAAACCAAGAAAGGAGAATACGCCATGATTGAAGTTAGCATCAACGTACTAGAGATTCGGGAGTTTATCAAGGACATCGTCGAGACTCCGGGAAGGATTTTTGAAATCATGCGACTTAGCGTTCGAGAGGCCTTCGGCCAATATCTGAGCCTTTTGATGCAGTCGGAGTTGACCTTCATGCTGAGCCGGGAGCCCTACGAAAGGGCTAAGGGAGCCGTCAATTACTGAAACGGAGCTTACCATCGTCGATTTACCCTCAAAGGGATTGGCCAGGTCAGCGTGCGTGTTCCCAGAGATCGCACCGGAGAGTTTAGGACTTCGGTCTTACCCAGACGCAAACAGTATGAGGGTATGATCTCTGG
>Ga0209635_10003654_pt1 | contig 12017 bp, 12 predicted proteins | sample DeeMarSWOR230_32_FD_187463 | JGI IMG/M metagenome (GOLD analysis project Ga0209635, IMG submission 187463) | Marine sediment microbial communities from White Oak River estuary, North Carolina - WOR-2-30_32 (SPAdes) (version 2) | ecosystem: Environmental > Aquatic > Marine > Intertidal zone >...
CACCAACAGAGAAGTTGCCGAAGACCTGCTCCAGGATGTTTTTCTCAAGATTTTCTCCAAGCTCGAGACACTCCGGAAGACAGATACTTTTGTCAGTTGGATGTACCGGATTGCGGTGAATACTTGTTTTGGCTACCTGCGGGGGAGCAAGAGCCAGGTTCAGAGAACGGTTCCGTTAAACAATGTGAAAGAAAGAATCAGCGAGGACACAGCCAAATCCAGTGATAGACTTATGAAAAAGTCACTGGATGATGCCATACATAGCCTGCCAGCCAAGATGAAGACAATTTTTCTGCTTCATGATGTCCAGGGCTTCAAGCATGAAGAAATCGCACCGATGTTGGGGTGTTCGGCAGGCACATCCAAATCACAACTCTTCAAGGCGCGGATGAAGATTCGCGAATATCTTGAAAGAAGGAAAGTGATCTGAGGAGATATAAGAATGAGGTGCTCAAAAGCAAAAAGATTAATCTCCGATTATATCGATAACGGCCTGAAAAGACGGCAAAGTGCCCGTCTTGAAAAGCATGTCCATACATGCCCAGACTGCAGAAAGATTCTAGAAGATTTCCGTGAAATCGCCAAAAGTGCCAGGGGATTAGAGGAACTCACTCCTTCTCATAAGACATGGCTGAAGATAAGAGTAAGATTGACACCGGAGGAGCAAAGAGTTTTGACCTTGCATCCTCAGAAAAGAACATGGTTTGGGTATCTGTTCTTCCCGCCCAAACTCAAGTATGCGTTAAGCGCCGCTATGGTCTTGGTTTTTGTGGCGAGTGCAGTGATGATCGGCCTGAAATACAGGGAAGGGAATGGTATCCTGGGAAAGAAAGACGCCATGAAATACACGCTGGCGAAGCTGGATGAGGCGGAGCGTTATTACAAAAAAGCGATCAAAGCGCTCTGGGAGGCCGTTTCAGCTCAGGAAGGGAATTTTATTACTGAACAGGTTGCTGAAGTATTCAGGAAGAACCTCGAGATCATCGATTCTTCCATAATCGCCTGCCGCGAGATAGTTCTTCAGGAGCCGGAGAATATAGATGCCAGGAATTTCTTGCTGGCCGCCTACAGGGAAAAAGTGGATTTCCTTCAGGAGATGATGGAACTTGGGAGACCATCCTCTCCAAAGAAGGAAGTCAGGAAAGTCATATAGTTTAATATGATAAGGAGGTTTACTATGAAACTCTTTAAAAAAGTCAAATGGATGGCAGTTCTGGCCGGATTGATATTTCTCATCGGATTAAATCTGGTCGATGGAGCTGTGGATGATACGGAAAAGTATGAAGAGAAGTTTGAAAAAACAGTCAGTTTGGCAAAAGATGGCGAGGTTAACCTATCAAATATTTCAGGTCACATTGAAGTGAAGACCTGGGATAGGGGTGAAGTCAAGATCGATGCCCTCAAGATTTCCAAAGCTTCCACTGTTGCCAAGGCCAAGGAGAATGCAGCCAAAGTAGAGATTCTTGTCGAAAAAGAAGGCAATACGCTGAAGATCAAAACTGAATATCCTGAGAATAGAAAAGAGTGGAGAAGAGATTCGGTTAATGTCTCGGTCACTTATAACCTGACCATTCCCGCCAAAGCGGCTACCAAGATCTCTTCGGTGAGCGGGGATGTCGACCTCGAAAATATTGGAGGAGCAGCGAAGGTAGAAGCCGTGAGCGGAAATGTGACAATGAATAACGCCTCTAAAGGAGTGGATTTAGAGGTTGTGAGTGGAAGCATTCATGCCCGGAATGTGACGGGGGATGCCTACCTGAATGCCATATCAGGCATAATAAATGTTGAAGGAATCAGGGGGTCCATTAAAGCCTCAGTCGTTTCAGGAACGATTGAATTGATAGATGTTTCTGAGGCTGATGAGGTCAATGCGAATGCGGTCAGCGGAACAATCGTTTATGAAGGGAAAATAAGCAGAGATGGAAGGTACACGCTTAATACGCACAGCGGCCGTGTGGAGATGACCATCCCGTCCGATTCTGCGTTCGATTTCGAGGCAACAACATTCAGCGGAAATATCCATACCGATTTTGAGATAAGAGTCTCTGGGACAATCAGCCGGCGAAAGATATCCGGTGTCGTGAATAATGGTGGGGCTGTGGTTAAACTGACTACCTTCAGCGGTAATGTCTACCTGAAGAAAAAATAATTGCCCTGAATCATTCATAAAATCTGCCGACACCTTACATATTCTTCTAAAAAGGGGACAGTCCTTCTTTTCTTAAAAAAAGGACTAAAAGGGACAATCCCCATTTTCTTTAAGTCGGCATCTTTTCCCCTTCGGGCGAGCAAATCTGACGGCCTTTTCATTAGATCAATTGTCATCGCGAGCGACCTGGTGGCGCGCGGTTACTTCAAATAGAGTGATGTCATTGTGAGCGACCGAAGGGAGTGTGGCAATCTCAACCTTTTGTTTGAAATAAAAATACCACATTCGCTACGCTCTTCGCAACAGAGTCTGAGGCAACCTCGACTCGTGAATAATCCAGGTTAGCAAATTTTTCCACAAAAGGAGGAGAACAGGAGAGTTCTCCTCCTTTTTTTTGCTTTGCCATAGTCTTCCTCTAGATTGTCGTCGGCCTTTTCGAATGACTGACCAGCAATAGTATTCCTTAAAAAATAATCTTTAGTACCGAATGAATCACGTTATATTTCTTGCTTTAAAAAGAAAATGGGAACACGCCCGTCTCGTATCTTCTTGCATTAATTGACAATCCCGCAGGTTTATTTTAGAATTTCTGGCGGATAATACTATGGCGGAGAAGAAGATCCTGATTGTTGACTTTGACATAAAAAGCCTGGAATCGTTGGCTGAGCTATTTGAGAACCACAACATCCAGATTGTTAAAGCGAGAGATGGTGCCGCGGCCTATGAGAAATTTCAATCTGAAAAGCCGGATCTGGTTATCCTTGAAGCCATGCTGCCAAAGCTTCATGGTTTTGACCTGACGCAAAAAATAGTCAAAGAGAGCAAGGGGAGTGTTCCTGTGATTATTGTGACTGGAGTGTATAAGGGGCATCAGTACAGGAATGAAGCGATGCGCAACTTTGGCGCTTCGGGTTATTTTGAGAAACCTTTAGATACAAAGAAACTGTTGAATGACGTCTTGAGCCGCATCCAGGATGAATCTGACGTGGAGGAAGAGATTCCGGAGCTCCCTGATCTTCCAGAAGCCAAATCAGTGATAGAGGGCCTTGCCGAGAGGCTGAAGAAAAAACCCCCTTCAGATAAAAAAGAGTAATTTCCGGAGAAGATTAAATATACTGAACATGGATTATTCACGAGTTGAGGTTTCCGAAATCAAGAAATGGTGTGGGCAGATTTTATGTATAATCCAGACTAATTTTGAGTAGAGAACTATGGATCATTTATGGACGCGGTGCAACAACTGCCGCCGGATTCTGTATAAACAGGATATTATCGATAACAACCTAGTCTGTCCTTCCTGCAATTTTCACTTCAGGTTAACAGCCGCCGAGCGTCTGAATCTGTTTTTCGATGAGGGGAAATACACGCTGATCGACCAGGATATCTCCCCTGAAGATCCCCTCCAGTTCGTGGACAACAAGAAATACTCAGAGAGGCTTGAAGAGAACAGGAAGAAGACTTCCCTCCAGGATGCTGTGTTGAATGCCCGGGGAAAAATGGGAGGGCTGGATGTCGTTATTGCTGCACTGGACTTTAATTTCATGGGAGGAAGTATGGGCTCTGTGGTCGGGGAAAAAATCACGAGAGCTGCGGAGTTAGCCCTGAAAGAACGTTTGCCTTTAATCGTCGTTTCCTGTTCTGGAGGAGCGAGGATGCAGGAGGGCGTGTATTCTTTAATGCAGCTCATGAAAACCAGCTCTGCGATTGCCCTCTTGGATAAGGCAGGACTTCCGTTCATTTCTGTGCTTGTTGACCCAACGACAGGCGGCGTGACCGCAAGCTTTGCCATGTTAGGCGACATCAACATTGCTGAGCCAAATGCGCTTATCGGATTTGCTGGCCCACGAGTTATCGAGCAGACGATAAAAGAAAAGCTGCCCAAAGGTTTCCAGCGGTCGGAATTTCTCCTCCAGCATGGGATGCTTGATAATGTAGTCGACAGGAAAAATCTGCGCTCTTATTTGATAAGAGCTTTACGCCTCTTCCTTAATCGTCCTGAATGAAATACGAACAATGCCTGAAGTATCTTGAAAAGGTCCAAAATTTAGGCATTAAGTTCGGCCTGGATAACGTCCGGACGATTCTTTCTTCCTTCAACAACCCTCATCAGAAATACCCTTCTGTCTTGGTTGCCGGCACGAACGGGAAAGGCTCGGTCTGTGCCATGCTCACTCAGGTCTTGACCTGCCATGGCTTGCGAGCCGGACTCTTTACCTCTCCCCATCTGGTCAAACCTGAAGAGAGGATTCGAATCGGCGATCGGCTGGTTTCTTCTCGGGATTTCTGCAGGATACTCACAGAGCTCAAGACAAGAATCGAGGAATTGATCGCGTCAAAGAAATTGCTGTCTCCTCCCACCTATTTTGAGTTTCTCACTTGCATGGCGTTCCTTTACTTCGGGGAGCAGAAGGCAGATATAGCTGTTTTGGAAGTGGGGATGGGGGGAAGATTTGACGCCACTAACGTTGTGGAGCCGTGTGTTTCGGTTATCACGACGATTTCTGGAGAGCATCAGAAATTCTTGGGAGAAAGTTTGAACCAGATCGCCTTTGAAAAAGCGGGGATTGTGAAACCCGGTGTTCCTGTGGTTTGCGGAGTCGAAAAGACCGAAGCTTATGAGACAATACAGAGAAGGGCTGAAGAACTCAAAGCTCCCTTTCTTGGGGTATTCGAGAGGGAAGGTTGTTTCTCCATCCAAAAAAAAGAAAAAGAGCACTCTTTTGTCTATCGGTCGGATGGAGAAAAATACGTTTTTTCACCCTCCCTTAAGGGAGAACACCAGGGAAGAAATGCGGCAGTGGCCATTGTTTCTTGTGAGCAGCTTTCAGCAAGATGGAGAAAATTGAAGAAGAATAAGATTATCGAAGGAATTGAAAAGACCAAATGGGAAGGTCGTTTGGAAGTGATGTCTCGAGAGCCGTTCGTCATTTTTGACGGAGCTCACAATGTGGAGGGAGCTCTGGGTTTACAAAAATATATCAAGGATTTTCTGCCTTATCCTCGAATCCTTGTTTTTGCTGTGATGCGGGATAAGGAAATCGAGAAGATCGCGGATATACTTTTCCCTCTGGCTGAAAAAGTCATCCTCACGCGGTTTCCCTATTTCAAAGCGGCCTCGCCTGATGATATCGAAGCAAAAATTCCTAAATATCAGGACCGGATAATTAAGGAGCCGGATCCCCTAAATGCCTTGAAACTGGCAATTCACAGGGCTGGTTCGGATGGATGTGTGGTCATCGCTGGCTCTCTCTTTCTTGTCGGCGCTATAAAAAAAATGTATAATATGGGGACGTTCCCCAAGGTACCACCTCTTTAACTTAAAATTAACTTTTCTTCCGTAAAGAGGTGGTACCTTGGGGAACGTCCCCAACTTGTTTATTAAGATGCGGCCCCTTTTATTCAACTTGCTTTTTTGGGGTAAAAATGATAAATTTTTGCCTAATTTTTCCATTTTTCTTTAATAGAAATGATCGAGATTGATGCCAGTCTGTTCGTTGTTTTTGTAATAGTCTGGATTCTCGTCTTTGTCCTGTCCAAGATATTTTTCAAGCCTCTCCAGAGAGTCATGAATGAGCGGAAATCTCGGATCAAGGGAGACAGAGAGACTTTCGAAAAATCGATGGGGGCTTTTGAGCAGACAGTCAGCGAGATTGAAGCAAAGTTGAAAGAAGCCAAAAATCAAGCGCAGAGAATAAAAGAAAAGTTTGAACGGGAAGCGCTTAAAAAGAGGGAACAGATGCTGACGGAGATCAGCACTGAAACTCGGAATCAGATAGAAGAAGCGAAAAAACAGCTGGAGAAACAGGTGGAAAGTCTGAAAGAGAAATTGGAGTCGGAAACCGAGCGCTTGGCCGAAAATATTGAACAGAGGCTTTTGCACTGATGGGCAGAAAAAAAATTCTCATTGTCATACTTTTGCTGCCTTTCTTCGTCTTCATGTCTCCTGAAGAAGAGGAGCATTCCTCAGGCTTAATAGATTTTTTAGGGAAGACCGTCAATTTTATCATCCTTTTTGGTGGGTTGACTTACCTTCTGCACAAACCCATCCGGAGCTTTCTTGAAAAAAGAGCCCAGGATATTCAATCGTCTTTAAAAGAAGCCGCGGATTCCAGAAAGGATGCGGAACAAAAACTGAAAGAAATAGAAAGACGGTTAGCCGGGTTGGAGAAGGAGATCGAGATAGTTATGAAGGAAGCAGAAAACGAAGGCCGGAGAGAAAAAGAGGAGACCCTGCAGAGGGCGCAACGGGAAACGGAGAGAATAAAATATTTTGCCAAACAGGAAATTGATGCCATAATCCGCTCAAGAATCCGAGAACTCAGAGAATATTCCGCGGCACTTGCAACAGCACTCGCTGAAGAGAGGATCAAGAGGAAGATGGATCCTGAACTTCAATCCCTGCTGATAAACAGGTCCATCGAAAGGCTCGATAAACTCGATGAAAAGCCAAATTCTGGTTAAAAGATACACTCTAGGGCTGGTTAACTCTATCAAAGATGAGACAGAGTTTTCAGCCCTTCTCGGGGAGCTGTCCGCCTTCAGCGAGCTGTTCCACACTCATAAAGAGCTGAAAGATACCCTTTTGAACCCGTTCCTGCCCACCAGCCGAAAAGTGCAAATCGCTCATGAGCTCCTGGCAACAACGTCTTCAGGGAAAAAGGCACAGAGATTCATTCTGCTTCTTGTAGAAAACGACAGGCTTGAGCTTCTTCCTGAGATTATAGAGTCTCTGCCTGACGCGTGGAACGAAGAGAAGGGAGTGGATATGTATGAAGTGGCTTCGGTTGTCCCCCTTACCGATGACCAGAGGAAAAAATTGAAAGTGAAGTTGGAGCGTCTTGAGAAGAAGCCTGCTGTTTTGAAGTATCGGATCGACCCTGAACTGGTGGGCGGCCTTCTGATCAAAAGAAAAAACATTGTCTATGATATATCGATTAAAGGTAGTTTATTGAGACTCAAAGAAAAAATAATTGAAGGATAGGCGGAAAAATGGAAATCAAAGCCGATGAAATAAGCAAAATCATCCAGCGCCAGATCGAGGGCTACGAGGCAGAGGTCGATGTCAAAGAAGTCGGGACCGTCATCTCTGTCGGAGACGGGATTGCGCGCCTTTATGGACTGGATAGAGTGATGTACAACGAACTTCTAGAATTTCCCAATGAACTCTATGGAGTCGCGTTGAACTTAGAGGAGGATAGTGTGGGCGCTGTCCTCCTGGGAGAGAGTCATCTGGTCAAAGAAGGAGATATGGTCAAACGCACTCACCGCATCATGCAGGTTCCCGCGGGTCCGGCTATGGTCGGAAGAGTGGTGAACCCTCTGGGGATTCCTCTGGATGAGAAGGGACCGATCAAAACAGATGACTTTATGTTCGTCGAGCGCCTGGCTCCTGGCGTCGTCGACCGCCTGCCGGTTAAAGAACCGCTGCAGACCGGGATTAAAGCCATCGATGCCATGATTCCCATAGGACGCGGACAGAGAGAGTTGATCATTGGTGACCGTCAGACTGGAAAGACTGCGATAGCGGTGGATACTATTATCAATCAGAAGGGCAAAGATGTGATCTGTGTATACGTGGCTATCGGACAGAAAAATTCCACCGTCGCGTATATCGTCAAAGTTCTGGAAGATCATGGAGCGATGGACTATTCGATTATTGTGGTCGCATCAGCCAGCGAGCCTTCATCCCTCCAATTCCTGGCGCCCTACAGTGGATGCGCTATCGGAGAGCATTTCCGGGACAACGGACAGCATTCCTTGCTTATTTATGATGACCTCTCCAAACATGCAGCCGCCTATCGGGAGATCTCTCTTCTTCTGAGACGCCCTCCTGGCCGGGAAGCTTATCCCGGAGATGTGTTTTATCTCCATTCCAGGCTGCTGGAAAGAGCGGCCAAATACAATGATGAGCACGGAGGAGGCTCCTTGACTGCACTCCCCATCATCGAAACCCAGGCTGGAGATGTTTCAGGCTACATCCCTACTAACGTCATCTCCATCACAGACGGCCAGATATACCTGGAACCAGAATTATTCAACGCCGGAATAAGGCCGGCCATCAATGTGGGAATATCAGTCTCAAGAGTTGGAGGGAATGCTCAGATTAAAGCCATGAAACAGGTGGCTGGACAGCTGCGTCTGGACTTGGCCCAGTACCGCGAGTTGGTTACATTCGCTCAGTTTGGCACAGAACTGGATAAAGCCAGCCAGTCTCAGCTTGACAGGGGTGAGAGACTGACCGAGGTGCTCAAGCAGGACCAGTACGTTCCCTTATCTGTCGAGAAACAGATACTGGTCATTTACGCGGGAAACAGGGGATTCCTGGATGAGTTTGGAGTCCAACGCCTCAAAGAATACGAGATAAAAATGTTCGAGCATTTCGAGAAGGAACATGCCGACCTGTTAAAGAAGATCGCCAAAAAAAAGGAGATTGATGCCGAACTGGATGAGGCCATCCATGCGGCCTTAAAGGAGTTTAGCCTCAAGTTTAAAGAAGAAAAGGAATAGAATGCCCGAATTAATCGACCTGAGAAGAAGAATCAAGAGCGTCCGGAACACCCAGCAGATTACGCAAGCCATGAAGACCGTGGCCACGGCTAAATTCAAGAAATCACAGCAGTTTGTCCTGGAAGGTCGACCGTACTGGCACGGATCGCCTCACCTTTTGGCTAGAGTCGTTTTCTGGGCAAAAAAAAGGGGCCATCCTCTACTGGCCAAGCGGGATGAGAAGAGAGTGGAAGGAGTGGTCATTAGCTCTGATAAAGGATTGGCCGGGGCGTTTAATTCCAACTTGCTGTCCAGAGCTCATGCTTTTTTTGAGGAAAAGGCCCTGGACGCACGCGTGAATCTGGTTTTGGTCGGGAAAAAGGCCGTAACTTTTTTTAAGAAATTGCCTTTTCCTGTTGATCGCGTGCATTCTGAGCAAATCCAGAAAATCAGCCCGGAAGACATTAAAGATCTCGCACAGTTTTTAATGCGGCTCTATGTATTTTCCCAAACAGATGCCGTGTATGTAGTCTATAACGAGTTTAAAGCCATTCTTTCGCCAAAGATATCCATCATCCGGCTTCTTCCCATCAGTTCCCCAGAGAGCCAGACAGGAGAAGAATTTCCGCCGGACTGGGAGCCGGGAGCGGTCGCTCTCCTCGAAGCACTCCTCCCGCTCTATGTTGAAAGTCAGATTCAGCATTTCTTTTTTGAGTCTGAAGCGGCGGAGCATGCAGCCCGGATGATGGCCATGGATAATGCGACCAAGAATGCGGAGGAGCTGATCGGTGATTTGACATTGGTTATGAACAAGATCCGTCAGGCTTCCATCACCAAGGAACTGCTGGAAATCATGACCGCGGTCGAGGCATTAGCCAAAAAATAGAAACGTTGGAGAGAAAAATGACGAAAAAAGAAGAAAAAGCCAGAGAAGAAAAAGACGTGAAAGCAAAGGCGAGGCCAGAAGAGAAAAAAGAAAAAATAGGTAAGATAGTCCAGATTATCGGCCCTGTTGTGGACGTCGAATTCAAAGGGATTGAGCTGCCCGAGATATACAATGCGATTCAGATCACGAGTGAGGGATTTGATGTCCCCACACCAGTTGATATTATCGCGGAAGCGGAACAGCATCTTGGAGAGGACAGAGTGAGGTGTGTGTCCATGCACCCCACTGACGGTCTGGCTCGGGGAATGAAAGCGATAGACTTGGGCGGACCGATTCAGGTTCCAGTCGGAGAGGAAACTCTGGGACGTTTAATCAATGTCATCGGAGAAGCCGTGGATCATCTCGGCCCGATCAATGCCAAGACAAAATACCCGATCCATAGGTCTCCTCCATCGCTTGAAGATCAGAGTACGAAGCTCGAAATGTTCGAGACAGGAATCAAGGTGATTGACCTCATCCAACCCTTTTTGAAGGGTGGGAAGATCGGTCTTTTCGGAGGGGCAGGGGTCGGGAAGACCGTCATCATCATGGAACTCATCCACAATGTGGCCAAAAAACACGGCGGTTATTCTGTCTTTGCTGGCGTGGGAGAGAGAACTCGAGAAGGGAATGACCTCTGGCTGGAGATGAAAGAATCAGGCGTCATCGATAAGACCGCTCTGATTTACGGCCAGATGACTGAACCTCCAGGAGCAAGGCTGAGAGTCGGGCTGGCCGCTCTTTCTGTCGCCGAATATTTCAGGGATGAGATGAATCAGGATATCCTCCTCTTCATCGATAATATCTTCCGTTTTGTCCAGGCCGGCTCAGAGGTTTCCGCCCTTCTGGGACGGATGCCTTCTGCGGTTGGCTACCAGCCGAACCTGGCTACCGAACTTGGAGAGCTTGAAGAGAGGATAACGTCCACGAAAAAGGGCTCGATTACTTCTGTCCAGGCCATCTATGTTCCTGCGGATGACTTCACTGATCCCGCACCGGCCACGACTTTTTCCCATCTCGATGCCACCACCAACCTGTCAAGGGCACTCACCGAAATGGGAATCTATCCGGCTGTTGATCCTCTGTCATCATTTTCCCGAATACTGGACCCTCGAGTGATCGGCAAGGAACATTACCAGGTTGCCAGAGACGTGAAGGAAATCCTTCAGAGGTACAAGGACCTTCAGGATATCATCACTATTCTGGGGATAGAAGAGCTTTCCGAGGAGGACAAGGTTATCGTCGCTCGCGCGCGAAAAATCCAGCGGTTCCTTTCCCAGCCATTCAACGTGGCCGAGGAGTTCACCGGAAGATCCGGCAAATATGTCTCCATCGAGGAAACAGTGAGGGGCTTCAGGGAAATCGCAGAAGGCCTTCATGATGATAAGCCCGAACAGGCATTCTACATGGTGGGAGGTATCGAGGAAGTCATCCAGCGCGCAGAGGAATTGAGAGCCGCATGACAAATAATCTGCCTTCGTCCATCCATCTTAAAGTCATATCTCCGCGGAAGCTTCTTGTGGACGAAGAAGTTCAGGAGGTTTCTCTCCCCAGCCTTGAAGGATACATGGGGATCCTTCCCGGCCACCGTCCTCTGATACTCGCATTGAGTGAGGGAGATATCACATACCGGCTGGCTGGAAGAGAAGATAGCTTAACCGTTCGGGGAGGTTTTGCGGAAGTCCTTCCTGAAAAAGTTCTCGTTTTCACTGACTTGATAGAAAATGAAACTCAGCAACCCGCTGAAGGGTGATGATGAGACTCTTGATTCTTTTTACATGGGTCGAATCCTCGTCCTCCAGAAAAAGAAGGGCTACCGTTTTTCGGTAGACGCACCTCTCCTGGCTGACTTTATCCAGACCGGAGTCGATGATGAAATCCTGGAGTTAGGCACAGGAACCGGCATCGTTTCTCTTCTCTTGAGCATCAAGCCCTTTAAACATATCACCGCGGTGGAGATTCAAGAGTCCTTAGCCGACCTCGCTCAGAGAAATGTCCGGATCAATGACCTTGGTCAGAGAATCACGATCGTTCGAGAGGATTTGCGGAGATTTCGGCCCGGAAAAAAGTATGATGTCATCTTTTCAAACCCGCCTTACCTCAGGAAAGGAGAAGGGCACCTCAGTTCATCAGAGGAGAAATCCATTGCGAAGCATGAATTGAAGTGTGACATTTTTGATATAATGGGAAGGACCGGGGAGCTCCTTGAAAAGAAGGGGAGAGCCTTTTTTATCTTTCGGACGAAAAGGAAGGAAGAATTCTTTCAGGCAGCGGAGAGGAACAGGATGCGAATGGAGTCTGTTCGTTTTGTCCATCCCAGAAGGGATGGCTCCTCGAACCTGTTCCTGGCATCGTGCAGTTTTTCTTCAGAACGGGAGACCTTATTGCCTCCTTTCTTTCTCTACGATGAGGGGGGGAACTATACTCCCGAGGCCGATGAAATATTCCGGGGGAGGC
>Ga0209635_10003657_pt1 | contig 12013 bp, 11 predicted proteins | sample DeeMarSWOR230_32_FD_187463 | JGI IMG/M metagenome (GOLD analysis project Ga0209635, IMG submission 187463) | Marine sediment microbial communities from White Oak River estuary, North Carolina - WOR-2-30_32 (SPAdes) (version 2) | ecosystem: Environmental > Aquatic > Marine > Intertidal zone >...
GGATTAATGGGAGGATGATGCTGTGCCAATGGCCATCGCCAGAAAGATCGCGGATATCCCTCCCATTAATCCTGCAATGATATAGGAGTAAATCCTCGTGCGTACTATAGGGATTCCTAGAAGTCTCGCCGAAAAGGGACTCTGGCCCATTGCTCTGAAGGCTCTCCCCTGTTTTGTGCGGTAGAGAAGGTAAAAGAATCCCAAAAACGATGCGATACTCCCGAGTATTGTGGCAATTTGTCCCGCAGTGATGGTTGCAGCCCCAAACTTAATGAGAGCTTCCTTACCCTGGAGGTTTTGAGGAATACTAATCACGATTCCCATATTGAGTTTCTGAGCCATTACCTCCGTCAAAATGAGTGCCAATGCCATTGCCACGATGAAAGATCCAAGCTGTGCCTGCCGTTTCGCAAGAGGTCTGAAGATTGGCTCTGTGATAAAACTGAAGATTGTCCCTGAAAAGACACCGGCAAGTATCCCTGCGAGAAGGCTGTTGCCTGTCACCTTCATCGCAAACCAGCACATATACATGGAGAGCACAACAATATGGGAGTATGCAAATGGGAAAATTCCCCCCACAACCACAAGGAGGTTAAACCCTGTAACGAGCAGAGCATATATACTCCCGAGCGCAATTGCATTTATCAGCTGGGCAATAAATATTTCCATACTCTTCCCTTTTCAGTTTTTACTCACATGACCCTCCAAGATATGCCTGCTGCACCTTGCTGCTGCTTACCAGCTTCTGAGCATTGCCGCTGAGTACAATCTCTCCGGTCCCGAAGACATAACCGCGGTGGGCGCACTGTAATGCCTGTCTGGCATTCTGCTCGGAGAGGAGAATCGTATACCCCGCCCTGTTGAGATCGATGATTCTTCTGAACAGCTCTTTAACAATTGTCGGCGCCAGTCCGAGAGATGGCTCATCGAGCATCATGAGCTTCGGCGCGGACATCAACCCCCGGGCTACAGACAGCATCTGCTGCTCTCCTCCACTTAAAGTCCCTGCCATCTGGTTCGTTCTCTCCTTGAGAACGGGAAAAAGACTGTAAATCAATTTGAGGTTTTCACTTGGATCTCCCTTGAAATGGTGCGCCCCGAGCAGCAGATTTTCCATGACACTCATCAGCGGAAGAATACCACGTCCTTCTGGTATGAGACAGATACCGGAGGCAACAATGTGCTCCGTCTTCTTGTGGGTGATATCCTCTCCCATGAAGTGAATACGACCGGCTGAAACATGAGTTATACCAAGAATTGTTTCAACGAGCGTCGTCTTCCCGGCGCCATTTGCCCCGATAAGAACAACAATCTCTCCCTCATTTACCTCAATGCTGACACCCCTCAGAGCCTTGATCGGTCCATAGGATACGTGGAGGTCTTCGACTTTTAAAACGTTACTCTTTGCCAAGGTATGCCTCTAATACATCCGGGTTGTTTTGTACCTCTTCAGGAGTACCTTCACAGATCTTTTTCCCAAAATTGATACAGGTGATCTTGTCCGAAATCCCCGTCACCAGCCGCATATCGTGGGCGACGACAATAATCGTCGTTCCCAGTTCGTTCCGTATCTTTGTTATTATTTGGTCAACCTTGATCGACTCCTCTTCCCCCATGCCTCCTGTTGGCTCATCCATGAGAAGAAGTTTCGGTTCAGCAACCATCGCTCGGGCTATCTGTACCATCTGGCGTTCAACCCAGACGAGGTCTCCGGCAAAGTTGTCGGAACGTTCTATGAGACCGACAAGCTCGAGTGACTTTATCGCCATCTCCTTTATGCGCCTCTCCTGGCGTGTATTCACGAAGGGTGCATGAAAAAATGTCCCGAGAATATTGTTCTTTGTACGGGAATGGGCCCCAGTCATAACATTTTCGAGTACTGTTAAATTCGGTGCGATCTTCCCGGTTTGAAAGGTGCGGCACATTCCCATTCTTGCAATAAAGTGAGGTTTATAGTCCGTGATATCTGTCGAATCGAAGATTATCTTTCCCGTTGTCGCACTCAATACCCCGGATACAACGTTAAAAAAGGTCGACTTCCCGGATCCATTGGGGCCGATCAGCCCATGTATATCACCGTTCCTTACTGCCACGTCCAGGTGATCTATCGCCCGAAGACCGATGAAATCTTTACAGAGTGCCTCTGTTCGAAGAATATATTCTTCCACTTTATTAACTCTCACTCACCCGAGTAATCTATTGGAGTACAACGGGCATTCCCGTCTTCACAGATTTGTTTGCCGCAACAACGACCTCGACTGCTGCAAGACCATCATGTCCTGTAACAAGGGGGGGCGTATCATTCAGGATGGCATCAGTAAAGCTATTGATCTCTTTGATATACGCGTCCCTGAACCTTATTCTCCAGCTCTTGAAGGCACTCCCCTTCAGCACCCCCTTAACATCACAGGTCAGTATGGCCTCATCTTTTACCTCGCCTATGAGGATGAGTCCCTTGGAGAGCACAACTTCTCCCCGCACATCAAAACCGTAATCCGCTGGACATGTTGAATCAAAGGTACCAATGACATCATTTTTCATCCTCACCGTGCACACGACATTGTCGTAAAAGTCAGGGTACTTTTCCTTTATATCAGGAGTCTTTTTATTCACTGCCTCTGCAAATACCCGCTTGTATTCGCTGCCGGTGAACCATCGCGTTGAATCAAAGTCATGGCTCAGTATCTCGGCAAGCAAACCGTTACTCCTGCTTATATCGAAGTACCATGGTGCGGGAAGACCCGGCCCGCGTGCAAGAGATTTTATGATGATCGGTTCGCCAAGGTCACCGCTGTCTATGATATCCTTTGCGTTCTGAAAGAGTGAATCGAACCTCCTCATGAATGCGATCTGGAGCTTCACATTGTTGCGCTGGGCAGCATCGACCATTGCTTTTGCTTCATCTTCTGTGACCGCCATCGGCTTTTCACAGAATATGTGCTTTTTCGCCTCAGCGCACTTAATTGCATACTCTTTATGGGTGAATGTTGGTGCTCCGATCACCACTGCATCAAAGAGATCTTTGGAAAGCGCTTCATCGATGCTGGTGAAAAGGTTCTTCACTCCAAGCTCTTCACCCCTTTCTTTCAGCTGCTGTTCGTTCTTATCAACCATTGAGACAAGTTCTGCCTTTGGCGTATTAAATACTATATTCTTCGCATGGACCATTCCAGCTCTTCCCGCACCGATCAAACAGAACCGTAGTTTTTCCATTTCTATACTCCGGAAAATATATCACATGGATTCTTCAACATTGTTTTGTATTTTGATATTTTCATTATCTGTTTTATTTTTTCTTGCAAGTTTTTATATATTCATATAAAATATATAGAAAAAATTTTTATTTTATTTTTAAATAAAGAAAAATAATCTCCCGTGTATTTTACTAGAAATTGAATGCTTGTCAACTCTTTTTGAAAAATATTTTAAAGGGGAACAGCCATGAATGACAATGTTACTCTCCTTCTTAAAATTAAAGGCCTTACACCTTCATTGAATCCCGCGCTACGCCGGATCGCTGATTTCATCCTCATCAATCCTTCAAAGATTAAATATTTGAAAATCAAAGATCTCGCACAAGGCTGTAATGTCTCAGAATCCACTGTCATGAGATTCGTACAAACCATCGGTTTGAACAGTTATCAAGATCTAAAAATAATCATTACAGAAATTACTTCACAACAGGCCAAGGAAAACGTGCCAGAAGAAGAGTACGTCTACGATGATATATCAAAAACAGACTCGATCAGCAGCATCATAACAAAAATCGTTCATAGAAACACAAAAACCTTACAGGATACAAAAAAACTTATCTCAGGCAAGGAGATTGAAAGAGCAGTCGAAACAATTAGAAACGCCCATAAAATTGACATCTACGGTGCAGGAGGATCATTTATAGCAGCAGAGAACGCAAGACTGAGACTGTACAGGATTGGCAAGCAATGTTCTGCGTTAAATGATGGAAACCAACAGATCGTCTCTGCATCCCTTCTTACGAAAGACGATGTAGCCATCGGTATCAGCAATTCAGGAAGAACGAAATCAACGGTCGTTGCATTAATAAAGGCGAAAGAATCAGGTGCAAAAACCATATGTATTACAAACTACGATCAATCACCAATAACCCAGTACGCTGATATCAAACTATTCAGCTCCACACAGGATCTCGCGTTTTTCCAGGAATCGATGACCTCCCGAGTCGCACAGATACTCATCGTTGACATCCTCTATGCCGCCCTTGCAGTCAAAGATTTTTCTGCCTCTGTGAAAATGATCGAAAAATCATCAGAAGCACTGAAAACTTCCTTTCTATGATTCCTCGATCCACACCATAACAGAAGGTTCTCTCAGTCCTCTTTAGCACTCTTTCCTGAACCTCCCCTCTTCTTTATCTTCCTATTTTTGCAATTCACCCCCTTCGCTTTTGATTTTAGTCGTCCTTGCTGTTTGAGATAGCAATCAAAGAACATGAAAATGGGCATTTTTTCTTATGCTCTCTTTTCATACAGGCGGTACTTTTGTACCGCAGGGCACCGCCAGGCTTGTATCGAGCAGCTCTCGATGATGTTCTATCGATCTTTTCAAGAGCCCATTTTCGTACTAGCCATATTTCTCTCAATACCCTTTTGTGTTTATGAATCCATCAGATACCCGCCATTCACATTGAGAATCTGCCCGGTAATGAAGCTGGCCTCATCGGATACCAAAAACAACGCGGCCACCGCAACATCATGGGGCGTTCCGAGACGCTGAACCGGTATCGATTCCTGCATCTGTTTCCTCTTCTCATCGTCCCAGTAATCCATCATCGGAGTGATTATCGCGTGAGGGGCGATCGCATTTACGTTGATTCCGAAGGGTCCAACCTGACGTGCCAGAGATTTGGTAAATACCGAAAGAGCACCTTTAGAAGCACCGTAGCAGGGTGCGGTTGCGTGATCTCCCCTTTGACCGGCAATTGAAGACACATTCACGATCTTGCCGTACCTGTTCTCTTTCATCAGCGGCACCACCTCACGGCAGCAATAGAATGCACCAAAAAAGTTGACGTGAAAGACGCGATCGAGGATCTCGTCACTTATCTCCTCGATCAGACCGAATGGCAGGATACCAGCATTGTTTACAAGTATTTCGACACTGCCGAATGTATCAACAGTGATTTTTACCAACTTTCTTACCTCTTCAGAACTGGAAACGTCAGCCTTTACAGCGAGAGCTTGCGCACCTTCCTCTATTATTTCAGATACCACCTGTTTTGCCTTATCCTCTGATTTTGAATAATTGATTATAATGTTTGCACCTGCTCTGGCAAAGTGCAGGGCGATTCCCTTTCCTATTCCATAGCTCGAACCGGTTATAAGAGCGGTTTTCCCACGTAACATTTTATTAGACATGCGACCCTCGCAATGCTAGGTTTCAATAGATCATAAAAATCTATTGACAGAAATTCTGTAATCATATTATCCTATTATCTTGTTATTACAAGATTATATTTTACCAAACCTGTTTGTGAAGTCAAGAAAAAATGTTCATAAAAAAGAGGTGAGAAATGAAGGAAATTAAGAAAATCGCCATTCTTGGTGCAAACGGGACAATGGGCTCCCTGTCAGGCGGACTATTCGCCCAGGCCGGCATTACCTGCATATTTTTTGCGCGTTCTCCGGAGAAGGCGCAGCGGGGGATCGAGAATGCAGTGAAACAGGCAAGAAGCGACGTACTCAGGGAATACATTATACCGAAAACATACGAATCGCTGGAAGAGGAAATCCCCCAGTGCGACTGGATACTCGAAGCTGTTGCGGAAAACCTTCCCTTGAAACGTGAATATTTTCGCAGGATAGATGGGTTGCGAAAAAGGGATAGCATTATATCCACCATATCCTCAAGCTTATCGATAGAGGATATGGCAGAAGAATGCAGCGACGACTTTAAAGCACATTTCATGGGTGTACACTTTTTCAATCCCCCCGGAAAACTTCTTGCCAACGAGCTCGTGTTTCTTCCACAGAATTCAGAAAAGCTTAAATCTTTCGTCGCTGATTTCTGTAAAAGAGTTTTGATGCGCGTCAACATTGCGGTTTACAACAGGCCAGGTTTTGCCGGGAACAGGATTGGATTTCAGCTGTTGAACGAAGCAGCGCGGTACGCTGAAAAATACGGTGTAGAAGAAATAGATTACCTTATTGGACCTTACACGGGCCGCGCCCTTGCACCTCTTGCAACGATTGATCTGGTGGGTCTTGATGTGCACAAAGAAATAGTCAACAACATCTATCAAAATGTACAGGATGAACGCCATGATTCCTTCCAGTTACCGGAATATGTGCAGAAAATGCTTGATAAAAAAATGCTCGGAAACAAGAACAGAGAGGCAGGTGGTTTTTATCGGTATTCGGAAAAAAAGGAAAAATATGCACTGGACCCTCTGAATATTCAGTTCAAGTCAATGAAAAATACAAAACATGAAGTGATAGAAAACATAAAGACCCACATCCATGATGGGAATTATAAAAAAGCCGTTGATCTCATAAAGTACGGTAAGTCCGATGAAATCTCTCTGGTTAAACAGTTCATTCTTGGCTATATTTCTTATAGCTATTCACGAATAGGCGAGGTCACACCTGTTGAGGAAGATATTCACGGTATTGACAGGGTAATGTCGTACGGGTTTTCCTGGTTACCGCCGTCAGCCTGGGTCGATTATTTTGGCGGTCCGCGAGAAACGGTGAAACTGCTGGACAAATACGATATGCCTGTACCGCAACATCTGAAAAATACGCCTGAAGAAAGACAGTGCAGAATACCTGAAGTGACAAAGTATTTTGTCGCGCATTGAAATCATTAGAGGAGATTATTCAATGAAATCCAGAGTATATATTTTAGGCGGATACCAGACAGATTTTGCCCGCAACTGGAGCAGGGAGGGTAAGGGTATTCAGGCCATGATTAATGAGGTTATGGCGGGAGCGTTTGCAGACACGGATATAGATCCAGGCGATATACAGTCAATTCATGTCGGTAACTTCGCAGGAGAGCTCTACACAATGCAGGCCCACTTTGGAGCGCTCACAGTGAACTACGACCCTGCATTACGGGGCCTCCCGACTGCTCGTCACGAAGCCGCCTGTGCTTCCGGTTCCATCGCAGCACTCATGGCGCGAACGGAAATAGAGGCTGACATACACGATTTGATTCTGGTGGTGGGCGTCGAGCTCATGAAGAGTGTGGATTCAAAAATCGGAGGAAACTATCTCGGGACCGCTGCGTGGTATGAAAAGGAGTGCGTCGGGATCGAGTTTCCCTTTCCAAAACTGTTCGACCAATTATACGACGTCTACGACGAAATCTACGGGGTAAAATACGAGCATTTGGCACAAATCGCAACAGTCAACTATGAGAATGCAAAGAAGAATCCGAAAGCGCAAACAAGAAACTGGTACATGAATAAAAAACACGCCTGCAGCAGCGGTGAATACAATCGCACCATCGGCAGGAGACTCCGCGCAACTGATTGTTCACAGGTAACCGATGGTGCTGCAGCACTATTCCTTGCTTCACATAAATACGCTGAGGGCTATGCAAAAAAACATAATTTAAACCTTTCAAAAATCCCGTATATCCAGGGGTGGGGGCATGCAACCGCACCCATCAGATTCAGCGATAAGGCGGAGGAAGCAAAAAAGAGCCAGTACGTCCTGCCTCATACACGTAAAGCCATTTTAGAGGCTTTTCAAAGGTCAAATATTCACGGAGTAGAAGATATATCCTGCATCGAGACACACGACTGTTTCACCATCACAGAATATGCCGCAATCGAACACTTTGGGTTGACAAAACCGGGAGAAGGCTTCAAGGCAATTGAAGACGGCACCATCGAACTCAATGGAAGCTGTCCGATCAATCCGTCGGGAGGGTTAATTGGAGGCGGGCATCCCGTAGGAGCCACAGGTACGAGACAGCTGCTCGACGCGTACCTGCAGGTGTCCGGTAAAGCAGGTGATTATCAGGTTGCTGGCGCAAAGCGGGTCGCCACACTGAATATAGGCGGCTCTGCCACAACGAACGTGGTTCACATCTTGGGATCTGATACAAACGGAAGTTAATTAGTCACTGGTCGGCCTACTTTACAAACCTACGAAGCAGGCCTGCAAGCTCGACTTGCGAACAGGGTAATGTTCACCAACGACTGATTAAATCTTTCCAGGGCTAGAAACTGCCCACATCTTTCAGATACTCGATTGATTCTCTCAGAGACTCAACAGGATCCTTCAGGGGATAGTATTCCAGACCGTAGTACCCTTTATATCCCATTCCACTGAGCTTCCTGAGGACACGGGGCAGATCTATCTCTCCTTCTGCAGGCTCATGCTGTCCTGGAACACCTGAAATATGTATGTGGCCGATGTAATCGACATACTCCTTCATGGTGGCAAGCAGGTTTCCCGTCATGATTTGAATGTGAAAGACATCGTAGAGTAACTTTATGTGCTTCCCACCAACTTCACGGCAGAGGTCTCCTGCTTCCTTGATCGTGGTCAGAAGGACCCCCTTGTATTTCGGGAGACTGAGGGGTTCGATGGTGAGCTCCACTCCCGTTCCGTCGAGCATCCTGTCCATCTTGCGCAGAGAGGAAACGATCTTTTTAATCAAGTCTGACCGTTTCATGCCCGGGATTTCGTGCCCGACAAAAGTGATAAGCTGAAGCACACCGAGCCTTTGCGCGATAGGGATGAGTCGCTCCAGTGCCCTCATCATCATATCCGTGCCTTCATCTTCCACGAGAGTACCCCCGTGATCAGCGTGGGGAGAGTTCAATGTGAAAGTCACAAGCTTCAATCCCAGTTCCTGGTTTAATCTATGTATAAGATCAAGATCTTTTGCATCGTCTTTCTCGATCCAGCCGCCCTTGCCATCCCTCTGCATATCGTAATACCAGAACTCATACGCCTTGAACCCCAGTTCTGCACAGTTTCGTATCTGTTTTTCGTAGGGGATTGTGTAAGGAAAAACTGTTTCGATGCATACGCTCAACCGATCAATGTTCTTATCCATTTCCACTCTTTCTCCCTTCGTATCAGAATATTAATAAGAATGTATGGTATTCCATTCTCGATGCGCTTTTATCTTCGATCTGATCGCCCACATTGAACGGTATAACGGCCCTCAGGGCTTGACTACAACCTTGAGAAGATTTCCTTCCTGAATTTCTTTCATCATATCGGGTATTTCCTCAAGGGAAATGATCTTACTGATAAAAGTCTTCCCATCGATCCTTCTGCCACTCATCAGATCAAGACACGTCTTGATTTGAAAAGCGGTGCTCCCGGAGGACCCGTGAATGAACAGCTCCTTGTAATGGATCAGATTACCGTCGAGATGCACCGTACTATCATCCTTTGGAAGTCCCCCGAAAAAGTCAATGTGGGCACGATTCGCAGCAATCGATATGGACTGCTCCTGCGCCTGTTTCGAAGGAGCAGCAATTAGAATGACCGAAGGTCCGATACCGCCGGTTGCCTCTTTCAGTATCCCCTCCAGATTATCTTTCTCGGGATTTATATAATAATCTGCACCAAATTGCCGTGCAAGATCCAAACGCACCTCGTTTATCTCCGACACGAACACTTTTGTTGCCCCGAGGGTTTTCGCCAGGCTTATATGCATACACCCGATTGGCCCGCTCCCTATTATGAGCACTTCGTCTCCCACTCCTACTCCCGCTAACATCTGACCGTTGAGCGCGCACGCCATTGGCTCGGCAATTGCGGCCTCCTCTTCACTCACCTTTTCCGGCACTTTTATGAGATTACCCGCTTTTATCGCTTTCTCTGGAATCACCATGTATTCGGCGAAACCCCCGGGGTGATAAAATCCGAACGCCTCCGTGTGTTTTTGAAATGTCAGGCAGAGGTTTGTCCACCCCTTCCGACAGCTATAACACTCCCCGCATGAAATTATGGGAACCACCGTTACCCTGTCCCCGATTTCAAATCTTGTTACGTGGCTTCCCATATCCTCAACCTGGCCCGATATCTCATGGCCTATTATTTGTGGTGGTGAGAAATTCTTATAGCCATACAGGTAAACCTTAAGATCTGTACCACAGATCGCACAGGCACCGACTTTGAGGAGAATATCCCCTTCACCTATTTCTGGAACCGGAACCTCCTCAACTCTAATATCCTTTATCCCATGATACACTGCTGCCTTCATTTTCCGTCCCCGCACTACGCATTAATCGAGAATAAGATAATATTACGTGATCATATTATCCTATTATCTTGTTATTACAAGTTACTATATAAACACCAAATGCTTTTTCTGTCAAGAAAAATTATCCTTCATGGCGTATTTTTATACGATTCAGTAATCAGGACGTTGAACCAACTCCGGACTCTCCAACATGCATTCACCATCTGGTGGATGGAGGACTCTTTTGTTATTGCTGCCAGTTCCTTGACCGTTCAACCGCCCTCTTCCAATTTGAGTAAAACGCTTCCCTTGTCTCTTCATCCATCCGCGGTTCAAAATATTTATCTACTTTCCAGTACTGCACTATTTCTTCTTTGCTGTGCCAGAAATCAACTCCGAGTCCTGCAAGGTAACACGCGCCCAGTGCAGTCATTTCTGTTATTTTCGGCTTCTCAATGGGTATTCCAAGAATATCCGCCTGGAACTGCATCAATAAATCACTTTTCGTTGCCCCTCCGTCAACCCTGAGAGATTTCATTCTCCGGCCTGTATCAGCCATCATCGCTTCGAGATTATCTCTTGACTGATAGGCAATTGATTCTATGGCACTTCGTGCGATGTGTTCCACCTTTGTGCCAGCGGTTATCCCAATAATAAGACCACGGGCATGGGCATCCCAATAGGGTGCGCACAGACCGGTAAACGCAGGCACGAGGTATACCCCGCCCGCATCGGTAACCTTTTCTGCAAGTACGGTACACTCACTGGACTCCTGTATCACTCGCAGGCCATCTCTCAACCACTGTATGACTGCACCACCGATATACACAGCCCCCTCCAGTGCATAGTCGACCTCATCACCAATTTTCCATGCAAGATCGCTTATCAGTCCATTTTTTGATAGGGAGGGTTTACTCCCCGTGTTCATGACGATTGAGAGCGCAGTACCGTAGGTGCACTTTGCCATACCGGGAGAAAAACATCCCTGCCCAAATGCGGCTGACTGTTGATCACCTGCATCTCCCGATATCGGAACTTCTTCCCCAAAAAAAATGTCCCTGTCGGTGGTTGCCATGATACCGCTTGATGCCTTTAATTCCGGCAGTATGTGTGGGGGGATCTCGAGCCATCCCATTATTTCCGTGTCCCACTCCAGGGTATGGATGTTGAGTAACATCGTCCTTGAGGCATTCGAATAATCAGTGACGTGGAATCCTCCATTGCTGAGATTCCAGATAATCCACGAGTCGATGTTACCCATACAGATTTTGTTTTTATCAATTTTTTCCCTCACTCCTTTCACATTCTCTATGACCCATTTGATTTTTGTTGCAGAAAAATACGGGTCAAGTACCAGACCTGTCTTCCTCATTATTTTTTCTTCGTATCCACTTGCTTTTAATTCATCGCACATTGAAGTGGTTCTTCTGCACTGCCAGTTAATAGAGTTGTAGAGCGGTTTTCCGCTCTCCTTTTCCCAAATCACTATGCTTTCCCTTTGATTTGTAATTCCTATTGCAGCGATCTCTTTCGGGGTCACCTTTGCCTGTTTGAACACATCTTTGATACATTCAATTACGGTGCTCCATATTTCCATGGGATCATGCTCAACCCAACCTGGTTTCGGATAGAGCGGTGTGATTTCCCTGTGGGTCATTGAATGAATTTCGGCCTTGCCGTTAAACAGGATGACACGTGTCCCTCCCGTTCCCTGATCAATGGCCATGATATATTTCTTTTTCATGATTTTTTCCCCACTATTTACCCTAATATTTTCCTATCCCCCGACTCGCACCTGTTACCAGCGCTATTCTGTTGTCAA
>Ga0209635_10003661_pt1 | contig 12008 bp, 10 predicted proteins | sample DeeMarSWOR230_32_FD_187463 | JGI IMG/M metagenome (GOLD analysis project Ga0209635, IMG submission 187463) | Marine sediment microbial communities from White Oak River estuary, North Carolina - WOR-2-30_32 (SPAdes) (version 2) | ecosystem: Environmental > Aquatic > Marine > Intertidal zone >...
CCAACGTTTCCCCGACACAGACTATAGGTTTCAGCCCAAGGCTCAGTGCAACCTTCACTTTGTTGTTCACGTTGTGATCTGTCTCGCCAAAATACTTTCGCCTTTCTGAATGACCTACGATCACCCAATCGCATCCGACGTCTACGAGGAATTTGGGCGAAATCTCGCCAGTATAGGCTCCTTCCACCTCCCAATACATGTTCTGTGCCCCAAGGGAAATGTCCGAATTGCGGATGACTTGAGCCACGGAACCAAGTGCGGTAAAGGGGGGGCAAAGGATCACTTCTGCTGAGTCAATCTCAGCGAGCCCATCACGGATCTCTCTCGCAAGAGAAATCGCTTCACCCACAGTTTTGTTCATCTTCCAATTGCCTGCAATCAATGGTTTTCTCATTCTATACCTCGCTTAACGCCTCTATACCCGGAAGTTCTTTGCCTTCAAGTAGTTCAAGCGAAGCTCCGCCGCCGGTTGAGATGTGAGACATCTTGTCTGCCACCCCAGCCTTTCGGACAGCTGCTACCGTGTCTCCTCCGCCTATGATGGTCGTAGCGCCTTTTTCCGCACTTAAAGCGACGCTAACAGCAAGCCTGCGGGTTCCTTCCTCGAAGTGGGGGAACTCAAATACACCCATTGGCCCATTCCAGACGATCGTTTCCGCTCCATTCAGAGCTTCGGTGAATTTCTCGATGGTCTCTGGACCGATGTCCATCCCTCTCCAGCCTTCTGGAATATCTGAGACGGCGACTGCTTTGAATTGAGCATCGGGTGACCATTCACTGGCGACCTGACAATCCGTCGGTAGGAGTAGTTCCACCTTCTTCTCTGCTGCACTTTCGATGATTTCCTTTGCAAGCTCCAGCTTATCGTCCTCCACGAGTGATTCTCCAATCTCCAATTCCTGAGACCGCAGAAATGTGAAGGCCATTCCTCCGCCTATAAGTATCTTGTCCACCTTCTTGAGTAGATTCTGAATCACTCCAATCTTGTCGGAGATCTTGGCTCCTCCAAGGATAGTGATGAAAGGAGAAGATGGGTTTTCCAGGGCGCCCACCAGGTACTCGATCTCCTTTTCCATAAGGAAACCGGCTGCTCTCTTCTCGAAGAACGCCGCTATTGCTGCAACAGAAGCATGGGCTCTGTGCGCTGTACCGAAAGCGTCATTGACATATAGATCTGCCAACCTGGCGAGGTTCTCGGCGAACCCTGGCGAATTCGATCTCTCCTCCGGATAGAATCTCAGATTCTCAAGAAGAAGAAGTTCCCCCTTCTTGAGATCAGCAGCGGTTCGCTCCACCTCAGGCCCCACACAGTCTCGTACAAATTTCACTTTCCTTGAAATCAGGTGCTCCAGGTGAGAAGCGACGGGCCTGAGGCTCATACTATCTACCCTTTCACCCTTAGGTCTCCCCAGATGGGACATGAGTACCGGGATTCCTCCATTCTCAAGGATGTATTGAATCGTGGGAATGGCTGCTCTGATTCTTGTATCATCGGTTATTTTGAGGGTCTGATCGAGCGGCACATTGAAATCGACCCGCACCAAGACTTTCTTGTTGGCGATATCGAGGTCCCTGACTGAAAGCTTCTTCATCTCTCCCCTCCTCACGTCCGGGCAGCCATATATTTCATCAAATCAACTGTCCTACATGTGTAGCCCCATTCATTATCATACCAGGCCAAGGTCTTCACTAGATTGCCGCCGATGACATTGGTTAACGAAGAGTCGAATATCGCTGAATACCTATTTCCAATGATGTCTACAGAGACGACGGGATCTTCCGTGTACTGGATGTACTTCTTCATGAGTCCTTCTGAAGCCTCCTTGAATGCAGAATTGACCTCTTGGACAGTGGTGGCCCGTTCAACTGCACATACCAGGTCGATCAGCGAAGCGTTTGGGGTCGGGACTCTGATGGCTATCGCATCGAGCTTGCCCTTCAACTCAGGCAAGACTACACCTACGGCTTTTGCCGCTCCAGTGGAGGTTGGAATCATAGACAGAGCTGCGGCCCTCGCCCTGCGCAAATCTTTGTGGGGAAGATCGAGCAGTCTCTGGTCATTTGTGTAGGAGTGAACAGTCGTCATAAATCCCCTGGCTATTCTGAACCTGTCATGGAGGACTTTGACGATTGGTGCAAAGCAGTTCGTGGTACAGGAAGCATTTGAAACAACATGGTGGTTTCGAGGCTCGTAGTTAGCCTCGTTGATTCCCATCACAATTGTCGCATCCGGTGGCTCGCCCTTCCCCGGAGCTGTAATGAGTACTTTCTTTGCTCCTGCAGAAAGATGAAGAGCTGCTTTGTCTCTACTCCTGAACATCCCCGTGGACTCGACGACGAATTCCACACCCAGATCCTTCCACGGAAGGGCAGATGGATCTTTCACACTTAGAACTTTGATCTCCTTACCGTCAACGCGGATGGAGTCATCTCCAGGTTCTACGGATGCATCAAAGATGCCATGGACGGAATCGTACTTGAGGAGATGAGCGAGTGTCTTCGCATCCGTGATATCATTCACCGCTGTAATATCGAATTCTCGATCTCTGTATGCAGCTCTGAGGAAGAGTCGACCAATCCTGCCGAATCCGTTGATGCCCACTTTTTTAGCCATACTTACCTCCGTTTTTACCTGAAGGTATAGCATCTGGCTCGGATTTGTCAAGCAGATGAGTGAGCGCTTCAGACAATTGGACTGTTAGCCAACTGTTCTGCTGTAGGCAACGGTGTTACAGACGTCGGTACTGACACAAAGAGTGAAGAGACGCCGCCCTTGGCATAATCGGATAAGAGGAGGCCGGAGCTTGCCACAGATCATCCTTTTGAGAAAATAGAACCGTCCCCTTTTTGCGTGTTGACTTTTGAAAAGAGAGGCACTATCATACAATGAGATGGTGTCGAAAAGGTGATTCTGTTGGTGAGTAGAAAAAGTGGAGAGACTCGATAGGCATCTTGAAGGGCTTTGGGAACAGTTCTCAGATGGCGTGATCGCACTCGGCGATGACCTCCGGATCGTCAGTTTCTCCAGGGGAGCGGAGAGGATTACGGGGTATCGTGCGGAAGAGGTGGTCGGACGCAACTGCCAGGAAATATTTGACACAGAGTTCTGCAAAAGACTCCTTCCTTTGCCGAAAACTCTGGAAAAGGGGGGATCGATATCGAATGTTCGTGTAAGAATGGTGGGTGCCGACGATGAGATCCTCGTCTCGGTGACCGTCACCCCTCTGAAGGACCCTGGAGGGAGAATCATCGGTGGCATATTGAGCTTTCGAGACGTGGGGGAGGTGTACAAGCTTACTGCTCAACTGTATCAAGAGACGATGAGGCTTCAGGCTATTCTCAATTCAATCGGGGATGGGGTATTTACCGTCGACACGAACTTCCGGATCACCAATTTCAACCCATCCGCGGAGCGCATCACAGGATTTAGAAGAGAAGAGGTGATGGGCAAGTTGTGCCATACCATTTTTCGAAGCCAACTCTGTGGCACAGGATGTCCCCTCAGGCGCACAATCGAGACCGGTGAGAACGTGTCAGATTTCGAGATGGAAATCGTGAACTCCGGGGGAGAGCTGGTTCCCGTGTATGTAAGCACCGCTCTTCTCGTAGATGATGAAGGAGAAATCATTGGTGGGGTGGAGACTTTTCGAGACCTCTCCCTACTCAAGGATCTGCGAAGGGAATTGCGGGAAGTGTACAGTTTTTCAAATATCATAGGGAAGAATTCGAAGATGCAAGATATCTTCAACCTGATCAAAATGGTCAGCCAGACTGCGTCTACTGTACTCGTTCAAGGAGAGACTGGAACGGGAAAGGATCTGATCGCAAGGGCAATCCATCACAATTCACCGAGAAGGGACGGTCCTTTCGTGAAAGTCTCTTGCGCAGCATTGCCGGAGACTCTTCTCGAATCTGAACTCTTTGGACATAAACGGGGAGCATTTACAGGAGCGGTCAAGGACAAGCCAGGACGATTCTCCTTGGCGAATGGCGGAACGATCTTTCTTGATGAGGTAGCGGAGATACCTGTAGGCGTTCAGGCTAAGCTTCTTCGTGTCTTGGAAGAACAGGAATTTGAACCCCTTGGAAGCACGAGTTCTGTGAAGGTGGACGTGCGCATCATCGCTGCCACTAACAGGAAATTGGGAGAAGCTATTCGAGAGGGGAAATTCAGGGAAGATCTTTACTACAGGTTGAATGTGCTCACAGTCTCACTCCCTTCATTGAGAGAGAGGTCGGACGATATCCCTTTACTGATTGGGCATTTCATCGAGAAATACAATAGAGAGATGGATAAGAGAATCGGCACTGTGTCCCAAGATGCAATGGATCTTCTGCTCGACTATCCGTGGCCTGGGAATGTTCGCCAGCTTGAGCATGCGATCGAGCATGCATTCATTCACTGTACGGGAAGTGTCATCGATACAGCTCATCTGCCTCAAGAGATAAGACCAGCCGAAATGGAGGCAGGTCGAAGATTCTCGAAAAGACCGTACTCCCTGCAGCAAATTGAGAGAGAAGCGATCGTTTCGTCATTGAAAATGAACAAGTGGGACAGAGGACTCACAGCACGCGCCCTGAAAATCTCCAGAACCACTCTCTGGCGCAAGATGAAGAGATACGGGATTCGCGCAGAATAGACGCTCTCTTCACCCTATGTCTGCTCGAGATTGCGCCGCAGTTCTTCAAGGGCGTGGTGCAGACTGAGAGAGAACTTGTTCTTATCTTCAACCCTCACGAAAAGAAGAGCCAGGTCCGTACCTGGTCTCACAGTCTTCAGTACAGTACATATCTCGATCTTGCCAGCCTTCGCACTCTCGTAGTGATGAATAATCTCTCTGCCGAGCTCGAGCCCCTTATACTGAATCGATGAGTCTACCTTGTCGAGCCAGCCTTTCACTTTCCTTTCGAGGACCTTCATCATCTGCTGATACTTCTTCCGTTCACTCTTGATATCGTATAAATCCAGCTTCTCAGGATTTACTAGTTTAAGATCGAAATTGGTTCTGAGGTAGTTTGAGTTTTCTATCAGCTTCTTCCCCGTATCACTCAGCAAATCGAAAGATTCCAGCCCGCCTGTGAACTCCTGGGGGATTTTGCTGAGGCCATTGTAAGCTCCGCTTAGTGCCCCAGCGACGGCGCCAGTAGTGTCTGTGTTCCCAAGCACGTTCACAGCGGTGAGCACCGACTCCCTGAAGGTCTCTTTTGCATGTAGAAAAGCGTAAAACGCAAACGCAATGACCTCGGATGCTTTTGTACTGATTCCGATGACGCTCTTCACTTTCTCGGACTTATCGTCCTGCATATCGATAACCTGATTCAACATCTTCTTCAGTTTTTTCACTGAGAGATACTGAAAGGTGCTTCTAATGGATTCTTCCAGTGAGAGCCCATTGAGTAGATAGGCGCAGGTGAGTGCCACCGCCAGGCAGGAATCCTTCGCCTCAGCGGAGTTATGGGTAGGAACGCTGGATTCCTTGGAATACTTGACTACAGCATCTATATCCCTGTAGTACCAGATGCCAATTGGTATCGACCTCACGATAGACCCTGGATTCGGACTCCGATAACCGGTAGAGTAAGGATCCATGCCGTTTCTCAGTTTTCTGCTTGCCTTGATATTGGTGAGCTCAGCATATCTGCTGTAGGTCTTGTCTTCCTCATGCCTCTTTCCCCACCCGGCAAGTCTTGAAGCGAAATCATATATCTCGAATCCCTTGTTCTCTACCAGGGATTCGCCCATCAGGAGAAGCAGTTGAGTGTCGTCTGTCCATTGACCGGCTCTCAAATGATTAGAAGGGTGAGAAGAGAGAGGGGGTTCGAACTTCTCGATTCTACCGTAGTGCTTCTTTATCTCCGCTTCACCCAAGAATTCGATCGGCATGCCAAGGGCGTCACCTATGGCCGCACCTACGATACATCCCTGCGATCTGTCCATCTCTTTAGTCATTTTTCCCTCGCACTATTAAAGCTTCTACCAGACGGAGGTCCAGCGGAGAGGTTACCTTGATGTTCTCTGCTGCGCCATCCAATATCTTCACCGAAATGCCCATACGCTCGACAAGATAGGCGTCATCTGGTGCCTCTATCTTCCTTTCGTACGCGCTGATGTAGGCCTCAAGCAAGAGTTGTTTTCTGAACACTTGAGGAGTTTGAGTGAGATAGACCTGCTCTCTTTCGAGAGTGCTCTTCACGGAGCCGTTCTGAGCCAACTTTACTGTGTCAGTCGCCCGTGTAGCGTAGATGCACGCACCATGTTTCTTACATTCTCGTACTCCTCTATTGATCATGGAAGGAGTTACTAAAGGCCTCACGCCGTCGTGCACTACGATGATCTCTCCCTGAGCGACCATTAGGCCGGAGTAGACCGAGTCCATCCTTCTCTCCCCCCCTGGGACGATTCTCGTAACCTTTTGGAATCCGAAACGTTCAACCTGTCGGCTTATTTCCTTGACGGAACGTTTCGGAATCACAAGCACTATTTCGGTTACACTTCTTGCCCGCTCAAATCGCTCAATGGTGTGGAAGAGCAGCGGTTTCCCGACCAATCTGGCAAACTGTTTTGGAGAGCCAAATCTTCGCCCTTTTCCAGCAGCGACTATGACGGCACTCGTCATTCCTCTTGGATCTTGGAGAATATCATTCTCCCGGCTGCAGTCTGCAGCAGAGAGGTGACCACACACGTGACTTCTCTTCCGATTTTGGTGCTTCCATTGTCAACGACCACCATTGTCCCATCGTCCAAATACCCGACAGCCTGCCCAATCTCCTTTCCACGCTTCACAAGTCTAATCTTAATCTCTTCTCCTGGTAAGTAAATAGGCTTCAACACTGCGGCCAGTTCATTGAGATTGAGTGCGGTGACTCCTCTAATGGCAGCGATCTTATTGAGGTTGTAGTCATTCGTAATTATCCTTGCGTTCTTCAGCTCAGCGAGTCTTACGAGTTTCAGATCGACCTCTTTCTCATTGAGATCTGCATCCTCTATTTTCACTTCGATATTGCTCAAGCTCTGCAGTTTCTTCAGAATATCAAGGCCTCTTCTTCCTCTCGCTCTTTTCAAGGGATCTGGAGAATCGGCGATGTACTGGAGCTCTCTCAATATGAATCGTGGGACTATGGATGTGCCTTCCAGGAAGCCCAGCTCAGCAATATCAGCGATCCTTCCGTCGATGATAACCGAAGTGTCTAGAAGTGAGATCTTTCTCTCTTTAGGCGGATTGAGAAATATGTTGAGAAACGCAAATTCGGTCTTTCTCCGGAGAGCAGTGATGATACCAAGATAGCCTATCATTATGTTGATGAATGGGAAGATGAAATATCTGATGGTTGAATGTTTCAGAAATGGAAGCTGTATGAGGACTAATGCGATAACATTAGCTATGAAAAGACCTATGGCAAGACCGACAAAGAGAGCAATGATCTCCCTGGCTGAACGTCTTGCCAGGGCCCTCTCGAGTAGAACCATAATAGTGCCACAAATCCCCCCGGCAATGGCGCCGAGCAGAGGTTGGCTCACTTCCAATTTATACGCGATAATCAGTCCGACAATTGCCATCGAGACGATGAATAAGAACCTGAACGCCTTAATCATAGTACGATCCTCAACGCTTCGGTCACCTCTTTGACGTCTATAGTCTGAATGTTCATGGCTAACCTCCGTCCTTTCAAATTATGGTACGGGACTATGCACTTCATGAAACCCAGTTTTTGAGCTTCTCCAAGCCTCTTGTGGAGATGAGACACGGCTCTCACCTCACCTGAAAGTCCGACCTCGCCGATGAGCACTGTATTCGGGTCAATCGGCGTATCTCTGAGACTCGAGGCAATTGCGCACACTTCACCGAGGTCCACAGCAGGCTCATCTATTCGTATTCCCCCTGCCACGTTCACAAAGATGTCATGGTTTCCTATTCTCTTCAATCCGACCCTCCTCTCCAATACTGCAAGCAACATGGACAGACGTTTGTAATCTGTTCCAGTAGCCACTCTTTGTGGTATCCCATAAGTCGTGGGTGAGACCAGAGCTTGAACCTGGACCAGAAGAGGTCTCGTCCCCTCCATTGTTGCGATTACTGCAGAGCCAGGGGCATGAGAGCTCCTCTCTTCCAGAAAGACCTGGGAGGGATTCTCGACCTCAATCAAGCCCTCTTCCGTCATTTCGAAGACGCCGATTTCATTCGTCGATCCGAATCTATTCTTCGTCGTCCTTAGTATTCGGTATTGGTGATGGAGGTCTCCTTCGAGATAGAGGACCGTATCCACCATGTGCTCAAGAGTGCGGGGACCTGCTACCACCCCCCGTTTCGTGACGTGTCCTACGAGGAAGATTGTGATTCCTTCAGACTTTGCTATTCTTAGAAAAGAACTTCCACATTCTCGCACCTGGCCTACTGAACCTGGTGCACCATTGAGGTCTGGAGAGTACGTAGTCTGAATAGAATCTATTACCGCGACGCTGGGTTTCACCTTCTTCATACTCTCCCAAATGAGATCGACGTTTGTCTCTGACAACACTATCAGCTGCTCGCAGTCAGCAGCTCCGATTCGGCGAGCCCTCAGTTTGATCTGCTGGGTGGATTCTTCCCCGCTGATATAGAGCACTCTCATTCCGCTCTTGGCAATCCTGTGGGTGGCCTGTGAAACCAGGGTCGATTTTCCGATACCAGGGTCTCCACCTATAAGTACCAAAGAACCCTTCACTATGCCGCCACCCAGAACTCTATCGAACTCCTTAAGATCGGTGAGTATCCTGGGCTTGGATTCTACCGCCACGCCCGTAATGGGCACCGGCGCACTTCCTCTGACTGCGATTTTCCCCATTTTGGTGGAGGAGACAAGTTCTTCGACGAGGGTGTTCCATGACTCGCAATTGGGGCATCTACCCAACCATTTTGGAGAATCGTATCCGCACGTCTGACAGATGTATCTCGATTTCCTTTCCATCAGAATAGCCTGAAATACCTTCTCGGATTGCTTCGTATATCTTCGATCAATGCTCTCAGTTCTCTTATTCCCTCCACGAGTTCTGTGTAGAGTTCGTCATCCGCGAGGAGCTTACCGGCAGTCCCCTCACCTTCTCTCAGACTGAATAGAAGTGAGTCGACGGTTTGCGTAATAGCCTCGACCCTCTCGATACTCTGGGTGAAGGTTTCTCTGTTGCCGCCGATGAGTCTTCTCAACTCCGATGCTGACGTTTTGAAATCTCTGCTGCCCTCGTCGAGCGTAGACAGTATCTTTCTCATTTTCCTGAGGTCATCTGCTGTAAGAAGCTCGTTCGAAATAGTCTTCAGCATCTCATCGGTAATCTCCAGTACGCGAGAAGCTGCAGCCATCAGACTTGTCAAATCCACACCGGGCTTTCCTCGTATCGGCGTGGAGAAGTCATAGAGCTGTCTGCTGTACCCTGGATTTACAAACAACCTGGCTCCTCCCAAAAATCCTGTCGCAGCTATCTCGGCAGTTGCATCCTCTTTCAACGTGACATCGGATTCGAGCCACACCCTCACCAAGACTCCGTCCTCGATGAGTCGGATGTCATCGACTCTGCCCCTAAGCACTCCATGAACAAAGACCCGGTCAGCTTTTTGTAGACCACCGCCATTCCTGAATTCAATCTCCACGTGCTGTCGCGTGTGAGAGGCTCTCCATCCACCCAGCCACCGTAGACCAAAGACGACCACCGCAATCGCTACTGCTACGGTAATGCCTACTTTGATTTCTTTAACCATAGCTTCTTATGAACTCCATTACGGTCGAGTTTGTGCTGCTCTTTATCTCACTCACCGTGCCGACAAAGACTATTCTTCCCTCAGCGAGCATGGCCAACCGCGTACCGATCTTGTACGCACTTCTCAAATCATGAGTGACTGCAATTATCGTCACCTTCAGTCTTTCCTGCAGATCTATGATCAAATCGTTTATTCTTTCGGCCATTATTGGGTCCACACCGGTGGTGGGCTCGTCAAAAAGGATGTAGTTCGGTTCCAACACTAGAGCTCTCGCCAGCCCAACTCTCTTCTTCATGCCCCCGGAAAGCTCAGAAGTTCGCAGGTGTTCGATTCCTTCAAGTCCCACGAGTCGCAGCTTTTCCCTCACCTTCTCTTCGATGATCTTCTTGCTCAGAGATGTGTGTTCCTTCAAAGGAAGCGCAATGTTCTCGCCCACAGTGAGTGAATCGAAGAGTGCTGCGGACTGGAACAGCATCCCAAACCGTTTCCGCATCTCCAACAACTGCTTCCTGTTGAGTTCGTAGATTGCCACTCCGTCAACGAGAATCTCTCCCTCATCTGGCTCGATGAGTCCAATAAGATGTTTCAAAAGGACAGTTTTGCCACATCCGCTTTTCCCGATTACTACAAGTATCTCTCCATCCTCTACGGTCAAATGAACCCCCTGTAGTACCGGGTTTCCATTGAAGGTCTTGCTCAATCGTCGCACTTCTATCATACGAAGACCAGTGCTCCTACGAAGTAGTCGGAAACGAGCACCAACACCGACGCCGCGACTACCGCGCCGGTAGTGGCCTTTCCGACTCCCTGAGCTCCACCCTCAGCCATAAAACCGTAATGGCAGCCCATTGTCGCAATTATCCCACCAAAAAAGAGGGATTTTGCAAGTCCTCCCAGGAGATCTCTGTATTTGAAGAAGAGCTTCAGGCTCTCGGCGAATGTGTACGCTTCTACATCAAGGGCGACGCTTGCTATCATGATGGCTGACAGAATACCCACAAGCATGGAGAATATCACCAGGACCGGTAGCATAACGAGACTGGCAAGAAATCTCGGCAGGAAGAGATAACGATGAGGATCTATTGAGAAAGCTTCAAGGGCATCGATCTGCTCTGTCACTTTCATGGTTCCTATCTCTGCAGCCATAGCAGCGCCTGCCCTCCCAGCGAGTACGAGAGCTGTCGTTACTGGTGCCAGTTCCAGCATGATTGCCTTACCCACACCCGCGCCCAACAGATCGAGCGGAACATATTCTCTCACCTGATACGCAGTCTGCACCGTGGCAACCATTCCCGTGAACGCAGAAGTGAGTGCTATGAGAGGAAGCGAGCTGTATCCAATGGAATACATCTGCGAGATGATGAGGTCCAGGTCCTTGAGGACTCTGGGGAACTGCATCAAGCCGTTTCTCACCATTAGGGAGACTTTCCCGAGATGCAGGAAGAGATCGAACAATTTCACTTCTCGCCCTCCAACTCGTATTCGGGAGTGTATTCCACAGCTCTTTCGGTAAGTGAGACGAATTTCGCGTAATTCCTGAGAAACGTCAGTTTGACTGTGCCCGTCGGTCCGTTTCTCTGTTTGCTTATTATGATCTCAGCAATATTCTCGAGGTTCGCATCCTTCTTGTATATCTCTGGTCGAAAAATGAATATGACCACATCTGCATCCTGCTCAATCGCACCTGATTCTCTGAGGTCGGACAGTACCGGTCTCTTATCCTGTCGGATCTCCGAGGCCCTCGAAAGCTGAGAAACGGTCAGAATAGGAACGTCCAGCTCCTTTGCCAGTGACTTGAGTGACCTGGTAATCTCAGATATTTCCTGCTGTCTCGTGTCGGCCTTAGGACCCTGCATGAGCTGGAGATAGTCGACTATGAGGAGTTTGAAGTCGACCTCGGCTTTAAGCCTTCGTGCCTTCGCTCTTAGCTCGAGGATTGGTATTGCGGGAGTGTCATCGATATATATCTTGGCTCCCTTCAACAATCCCGCCGCTTCTGAGAGATTGACGAGGTCTTCTTCAGAGCCAAAGCCTGTTCTGATTCTATGCGCATTCACTTTAGCCTGCGAGAAGAGCAATCTCTGAACGACAAGTTGCTTGGACATTTCAAGTGAGAACATCGCAACCGGTTGTTGTTCGTGGATCGCTACCCACTCCGCCACATTTAAGACCAAAGCTGTTTTACCCATAGAGGGACGTCCGGCTATGACCACAAGGTCTGCGGGCTGAAATCCGGAAGTATATTTGTCGAGGTCTGTAAATCCCGAGGGCACACCT
>Ga0209635_10003662_pt1 | contig 12007 bp, 7 predicted proteins | sample DeeMarSWOR230_32_FD_187463 | JGI IMG/M metagenome (GOLD analysis project Ga0209635, IMG submission 187463) | Marine sediment microbial communities from White Oak River estuary, North Carolina - WOR-2-30_32 (SPAdes) (version 2) | ecosystem: Environmental > Aquatic > Marine > Intertidal zone >...
AGTGAAACCGATCAGATTATAGAACACTATGCAAAGCAGAAAGCATACTTCTATGCCTCGCACGAGCCCTATCCAAAAACGTATGGCGTGCTTTTCTCTCACGGCGGTATCAGAAGGCAACGAGTCCTTGATATTGTGTGTTACCACTTTGCCTATAAACCAGTATCACAGACACTGTACTACACACCGAATGTACATGTGGAAATCCACTACCATATGCCACGACCTGAGAGCGAACGGGCACAGTTCTGGTGCAGTTTGATGAATGACATAACGTATGGTGGTTGCGATGAGAATACTATTTTTAACTGGTACGATGCCCAACAGTGGTACTATGTAGATACCCCTCGACAGGCAAACGGATACTACGTCATTATACCTGCTGTGCTGTTGAGCGCAGTTGACACGCTCGTTGCTCACCGACAAAACCAGGGCTATGATGTACATGTCATTACGCGCGAATACATTGAAACAAATAGTGTTGGCAATGATACACCACAGAAAATCAGAAATTACCTACGTGATAACATCGCCGATATCGCTTATGCCTTGCTCGTCGGCTCCTCAACTGACATGCCCTGGCGTTCAATGGTTCCGTTCAATGATGACCCGGATAGTCCGTACAACAGCACTGATTACTCCCCGATTCCCAGTGATCTCTACTATGCAGAATTAACTGACCCCGACTCACTCTCATGGGATAGTGATGGGGATGGTTACTATGGCGAGGTGTTCGACCAATACTTCAATCTTGTCGGTGATGACAATCCAGACTACCATGCTGACATACATGTTGGTAGAATACCGTACAGTTCAGAAAGTATCATTCAGGATATATGCGAAAAAATAGTGCGATTTGATACCACTACGGATCTGTCGTTCAAGACTGCATCATTACTTGCTGGTGCTCTTTACTACTACGAGAATGAAAACAATACCGGCTGCACTCGGAATGATGGCGCTGATTACTTGGAACAGCTGTTGAACAGTGGAGTCCTCGACCGGGCACATACCGTCACCCTCTATGAAAAAGGTGGACGAGATCCGTGCACATACACGTGTACGGATTCGCTCACACGCGCACACATGATCAGCTACTGGCAGCAAAGGGGTATCATGTATGAATGTCATCATGGCGGCAATGTCGAGTACGCGAGAAAAGTCTGGTACTGGGACAATGGCAATAATGTACCCGAGTCTTTTGAAATGTCTTGGCCGACCGCTCTGCATGTCGACGATGTCTACCTTCTCGACAATGAATATCCAGCAACTTCGTTCTTGCGATCGTGTCTGTGCGGTAATCCAGACGTTGAGGGGCTCGGCACAAAGCTTCTTCGTAACGGTTCATCGGCGGTCATCAGCAGTTCGCGTGTCTGCTGGATGAGCGGTCTAGACCGTGGTGGGATACCGCACCATTTCTACAAAAGACTCATGCAAGACACGATCGTGAGCAACGGGTTAATCGGCGATGCCTATACACTAGCAAAAACAGATTTCATGGATTCGTGCGGGTTTTGGATCCCTGCATACCACTACAACCTTTTTGGTGACCCTGCGACAAGGCAATTCGGCACGCTCGTTGGCATTGATAACACACCGCCATCAGCTCCCTCGATTTGTACGGAAAAATCAGGCGCTGATATTCTCCTCACATGGAACACCGTAGCAACTGACACACTAGGCAGCACCGAAACCATGGATTGCTATGTGGTGTATCGTAGCACAGCACCAGATTTCGTACCTGGTCTATCTGATTCAATCGGCATGACCACGCATCCAGATACCGAGTACGTTGATGTTGGGGCTATAACGAGCGCTCAAGACTACTACTACCTGGTAGTGGCAGTCGACGCTGCAGCTAACAAAAGCAAGAAATCCAACATGGGATGCGTATTTCATAAGGACGTGAACGAAAATCCGGTAACGACGCATAAGAACTGGAACGAGCGTACCGCAATACAGTGACGATGTGGCTATTCCGGATGCTATTGGATTCCTTTGGCCAATCCTGATGCTTGACAGACAATCTGCCATGTAGTAGTATATACAATCTGGAGGTTAATTATGCGTCCATGCTGCATACTGCTATTCGCTACACTGTGTTTCGGCCATGTGCTCAGTGTAGATATACCGGCCCCAGAATATCACATCGTTGGCGGCGCGTTGCGTACTGAAAACGCTACGTATCTGAATATTCCTGGCGCACCGAACATACCGAGTCGTCGGGTGACAATCTGTGTGCCACCGGGCGCCATGGTTGAATCGGTTTCATTCTCCGGATCACATCAGGTTATTGGCAAGGTCAACATACCGCCGACGCAACCAGCGCTGCCGTTTGCTGACGATGGATCCATTGTCGATCTCTACGCACTGTACGAACAGCAGAAGGAGAAATATTACACGAGTGATGCTCGCTACCCGTCTGATTACGGTACTGTTTTTTCGAAAGGTGGACTGAGAAAATATACACTCCTCACTGTTGTATGCAACCACTTCGCCTACAATCCCGTTTCTCACGAACTGTACTACGCACCCACAATCAACGTGCGTATTCACTATCACATGCCAGCGCGAGAAAGCAAACGGGCACAGTTCTGGAATAGCTTAATCAATGACATCACCTATGATGAAGTTGCTGAAGACATCATTTTCAACTGGGACAACACACAGCATTGGTATCATACTGACACACCACAACGGGCAAACGGCTACTACATAATTATTCCAGCGTCATTGGCGAACACGGTAGATACGCTCGTCGCCTATCATCAAAGCAGAGGTTGTGACGTGCACGTGGTCACAAAAGAATACATAGAAACAAATATAACCGGTGATGACCTACCGCAAAAAATAAGAAACTACTTGCGTGAGAATCTGGCTGATATAGAATACGTGTTACTCGTCGGATTCTCCACTGACGTACCCTGGCGTTCAATGGTTCCCTTTAACAACGATCCAAATAGCCCGTGGAACCATCCAGACTATTCACCAATACCGAGCGACCTCTACTATGCTGAGCTCACTGACCATGACACACTAGGTTGGAACAGCGATAGAGATTCCTACTACGGAGAGGTGTACGATGGGAATTTCAATCCGGTTGGTGAGGACAGTCCAGATTTCCATGCAGACGTACATCTTGGTAGAATACCGTACAGTTCACCGGCGATCATCGAACATATTTGTGAAAAACTTGTACGCTTTGACACCAATACTGACCAGAGCTATAAAACGGCATCATTGCTTGCCGGCGCCCTCTACTACTATGCGAATGAAGATTACAGCGGTATGAGCCGGAATGACGGCGCAGAATACCTAGAACAACTCATGAACGATGGTGTCCTCGACCGCGCACGTGCCGTTTATCTCTATGAAAAGGGCGGACTCGCGCCGTGTTCCTACACGTGCACTGATTCGTTAACGCACGATAATATGGTTAGCCACTGGCAGCAAAAGGGGATCATGTATGAGTGCCACCACGGGAACAATGTCGGATTTGCGCGAAAACTGTGGGCATGGGATGACGGTGATGGTGTGCCGGAATCATTTGAAATGCAATGGCCATTCACTCTAACGACATCTGATGTCAATCAACTGGATGACGATTATCCAGCAACGACTATTTTGCGGTCCTGTCTGTGTGGCAATCCCGACGTTGCTGGGCTCGGTTCTCAGCTCCTCAATCGTGGTTCATCGGCAGTCATCAGCAGTTCGCGTGTCTGCTGGATGACCTCTGCTGATCCTGGTGGCATCCCCTATCACTTTTTTGAAAGACTCCTTGTCGATACACTGAATACTGATGCGATTATTGGCGATGCCTATGATTGTGCACGGAACGACTTCATGACGATAGGTAATTTCTGGCTACCTGCGTATCACTACAATTTATTCGGTGACCCGGCAATACGACAGCTCGGAAGGACAACCGGCACGGCAGAACGTGAGCAAGAAAAAAGTGGTGCAACCCTCACTGTATTTCCAAATCCCACCTGCGGACCCGTGACCATACAAGTACAGAATCCACACGACAGAATCGTCGACCTTACTATCTACGACACGAGTGGCAGATGTGTCGAAGATATGAATATCACGACCGCAAAAACCAACACTTTTGATTTGACATTGCCAGCCGGTGTCTACTTTCTCGCAATTGAAGATGGCGCCGAATCACAAATCCAGAAACTGGTCATTACTAAGTAATGCAGGCAGCAATCCTACTATACGCCATTGGCTTTTGGCTCTATGCTATTTGCCATTCGCCATCTCAGTCCTTGACCGTGAGCACATTTTCACTATAATATCACGCTATGAAAGGACGATTCGCTAAGGAACTGCAAATGGACAACGCGGTGGCTATTATCCTCAGAAGGACGGGCTCTATGACGCCTTAGCGCAGCTATTTGTGCAGTTTTCGAGCCCACCGCAGTAAAACGGTGGGCTTTTTTTTCAAGAAGGCAATTCATGGCAATGAGGGGCACCTAATGGCAGTTAAAGCACGAATGGCGAAAAAGGCAGCTACGGCAAGATGGTAATGAAAGATTATTATGACGGCCATCAGTTCCTCGCTAGCCATACATGCCCTGCACACCTCGATGTGCCGCCAATTGCCCTTAATTGCCCTATTAGTGCCTTATCTATTGAAAGGAGGTTATCATGTGGTACGAAGATATGTTCACCTATGAAGGAGTTCCAATGAAAGCACCGACAAACGCAGGCATGAAAGGGACTCAGAACTGGCGGTATGATCGAGAAAAGAGAAAACACGAGCCTGAACAAGAAAAAGAAGAAGAAGAACCTGCCGTGCTTATCTTGTTGTATCCGCTTACTATTCCACTGTTCCAGAATAGTGGAATCATCACATATTCATAACACAGCGTGTTTTGTGTAATGGTACATTTGATGTGGTATTACGGAGATGGTTTGTCGACGGTGATAAAGTTCTTCGGCAAATCCTAATCGACCTCAAACATGATTTTGCCGCAGTTCTTCTCTCGTGATTTCAACATGTCAAAAGCGCGTTCATACTCAGAAAGCTTCATCGTGTGTGTAATGATTGGCTTTGGATCTATTTTACCTGTATTGAGTAGTGCTGTTGCTTTGTACCACGTATGGAAAATCTTCCTACCGATTATTGCCTGTATCTTCACGCCTTTCATGATCAGTTCATTTGTCCAGTCTATAACAACAGGTTTTCTCGGAATGCCAAAAGCTACGAAACGTCCTCCCTTGTTGAGCACATCAAGTGCCACATTGATTGCCTGCTGTGCTCCTGACATCTCAAGAACGAGATCAACTCCCTCGCCTTTGGTGATTTCCGTAATCGCTTCTTTGGGATCTGTACTATTAATATTGACTACATGATCAGCGCCCATTTTCTTAGCTAGATCGAGTCGATACTGCGTCGCCCCAACCATGATCACCATTTTGGCACCACCAGCCTTGGCCGCACAACCCGCAAGAATCCCAGTCGGTCCTGAGCCAAATATGACAACTGTATCGCCACAGACATCTTCATTGAGCGCGGCGTGAACTGCCAACCCGAGAGCATCCATCAGGCACGCAGTTTCAATAGGAAAACCCGTACCGAGTTTCCACGTGCTCTCTTTTGGCACTACTGCGTATTGCGCAAATCCACCGTTTGTATGGATGCCAATGATCTTAAGATTACTGCACAGATGCTTTGCACCCGTTTTGCATTGATAGCACTCGCCGCACGCAATGCGACTCTCAACCGAGATAATATCACCCGGTTGTAACTGCTTGACTTTCTTGCCGACCTCAACCACTTCTCCAGCGAATTCATGACCAATAATCACCGGTGGGGTAATCCACTGTCTGAGCGATTCGATCCAATTGTATATCCCAACATCGGTTCCGCATATAGTCGCGGCTTTCACCTTCATGAGAACTCCGTCATCCTGCATGGTTGGCATGGGAACATCTTGGAAGCTCAGTCCCTTTTCTGGTTTATCCTTCACAACAGCATTCATACACTCCTCCTACGCTACCTTCAGGTAAACGACGCTTACGTCATCTCCTTCAGTAATTCTGCAGCAATGTCCTCTAATTCCATTGCTTTTCCTTCTTGCTGTGCAGCCTCAACAACATCTGCCGGAAGCTGTGCGGCAAGCTTAGACCATCGCTGCTCGACTGTCTTCTTCGTGTGCACATAACACGAAGCATGATTGCTCACAAATGAGTAAAGCGCCAGTGCCCTTTTCTTGTCATGCAACAGTGAGGCAATCTCAACGACAGCGTCAAGTGCGAGCGGTACTGCAGATGAATCTATCGCCAAATGCAAACTATCACGGAAGTACTGCATTGCTTCATCACGTTCGCCCAGGCCTGAGGCATCAGCACCAAGACCAACCAGTGCGCTAATGATTCCCCACGGATAGCCTATTTCTCGACACAGTGCGAGCATTTCTTGGTGATAGTGTTTTGCGTCATCATACTGACCAGTTACGTACGCAACCGTACCGAGGTTTCCAAGAGATGCTGCTATGCCCTTTCTATCTCCTGTTTCCTTCTTGATTGCGAGGCTCTTTTGATAGAGCTCTTTCGCCTCAGCATACTCACCCAGATCTTTGGCCACATTACCCATGTTGTTGAGGTTTGCAGCAATACCCCGACGGTCACCAATCTCTTCGCTTATGGCGAGACTGTGCTCGTAGATTCTCTTAGCCTGCATGTGCTCTCCGATTTCATGGGTTACATTTGCCAGATTCATCAATGCTATTGCCAATCCCCACTTGTCACCTGATTCCTTGTAGGCACGATGACTCCGTTCGTAGAATTGTCTTGCATCTTTCAATTCACCGAGACGATACGCTATATTACCGAGTGTCGTATATGGAGCAGCCATTCCTTTTCTGTAGCCAAGTTTCTTGCAGAGCGTAAGGCATTCCTCAAGCATTTCTCGCGCCTGTGCATAGTCGCCTTTTACAAAGTATACGCGACTATACTCATTCAGCGTATCTGCCGCCTCTTGTTGCGCACCGACTTCACGAAATGTACTGATACTGCTCTCGAAAAGCTGAGTCGCCTTTTCAAAATGTCCGAGTTGATAAGAAAAGACCCCCTGTCGGGCGAGAATCTTCCCGAGAACCAATTCTTTCTCTTTATCAGGAATCTTTGTAACTGCCTCTCTCACGTTCTCGGCAACTCGCTCAAATATCTCTTCGCCATCCTGAAACCAACCACGTATCATATAGAAACGCCAGAGACTTCTCACTGACTTGTCGATTACGTTTGATTTTCCTTTTTCACCAGCCCATGACCATGCCGCACGTATATTGTCGATCTCATCACCAATTTCTTTCAAAACGTCACGCTGCTTTTCACCCTTGAGCAGCTCTCTCCGCTGATGTAGAAACTCAGCATAGAATTCGCTGTGGAGATCACGTACCTTATCTTTCTCTTCTGGAACCTCTCCTAGTTTCTCTTCTGCATACTGACGCAGTAGTTCATGAACCGCATAGCGACCTGATGGATAATGCTGCAGAAGCGATTTATTGACCAGAGAAGAAAGGTGAAGGAGCGATGCCTGCGTTGTTTTCCTAGCAGCATCCTTCTGGAATCCACCGCGGAACACAGACATTTTCATGAAGACTTTTTTCTCTTCTTCAGGGAGCAGATTCCAGGAGTGCTCAAAGACAGCACGCATGCTTTTGTGCCGTTCCGGCACGTCACGCATGGATGTAGCAAGAAAATCTATGTTCTGTTTGATCTCTTCGAAAATCTCCTCACAGGACAGCACGCTCATCCACGCGGAAGCCAATTCGACCGCGAGTGGCACACCCTCAACGAGCATACAGATACGGACTATCCTCGACATTTCTTCGTCAGAAGGTGAGAAATCTGGACGGACTCTCTGTGCACCCTCTAAAAAGAGTTGCACGACTGCACACTCTGCCGCCTCTTCAACGTGTTCTTCTTCTGGGCAATCCATACCGTGGACTTTGAAAACCCACTCTCCCTTGAGATTCAAACGTTCCCGTGATGTGGCAATAATCCTTACACCTGAGGCAGCTTCGAGAATTCCTGCGAGTAATTCTGCTTTCTCAATCAAATGTTCAAAATTGTCCATCACGAGAAGTAATTCCTTATCACGGAGATAGTTAAACAGCTGAATCTTCTGGTCTTCTCGACCACGGAACGAAAATCCAAGAGAGCTGGCAATCGTCGAAACGATGAAATCTCCCGAGCTCAAAGGCGCAAGCGGTACGAAAAACACGCCGTCTTTCAGTCTTGGTATCATGTATGACGCTGCTTGGATGCCGAGGCGTGTCTTTCCCATGCCGCCTGGGCCAAGTATGGTCACAAGCCGACAGGAAGGATCCTCAAAGCGCCCAGCAATCTCAGCAAGCTCTTTTTCTCTACCAAGAAACCGTGTTGGCTGGGCAGGGAGGTTGTGCAGCAGTTTCTCTTTTTTTTCTTTTATAGCAACACCCTTTGGCAGCTCAACCAATTCCGATTCTATGTCTAATTCAGTCAGGTCAATGAGTTCGGTATGGTGAATCGGGCTATAGATTTCTTTCGTTGCCATTGGCTCATACGTATCGAGACGTACAAATGTTCCGCAGATAAGACGTTCCTGATATCCCGGGAATCGCAATTGTGTTCCCCAACTTGGTTTGCCAGCAAAAAGAGGAAGCATCTCCAGCTTCTTGGTCGGTCGAATCCCGGGATGCGGCCGGACCGGAAAGACTATGGTTGTGTTATCGAGTTCGGCAATGTTCAAGAAAATTGAAAACGTACTGTTGCTTTTTTCCTGCATGTAGTAAAAGGACCGCGCCGCATGAAGAAACGCCTCGGGTTCTGGGTTCAGCGAGGAAACAAAAACATAATGTAGGCCCGTCGTTGTCAGTGATTTAAGAAAATCAAACATCGGCGTCTTCCCGCGGCCGATTTCCCCGACATAATCTTTGCATATCAAGAAGAGAAAATTCCCCCAATTTGTTATGAAACGGTGTACCGTCTTTCCACATACGAGTGTATCACTCGCGGCAAGTGAAAACTCAACCGAGAAAGGTGTGAGTTTTATCTGGGTAAATGTTTTGAATTGACTACCCGATTTTGTCGTAATCCTACAGAAATTAACAACCCTGTCATCAGCAGCATCATCCATACACTCATGCTGCTCGATCTCTTCATCAGGTAGCGTTGACCGCATATCCCGCACCGACGTATGCTCATAGGGAATACACACAACAATATCTTTCTTTGATGTTTGTATCGTACGTTCAATCGATTGCACGTGACTAAAGGGAGCTACGAGTTCTGGAAAAAGAAGAATATCAGCGCCTAGGGTGCTCGCGTGCCGAACGATTTTGCAAATCTTGTCTGCCTGCTTCTCTGGCGTTTTGATTTTGACCAAACTTGCACTGGCAAATGCGTCAGGGTCATATGCTGGACTGATCTGTGCGAGTACGACACGAATAGAATCTTTTGCCCTTTGAAAATCAATTCTCTCGTCATTGACGACTAGTTCTGCATCATTCATTTTTGTAGCTATCCCCTAACCAGTAACAGGTATATGTCTTGTATCTTTCCCCAACTGACAATCGTGTATGTCCAGAACCCATGAAACTGTACTCACGTACGACCGCAAAGTCAATACCTTGATACAAACACAGTGATGCTGCATCTTTCTTAAAGACGAATGCATCCCACCAACGCAGTACAACTATTCCACAATTCTGGAACAATGGAATGGCAGTGGTATTGTCGACGCTCGGCAGAATTAGAGGTGGGTGTAGAAGGTGCGCGGTTGGAGTTCTTTGAATTCGTCAGTCTGCCCCGCAATGTGTTTTCTCATATCCAGACAGAGGTGACACTTTGAAATGTAACCATCGTTCAGTTCTTTGTACGAAAAATCTCTGGTGGCGATGTCATACAGCATCTCGAGGTCAGTTACTATTGCATCGAGGATCGGGTGTTCGTCAAGGTCTATGCCTTGGAGCAATGAGTCAAGCGCGCGCGCGTCACCAAGTGTTGTTCCCGCACAGTATCCAGGTAGGTAGTTGCAGTAATTGTCAATGTGCACATGCCATTCCCGTGTCAGCTCCTCCCGGCAGGACGTGCCGAAAAATGCGCGCGCAGGGTATTTACGATGAAGATTTGACAAAGCGTATACTGCTCTACCCATAGGCAGAAGTTCCACATAGTGAAAACTATCCGGTGCTTTGTGCATAAACGCTTCGAGCGGCAGCGTTTCCTTTAATTCAAACCGTTGAAAGAGATGATAGAAAAAATCTTGATACACAATGACATTTCGATGAAAGATTTGCTGACTGATGCGAATAGCACGTTCGGTTCTTGCAAAAGGCACGTACTCGAGTATAAAGGGGTTCACACTTATGAGAATACCGTGCAGTCCGTTTTGCTTGAGTTGCCTCAGCTTCTTTCTCGTTGTCGTATCATCGGTGCACCAAAAGCAATTCGTTTCAACAAACATTGACGGCATTCGATATTTTCTTGCGAGCGTAATCAACTCGAGCAGCCTGTCAAAATTCAGGAAGGGCTCACCGCCCGTAAAGTGAATCCCGTAGTTTATCCCTATTTCGTTCTCACCGTAAGGCGCTGCCTGGATTTTGCCCACCAGTTGCTCAAAAATCAGCTTTGCGTGTTCAGAAGATAACCAATCTGCGTCCCAACCTGGCGAACTCGCATACATGCAGTGCCTGCATGAACCAGTACACCTGTACGTTAAGAAAATACCACAGGAGATTGGTGCGGATATATGAAGTTTTTTCATAATTACACGCTTGCGCGTCAAACGCATACCCGCCTGTCCGCATTACACAGGATTGCATTCGTTACTGCAAAATGAATGTACGTCTGACCTCAGCCCTCTCCGTAACTGCAACTTTGTTTATTTACTTCTAGATAGCGTTCTCACCCTTACCCTCTATCCAATTGAGGGAACAACGCCAAGCTGCTGCAGCAAACCGAGTCGATCGACATTCGCACAGCAGCGCTCGACAATTTTCCCCTTCTCAAACCGCCAGACATCTACTGCCGTAAATGTAACCGTCTTACCGGTCGCCGGAATATCAAGTAAACTACCTTTGTGTGTCCCCTGTATCGTAAAGGCACCGACAACTTTATCTCCCTCAGCAACGAGATGGTCGATCGTAAAATGAATGTCAGGAAAGCTCGAACGCATTTCCATCACCGATAGTTTAATACCGGCTGGTCCTCTGAGAATTCTCTCAGGATTGTTAATGTCTTGCGCAGTATAATCTGGTGCGTATATCTCGTCGGCGATGTTTACATTACCTTTGTTCCACGCCTCTTCAATCCAGCGCTGTATGATTGCCTTGTTTTTCTCTGTCGACATCTTGAGTTGCCTCCTGAAAAAAATAGGTACCGATGCTAATCGTAATGTAGGTCCTTAACCATTTCAAACGTTTCTATACCGTAGTAACGTCTTTTCTTACCGGTTATTTTGTAGTTGGCTTTTCCATAAACTGATATTGCTCTTTTCAAAGGTTCAAAGCACTCGAGGGTTATTGTTTTGCACCCTCGCTGTCGGGCATATTCCTCTAGCGCTTCAATGAGTTTTCTGCCCACTCCTTTGCCTTGTGCAGAAGGCCGTACTGCCATACTACGCACATATACATCGTCCATTCTATACTGAAGGGTAACTGTACCGACGAGCCTACCATTGAGATACGCAACCAAAACATCGTACTCCCCATTGTGCATGCGCTCTTCTATGTCAGCCGGAGTCATAATCGTTATGTTGTAAGCCTCTTCACTGTACTGATCCTTGAATGGCGCAAACGAATCCATTAGTATCTCATGCACCGCTTGCGCATCCTGTCCAGTAGCCGTACGCACCTCGATCTTGTGCTGTGTCATTTCCTCCTCATTGGTAAGGTATTATAATCTGTAATGTACTGATGTGCAAGAGCCGGAATGAACATGTTAGAGGCTTAAACGTTTACAAAGCAGGCCTCAGGGAGGCTAATGCATTACGAGATTTCAAGCGATTTTACGC
>Ga0209635_10003663_pt1 | contig 12006 bp, 8 predicted proteins | sample DeeMarSWOR230_32_FD_187463 | JGI IMG/M metagenome (GOLD analysis project Ga0209635, IMG submission 187463) | Marine sediment microbial communities from White Oak River estuary, North Carolina - WOR-2-30_32 (SPAdes) (version 2) | ecosystem: Environmental > Aquatic > Marine > Intertidal zone >...
AGAAGCAGGTCGGGCTCCCACGTCCGACCGTCCAACCGAGATGATGCAGAATTGCGAAAAAGCACCCTGAGCCTACGCTGTCCTGCCTGTCCCAATGGTTCGATGGTGGATCGACAAGCACACCATGAGACTCATCACATGGTTTGCCGAAGGGTTCTGGATGACTCAAGAAGTTTGTCATTCTGAGCGCTGATGAGCGCGACGGAAACGTACCCGAAGGGTGAGAATCCCAATGACACTCGTTTTGGGGATCCATCATTTTATTCACGATAGAGCAAAAGATGCGATCTAACAAATTCGTCATTTCATCTTCATAATGCCTTCATATTTATCGGGTATGATCCTGGGAGAAACGGAACCCCCTTGAATATCATAAGGTCTAGGGGTTTCGATAAAGCAAGGTCAATAAACGTAGAAGAATGATTAGACGGGTGAAGTATGGCAAACACAATTATGGTCGTCGATGATGAAAAGCGGCTGGTATCCTTGCTCGAATCCTACCTCGACCAGGAAGGGTTTCGTGTGGTCAAGGCTTCGAATGGGCGCGAGGCGCTCTTCCTCGCCCGACAGGAAAAGCCTGACCTTATCGTCCTCGACATCATGATGCCCGAGATGGATGGTTACGAGTTCATGCGCCTGCACCGTAAGGAACGGGATACACCCATCATCCTGCTCACCGCCAAGGTGGATCAGGACGATAAGGTCATCGGACTGGAGCTGGGCGCAGACGACTACGTGACGAAGCCGTTTAGACCGCGCGAACTTTTGGCTCGCATCCGAGCCGTCCTGCGGCGTGTGGGAGAGACGGAACCTACGGCAGCGGTGCTGCGCTGCGCGGATATCACCCTCGACCGGGAGGCACATACCGTCAAAGTAAGCGACGAGTATGTGGACCTAACACCTTCTGAGTTTGACATTCTGGCCACCCTGATGTCAGCTCCAGGGCGAACCTTCTCCCGTCTCGACTTACTTGACCGCGTACAAGGTACGGCCTACGAGGGCTATGAGCGTACGATTGATGTTCATATTAAGAACCTCCGGGCTAAGATTGAACCCGATACACGATCTCCACATTACATCAAGACTGTTTATGGCGTTGGATATCGATTTGCTCGAGAGTAATCACTTATGCGCCTAGGTTTGAAACTGACTCTTGCATTCCTCATCATCGGACTGATCGGTGTCGCCTTCGTGGCGCTCTTCGCCAGCCGGGCGACAGAGAGCGTGTTCGGCAGTTTCATCTTCGACCAATATCGAGAGTCCTTAATCGATCAGTTAGAAGATTATTATCTTACCCATGAAAGTTGGGTTGGTATCAATGAAGAATTCCCCTTTCCTGTTGGGAATCCTTTCGCAAGGATGAGATCCTTCGATCGACCCGGCGGTCCCATCTTACTGACGAACGATAATGGAGTCGTCATCATCCCTGGACATGGCTACAAGCACGGAGAGAAGATTCCTAAGAATACGCTCGATAACGCGATGCCGATTCAGGTGGACTCAGAGGTGGTGGGGTGGCTCATCGCAACGTCTGATGGGTTTGGTAGGAATCCGGCTGAAGCCCTCTTCTTGAATAATGTCAACAGGATGTTGGCTTTCGGCGCCATTGGAGCTCTGGTTGTGTCTCTTGTGCTTGGGATCTTCCTCGCCCGAACGCTCACCCGTCCGATCAGGGAGATAACCACGGCGACTCGCGCAGTTGCAGATGGTAATCTTGAGCATAAGGTCCCTGTGCGGTCACGTGACGAATTGGGCGAGCTCGCTACATCCTTCAATTTGATGAGCACCAAGTTGGCTCAATCGATCAACTTGAGGCGCCAAATGACGGCCGATATCGCCCATGAATTGCGAACGCCGATCAGTGTGATCCTGGGACATACCGAAGCCATGCACGATGGCGTCCTCCCGCCCTCGGAAGAAACTTTTGACATCATCCGCGACGAGGCCAATCGGCTCGAGCGGATGGTGGAAGACCTGCGAACGCTTTCAAGGGCAGACGCTGGGGAGTTGGTCCTCACGTATCGTCTGGTATCCGTGCAGGATCTGGTAGACCAAGCGATCAAGGCCTATCGACCTCAAGCGACCAAGAAAGACATCAAACTCCGCGTAGAGGGATCGCCTGACTTACCTGAGGTGAACATCGATCCCGACCGTATGGCACAGGTTCTCGGCAATCTCCTAAGCAATGCCCTGCGTTATACACCTCAGGGTGGAGATATCACGCTCTCGACCAAGCAAACTGCAGATGGCGTAGAAATCCGCGTTCACGACAGTGGCCCTGGGATCAAACCAGAAGAGCTGCCGAATATCTTCGATCGCTTCTATCGTACGGATAAATCACGCCAACGGGAAAGTGGGGGGTCGGGTCTGGGGCTAGCGATCGCCAAATCGATCGTCGAGGGGCATGGTGGACGCATCTGGGCCGAGAGTGATCCAGGCGAAGGAACGACGATCGTAATCGCATTGCCTGTACCTACCGAAAATTCCCTCTCATAATTCCCAATATACTCATTTCGATTGGGTTAACCCTATTACTCCGATCCATTCAGCCTTTGACTTGTCTTTAACTCAATCCCTCGCGACATCAGATCGTTCATTACGCTTTAGTAGGTCGGGCTCCCACGCCCGACCGATCCTTTCTCCCTCTCCCTTCTAGGGAGAGGGCAGGGGTGAGGGTGTGCGCGTCCAGTCAACCTCCTCTCACTCTTCCCCTCTCCCCACAGGGGAGAGGGGACTGTGTCCTCCAGAAGTAGATCGGCCTCCCACGCCCGGTCTGCTAGATTGGAATGGCAATCATTACCCAACCATTCATACAATGAGGTAAACTAAACCCTGAAGGGTTGTCGTTTAGGTTGGTTGGGGCGAAATGCCCTTGATGATATTAACCGTCAATATAGCGGAAGGGGATTCTTAATTTATCCTCCTTGTTTGGGAGTTAATGTCATTCTGAGGAGCGAAGCGACGAAGAATCTCGTTATTTGGATAATAATGATTTTGAATTCGGTAAACGAGATCCTTCGCGGAGCCGAAGGTCCCGAGCTATGCCGAGGGGCTCAGGATGACACAAAAAATCATTGCTAAATTGGCAAGGTATTCGTTAGATACAGACCCTAATCCTAAATCACCACCACGATCATCGGAGTTTCACCGGTGTCACTTGATCCCTTTTTTACACCCAACTCGATCGCCGTCATTGGCGCTTCCACCAATCCTCATAAGTTGGGCTACGCCGTACTCGAAAACCTGGTCAACGGTGGCTACCTCAACGAGGACCGCCATGTCTATCCCATTAACCCGAAAGCTGAAGCGATCCTGGATTTGCCGGCTTACCCGTCCGTCAATGACGTTCCCGGTCCGATCGACCTTGCGGTGATCGTGATCCCCTACCCACTTGTGCCGGATGCATTACGCACCTGCGGAGAGAAGGGGATCCCAGCCACGATCGTGATCAGCGCCGGGTTCCGTGAAGCTGGGATGGAAGGCTTGCAGCGCGAACGCGAGTTGATCGAGATCGCCCAAGAATACAACATCCGCCTGATCGGCCCGAACTGCCTGGGCGTGATCGACACTGTCACACCTATGAACGCCTCCTTCTCCGCGGGTCTGCCGCCTGGTGGACCCATGGCCTTCATGTCGCAATCAGGTGCTCTGGGGACGGCGATCCTCGATTGGGCTCAAGCCGGCAGGCTGGGTCTGAGCAAGTTCGTCTCACTGGGCAACAAGGCCGATGTGAGTGAAACGGATTTGCTGTTGGCGTGGCAGGACGATCCTCACTCACGGGTCATCCTCTGCTATATCGAGGGGCTGCCAGACGGTCAGGAGTTCATCCGTGTCGCGCGCCTAGTTTCAAAGAAGGTGCCGATCGTTGTTTTGAAATCGGGGATTACCCAAGCCGGCTCGCGCGCGGTAAGTTCACATACTGGATCCCTGGCGGGTTCCGAACAAGCTTACCAAGCGGCCTTCCATCAGGCTGGGGTGCTGAGGGCGGATTCGCTCCAGGATCTGTTCGACTACGCCCTGGCGTTTGGCTACTTACCTCCCCTAAGGGGTGATCGCATCGCGATCATCACAAACGCTGGCGGGCCGGGTATCTTAGCGACGGATGCACTCGAGCGCGCGGGGCTGCGCTTAGCCCGTTTCGATCCTGAGTGCATCCGGGAACTGGAACAATTCCTTCCCGATGCAGCCAGCGCAGCCAACCCGGTGGACTTGCTCGGTGATGCGATGTCCGACCGTTACCGTTTCGCGCTGGATCAGATCTCCGCCGACCCACATGTCGACGGGATCCTAGTCATTCTCGCACCACAAGCCCTGACGGACATCGCCGAGACAGCGAAAGTCGTGTCCGAGATCGCGGGTACGGTCGACATTCCTGTGTTGACTTGTTTCATGGGCGCGGCGCAAATCAAGGTCGGCACGGATATCCTCGAAGCTCACAATGTACCCAACTATTCTTTCCCAGAGCGAGCAGCCATGGTGCTTAAAGGAATGAGCACCTTCCGCGGCTACCAAACCAAGGAACTTCCAACGTTCGAGACCTTCGAAGTTGATCAAACCCGCGTGCGTCAAACGCTTGATAGCGCCCTCTCAGAAGGTAGGGTCACGATCGGTGACGCCGAAGCGCGGGGCATCCTCACCGCCTATGGTTTAAAGATCCCCGCCTCAGAGCTCGCGGAGACGAGCGATCAGGCGGTGGAGATCGCCAATCGCATTGGTTACCCGATCGTGCTAAAGGTCGCCTCCCCAGACATCTTGCACAAGACCGACATCGGTGGCGTGAAAGTCGGGCTGCAGAACCCCATCGATATTCGTGATGCCTTCGACCTGATCACCTATCGTGCTCAACGATACACGCCCGAAGCTCGCTTGTGGGGATGTTTGGTGCAGAAAATGGCGCCACCTGGCTTAGAAGTGTTGATCGGGATGAACCGTGATCCACAGTTTGGCCCTCTGGTAACCTTTGGTTTGGGTGGCATTTACGTGGAAATATTGAAGGACGCCTCGTTTCGCATCGCGCCCTTCTCGCGCCACGAAGCGGAAGAAATGCTCGGAGAGATACGCGCTCACGCATTGTTGGACGGGGTTCGTGGGGAACCGCCGACCGACAAGACCGCAGTGGTTGACGCCTTGTTGCGTATTGCTCAACTCGTGACTGATTTCCCCGAGATCGTAGAACTCGACATTAACCCATTCATCGTCTACGAGGAAGGTCTCGGTGGAATAAGCATCGACATGCGGCTGGTCCTTAACCCTGAGATATCGCAAAAGAGTTTGAAGAATGAATTAGGACCAGCAGGGAGACACTCATGAAAGCGTTATACATCACCTCTGTTGAACCCTATTCCGGAAAAACCGCTGTTTGCCTGTCCCTGGGACGGCATTTGCAAGCCGAAGGATATAAAGTAGGTTATCTGAAGCCGGTAAGCACTCAGCCTTGGCGGACCCCGGAGGGAAATCTTGCGGATGAGGACGCCGTTTTCGTCCATAGTGTGCTGGGGTTGGAGGGGGATCCTACACAAGTCTCCCCGGTTATCATAACACCCTCCTCCTTTCGTCAACATTTAAAAGGTCTCAGCGAGGACGATCTCATGGGAAAAATCCAAAGCGCTGCTGAGGCAGTAGGGAAGGGGAAGGACATAATAATTTTAGAGGGTGCAGCCAGCCTGCGGTCCGGCTACGCGATGGGTCTTTCCAATTTGAGAGTAGCAGAGGTTCTGGGCGCGCCGGTCTTGGTGATCGTTTCATACCGCAGCGAGATCTGCCTCATCGATGACGCTCTCACCGCAAGCTTCCGTCTCGGTGACAGATTGTGTGGCGTGATCCTGAACCGCATACCACAAGATGCATCCGAGTTTGTTGAGGAGTATGCACGCCCCTTTCTTGAAAAGGAAGGCATTAAGGTCTATGGTGCGCTGCCAAGCGTCCCACGAATTTCAGCCCTTAGCGTGGGGGAACTTGCCGATCTACTGCAAGCTGAGGTGCTGACCAAGGAAATGGATCCCAACCAATTGGTCGAGACCTTCACCGTCGGTGCGATGACCGCCGACGCCGCCCTTTCGCGCTTCCGCCGCTACCAGAACAAGGCCGTGATCACCGGCGGAGACCGGACGGATATCCAACTCGCTGCTCTAGAGACCTCTACCGTAGTGTTGATCCTGACCGGCAACTTGCGCCCCAGCCCTCTTATCATTCAGCAGTCTGAGATGCTTGACGTCCCGATACTGTTGGTCAAAGAGAACACCATGGAGACCGTCAACTGTATAGAGCGCACCCATGGCAAGACCCGTCTTGGTCAACCAGAGAAGCTGGATGCCTTCATGCAATTGATGTCCGATAACATTGACATGAAGTCGATATTCAAGGCATGCGGTTTGGCCTGATAAATTTGCTGATATCCAAGGGAAAAGTTAAAGGGTTCCTAACGATAGATCAATTGGGGCTGCTTTCCGTTTGAATATGATGACCTTGTGCTAGTCCCGGCACAACCAACAAGAACATCTGACGACATTTGTACAATCGCAGCGGGCTAAGATCGGAGGGGTAGCGGACCCCTTCTCTCCTTCGCCACTCCCGTAACGGACCCAACTGCTCCACGACACATGGCGGAGCCACGTCTCCTACACGCCCCAGCTTCGGATGCATCGAAACTTTGGCCTCGTCAAGCGGCTGCGGTTTGGGCATTTTCCCACCATCCGCGAACGGGCAAGGTTTTCCATCCAAATGTGAAGGGAAGATCCCAGAGCAAATGAGATCGTCTCTCAGAAATATCCCCTCGGGTAAAAGAAAGAGCGCCCTAGGTTTCTTGCCCATCTTGTGCATGCATCCCCCTTTGCACACGCCATTTGGACAACCCAGAGGCGCTCAAGCCCGGGACCGAACTTATGTTCGCCTATATGACATCATACACGGTATCGTGTTTCTTGTCAAGGTAAAATTTTTATGGTGGGTGTTTGTTATAGAAGAACAATGAAAATACGGGCGACCGGCCGGTCGCCCCTACACTGTTTTAAATGCATTTCATTCTGAACCCTTGTCCTGCATGCCCCGGTCCCGCCGAAGGGAGCCAGTCAAAGGATGTCGAAGAATGATTTGTGGTGTAATGTCATTGCGAGTCCTGAAGGGGTGAAGCAATCTCCTCAACCAAAAGTTTGCTTCGTTGCACTGGCGTGCTCCTCGCAATGACAGATTGAGGTAGGGCTCGCTCAGAATGACACAAGGGCAGGTATCTTCTTAGTATCCATCCTTACCAAGGAAGTAGGGGCGCAAGGCCTTGCGCCCCTACAGCGTTCAAGAATAGTTGTCACTATGCTCGACCCCTCAATAATCCTTCAGCATGCTCAGGACAGGGCTCAGGATGATATGTAGGGAAAGGTCATTCTGAGTGCCATTAGGTGCGAAGAATCCCTATGATGTTTCGAATTAAATGCATCATCTTAGGGATTCCTCGCTCGCGGAGCCGAAGGTCCCTAGCAAAGTTGAGGGGCTCGCTCGGAATGACACAAGGGTATGTTTCATTCATCCTCCACACTCCCCGCATCAAAAGGGAAATCCACTCGTTCAGCTACCATCGTCAAGTGTTTCGAGCGCGCTCGTGTGGGAGCATAAGCAGCCGTCTCCCATTCGCTGACTGTCTGTTGACGGACACCCAACAACCCGGCCAATTCAGATTGGTTCACACCAAGATGGGCGCGCAACGCCCTCACCATCGCCCCATCCCACAACACAGTATCCCCCTCCTTGCGGACGGTGTATTGCACGACAGGACGACCGAAGCACACGCGTTGAGCGTCAAGATCAACCTCGATCACATGGTAACCGGCTTCCATCCACGCGCGCGCCTGGACCCCACCGCTCCTGCGGTTGCTCCAGAAATCCCGTCCCTCGAAAGCCGATGGCGGCAATTGGTCGTTAATCAGACGTTCCAACTCACCGAAGGTAAACACGACCTGATCCTCACCACTGCGGCGTAAGTGAACGTACAGGTTGTAATATTTCGTTTCCGGCTTCACCCTAAGCGCCCCTGCTGATTATCGTTTCTATTCTTGCGGCGACCCCTCGGCGGAGACAAAGGTCCCGAGCGAAGTCGAGGGGCTCAGAACAGGCATGCTAACCGCCTCTGCTGGAAAAAACGCTTCTCCCAGTAAATTAGGGAAAATCTATGGCCGCGGATTTCATCAGAGATAATTCGAAAGTTTTCTAAGATTGCTGGATGACCGTCTGATCTTTTCCATTCGATCGCACAATGATCTTATCCCCACCCGTTTGCTTGGCCTCAAGCTCGGCCTTGTCCGCTTCGCGCACCAAGGCATCAACATCATCAACAAAATCAGGATACGCTGCACCACCAATGCTCACCTTGATCGCTAGAGTCCTCCCGTTTGTTAATTTAATGGAGCTGTCCCTCATCGCTTGCTGAAGTTTCTCACCAATGCTGAGCAATTCACTTGGCGAGCAACCAGGGAGCACCACCGAGAATTCATCGCCACCATACCGGGCTACCCAATCCGTTTCCCGAATGCTCCGTTGAAGCACCTTCACCACGCCCTTTAGTAATTCATCACCTGCAAGATGCCCGTATCGATCATTCACCATCTTCAGATCATCCACATCAACAATCAACAATCCAAGGGGGTAGTTGAGGCGTTTCGCTCGGTTGATCTCGTTTGCAAGTTGAGAATTGAAGAAATTACGATTGTACGCGCCGGTCAAACCATCAACCATCGCCATGCGTTGAATTTCAGAGAAAAGTTGCGTGTTCGCCACTGCGAGCGAAGCTACCTGTGCTAATGCGACCAACATATCCAAATCATCGTCGTTGAACTGTCCAGGCATCCCTCCCAGCATGAGCGCCCCCGAGATACGTTCACCGATTTGCAATGGAGCACAGAGCATACTTTCATCATCCTCAGGGGTTCCACCAACCTGCATCGCCCTAGGGTCCTCAAGCGCATGGTCAATCCTTTGGGGTAAACCATGTTCGACCACCCATCCTGTCAAACCTTCCCCGACTTGAAGGGTCATCGCCATGATCTGTTCTGCGAATTCACCTGAGGAGGCTACGGGCGTTAAGGTTAAATTGTCCTCTGCAAGGAGGTACAACGTGCAGTCGGAGGCATTCAAGAGGTCACGCGCCTTCTCGACGATCAATTCCAATGAGCGGGGTTGTTCCAATTGGGCCAACAACTCACGTTGTACCTGAAGCAGCATCGCCTGCTCACGTGTTCGTCGGCTTAGAAGATCAGCCACTTGAAGGTGTTGTGATACGTCTCGTGCGTGTCCATCCATCCCGATCACGTGACCCTCTTCATCCGGGGCTACGATGAGAAACAACTCCACCCATAGCGTCCTACCCTCTCGATGTGCCATTCGGATCACCAAAGACGCGATCTCCTCTACCCCTGTTTTCAAGCTTTCTACCGTCGCCAAATACTCCTTCAAGCTTGACGGTTGAATCAATTGCTCAATGAATTTCGGTCGATGGAGAACTTCTGTCTTCGAGTAGCCCGTCATGTCCAAGAAACCACCGTTGACATGCGTCAATCCTTGATCAAACACGAGTCTAAAACAAGCATCCATCGAGAGCTCGGAAAGCCGCTCGTAATCGGGTTTCTCTCCTGACATCCCTATGCTCCTCTCTCGTCGTCTACGGAAAAGCCCCAATGGTGATGCGTGCGTGTTGCTCATCCGTGACAACACCCGCTACGGTGTCCTGAGGAAAGCAACTCATCCAGATACCGGGTTCATCCAATAAAAGTATAAAACGAGCGCTCTTTCGTATCAATATCGAGGTTTTAACAAGTGGGAGAATTATTAAATAAGAGTCTCCTCCAGTTTGTGTGGGAAGTTGACATAACACGCAATATCCGGTTGAGTTTGAATCAAATGCGAGTTCATCTTTCCCGCAATAATGTCATTCCGAGCGCAGCGAGGAATCCCTATGATGTAGCTTCATATAAGAATCATCATAGGGATTCCTCGGCGCAAAACGCATCGGAATGACATGATGGCTGAGCGTGAATATTGCTTCATCAGAGATGGTCTCCAACGGCAATTCATGTTTCGCTCTTCGAATAGGCTTTTGTTGTTGAATACCGTATCAGGGATGCCATTCTACGATGCTTAAGATCAATCATAATACGAGAGATAAGCTATCCACACGATTTGGATGAGAACCTTAAATAAAAAGAAGCGAGGTAGCGGCAGTAGACCTCGCTTCTTGTCGACCACTCTAGGAGAGCAGTCTTGGAGGATTTAGCTTTCCCGTATAGCCACCTCCTGTCGCTATGCGCTCCGTGTTCGGAGCTTAATCGAATTTTGGAGGTATACCTCTTACAAATTGGCACCTTTATTATAGAAACAAGTCCACCTCACGGGGGTGTTTTGTAAGCTGTCTGTAAGCGACCCTTAACGAGCAGGAAATTACCCTTCACGATAAAGATTCGCGGAAATTTAACCACTCAAAAACTGAGGCCGCCAGATAATTTGTACAGCGAGAGGGGGCTGTCTCAAAAGCCATGCCCATGGACAGCGAGAATACCCTATACAACGTAAGGTCATTGCGAGGAGCACGTCAGTGCGCCGAAGCAATCTTTTGGTTGAGGAGATTGCTTCGGCTCGCAATCGATGCTGCAGGCACTACACTTAGGTATCGCTTTTGAGACAGTCTTGCTGGTTTTCTTTTCAGTGCACTGAATATCGAGAATCTATCGCGGGGAGTGGCGTCTGTATCGAGAAGCGTAAAAACCCAAGCCCAATCCTGCGAGCAACAAGAATACACCCAGCAATCCAAGCAGTGTGGATCGACCTCCACCATCTACACCCATCGCGTCTTGAATGCTCGAACTCGGTTGTGCCCCAAATTGGACGTATTTGATGTCTCCTGGTTCTAATCGGAGAGGAAGGTTCATGACTGTGGTAGGGTTGTGGTCCGGTGGAACAGCGGCACTGATGTTGTAGTCACCCCTCTCAAGATCCTGGAAGCAGTACCCCTCAAGATTGGTATCCGTTGTGTGTTCACCCGCCAACCTCCCAGACACATCCGCAACGCTTACCTGTCCATCAGCCAAGGGCTCTTCGCCTTCATCGAGTCTTGCATCACCGTTTTCATCACGATAGAGGAGAACACAAATTTCGCCGGTTCCGGAGATCGGAGTAGGGGAAAGCTGTGGTGAAATTTCGGTCGGTTCAGCACCCGGAATCTCCGTCGGCCTTGCAGGTGCTGCGATCCCTAGTTCGAGCTCCATTCCTTCCGTAATGTAATCCCCGGGTTGAATACCGTTGCGCGACATCAATTCCTCGACGCTGATCCCGGCGATGGCCGCGATTCGCCATAGGCTATCGCCTGGTTGAACAATGTAGATTATCCTGCCATCCGGGCCCGGTGTTGGCGTCAAGAAGGCGGTAGGCTGTGCCAATGGCCTCGCCTGTGGACTGGCTCCCACCGGTTGAACGACAGCTAAACCCAGCCCGATCAAGCCGAGGAGGGTGAACATCACAATGATTCTGCCCATAGAATGAGACACAGCGATCCAACCTCAGTCCTTCGCATTATAGTCTCTTCAGGGCCAGGGGTGTAGGGTAATTAAGTTGTAGGGGCGGGGTAACCCCGCCCGTAAATTCCCGTAACATATCATGCGTGCGATCGATGGGTTGTGGGAGGGGCGTACGGTCGAAGACGCAGGGTGTTCTTCCTTACCTTTACGCCCTTACTCAAGGCAATGAACACCTGTCATCCTTCGACAGGCTCAGGATGACTGAAATCCTCTTTTCATCCCTAAGATCTATCACGTATCACGTTTCACGCATCACGCAGAATGATATTTACCTTTCGCCCTAGTGCCTTGGTGCCCAAGTGCCCAGGAATCTAATCCCCAATCCCCGAGCCCTGATCCCATGGAAACTGCCCTTTCACCCTCGTGCCCAAGTGCCCAATCCCCTCCCCCATGATATACTCCTCGCGGAGGTGCCTTATGCCTCTCGACGTAATCATCGGTGCCCAATGGGGCG
>Ga0209635_10003664_pt1 | contig 12006 bp, 12 predicted proteins | sample DeeMarSWOR230_32_FD_187463 | JGI IMG/M metagenome (GOLD analysis project Ga0209635, IMG submission 187463) | Marine sediment microbial communities from White Oak River estuary, North Carolina - WOR-2-30_32 (SPAdes) (version 2) | ecosystem: Environmental > Aquatic > Marine > Intertidal zone >...
CAGCAACCCTCGCACAGCGAGTTCCTACCTCTCAGACCTCTCTGGGGCGCTAGCCCAGGCTGGCAAAAGCCTCGTAGCCGTTCCCCGGCATGAACAGCCAGGTCATCCCGCTATAGACAAGCCCCAGTAACACGATGCTCCCTATCACCGTCGAGGCGATCGCTGCGCCTCTCTTGTCAGGCCCACCACGGCTTGCCGTCACCATGCCGGCGTATACGGCCAGGATCGAGAACAGCACTCCCACAAACCAGATGTACTCCGGCAGCCACCAGATGATCTCAGTCCAGAACGTCGCCACCAGGTGTCCTATGAAGGCAAGCACCGCGACTACGGCATAGGCCACGTGGAACTTCATTTTCCACCTCCCGTCTCTCTGGAAGCATACCACATGTCAACCCCCGGTGACATAACAGCCGTACGGTTATCCTCTCCCGCCGATCCCTGTCAACTCAACCACCTCAGGATTACTCTCGCCCCCGAAGACCCCTCCGACCGAGTTCTCGATTCACAATCTGTTCACCCCTACGACCAGAAAGTTGACAAGTCCAACCCCCCATGCTAGACTAATAATCACCCCAAGTGACCAAACCGAGGGGCTGCAAGCTGGCTGGGTAGGTAGAAGCTGAAGAGGTGTCGGGTCCCCAAGATCCGGCGCAAGGTAAGCAGAAGCTAAGCGGCGGGTTAGCTGACCCCGACAGAGAGGCCATTTGGGGTCTTGTTTTGTAGGACAAACACTTGCAGCCTCCAGAGCCAGAGTCCTACCACACAACCACCAAAATCCCGATACCCGCGGTGTCATTCATGACCTACTCTATCCTGGCTGGAAGTTCCTGCCACGTAGGCGGCGCAGGCCGAAGAAGAAGGGCGACGAACCCCCGCAAATGTAGAGCTGTGGAGCTACGGGCCAGCACCGTCGAGATGAGACTTGAAGGCAAGAAGGTCAGACCTGGCGTAGCGGCCGTCCTGCGGAGCGACCTGCTTGGCAATATGAAGACCTGATGGCGGACTGCCGTGATTCCCGGTTTCGCACCCGTCGTCCTGGCGGCAGCGCACATCCTTGCACACGGGATATCCCATCGTGTACCATCCCCGGAACAGCGGCAATCGAATGCCTCGGGCAGACCTTCGCCCGGAGAACGAGAAGGCTACTACAAGGAGGGAAACTATGAAGATCACCGATATAGAGCCTATCACGGTGGACGCCGGCTGGCGTCCGTGGACCTACGTCAAAGTGGAAACCGACGAAGGCATTACCGGCTACGGCGAGTGCAGCGTGGCCCGGGGGCCGTTCGCCGTCATGGGCGCCGTCGAGGACCTCAAGCCATTGCTGCTTGGCGCCGACCCGCGCGCCTACGAGATGCGCTTCTGGGACATGATGCGGAACGCCATTCAGGGTCCGACGGGTGTGAGAGCCAAGGCCATGGCCGGGATCGAGCTGGCGCTGGTGGATATCAAGGCCAAAGCCCTCGGCATATCGGTGGTTGACCTGTTCGGAGGGCCCACCCGCGACAAGGTGCGCGTCTACTGGTCCCATTGCGGCACCACCAGGGCGCTCTACCCTGAGATGGGTACTCCTCCCATCAGGAGTATGGCCGACATAGCCGAGCTGGGCCGGGAGGTGGTGCGGCGGGGCTACACTGCCCTGAAGACCAACATCATCTTCCCCGGCGACCCTCCCAGGGTGCACTTCGATGGGTTCGGCGGAGGCCTCGGTACCACAGACCAGGTGGCCTCCAACGCCATGCTCAAGCATATCGAGACCCTCATCGGCACCTTCAGGGACGCCGTCGGCCCGGATATAGACATCTGCCTGGACCTCAACTTCAACTTCAAGCCCGAGAGCTGCATGCGCATCGCCAGGCTCCTAGAGCCATTCAACCTGCTATGGCTGGAAGTGGATATGTACAACCCTGCCGCCATACGGCAGATCAAAGACTCCACCAGCACCAAGATATGTACCGGCGAGAACCTGTACTTCATGCGGGACTTCATACCCTACTTCGAGCTACGGGCAGCCGATGTCCTGATGATAGACGTGCCCTGGAACGGCTTCAGTCAGTCAAAGAAGATAGGAGATCTGGCCCAGGTGTACGAGATAAACGTGTCCCCGCACAACTACTACAGCTACCTGTCCTCCTTCATCAGCACCAGCCTGTGCGCCGTCCTCCCCAACGTGCGCATCCTGGAGACGGATGTGGACGACATACCCTTGAGGGATGAGCTGGTCACCAACAAGCCCGAGATCATCGACGGCTACATGAAGATACCCACCGGTCCGGGCTGGGGAACGGACCTGAACGAAGAGGTCGCCAGGGCACACCCCTGGAAGAAACCCAAGGCACGCTGGTAGAACCGGGCGTCAAGGAGAGGCGACATGCCAGAGCTATTTGAACCCGTATCCATCAACGGAATGACCCTCAAGAACAGGTTCGTCCGTTCCGCCACATACGAAGGAATGGCCAACTCCGACGGCTCGTGCACCGACCGCCTCATAGAGCTGACAGGGGACCTGGCAAAGGGCGGCGTGGGACTGATCATCCCCGGCTACGCCTACATCAGCCAGCAGGGAAAGGCCCGGCCGGGACAGACGGGCGTCCACAGCGACGAGCTCATTCCGGGTCTGGCCCGCATGGCGGAAGTAGTGCACCGGCAAGGGCAGAAGGCGGCCCTCCAGATCGCCCACGCCGGCTGTAACGTCTTCGTCGCATCGGAGGGACAAGAGGTCGTGGGCCCGTCTCCAAGGGTGATCAACGAGCGGCAATGCCGGGAGATGACCGGGGAAGAGATTGCCCTGACCGTGGAGGACTTCAAGGAGGCGGCAGTCAGGACGAAGAAGGCGGGATTCGACGGAGTGCAGCTTCACGCCGCCCACGGATATCTCTTAAGCCAGTTCCTCTCTCCTTTCTACAACAAGAGAACGGACGAGTACGGCGGCAGCCTGGAGAACCGGGCCAGATTAGTGCTGGAAGTCCTGGCGGTGGTCAGATCCGCAGTGGGAAAGGACTACCCCATCCTCATCAAGATGAACTCGGACGATTTCCTTGAAGGCGGCTTCACCCGGACGGAGATGGTCCAGGTGGCCTCCATGCTGGAAAAGGGGGGGGTCGACGCCATCGAGATAAGCGGCGGCACCCACCTCAGCCCCGAGGAGTTCTCCTTCTCCAGGGTGACCGGAATTGTCCCCGAAGAGGAGGAGCTATACTTCGCCGACGCAGCCAGGCTGTACAAAGAAAAGACCAGGACCCCTCTGATGCTGGTGGGCGGAATCCGCTCCTACAGCGTTGCCCGGCGGGTGATTGAGGAGGGGCTGGCGGACTTCGTTTCTCTCTGCCGACCATTGATTCGCGAGCCGCACCTCGTCCGGCGCTGGCAGTCCGGCGACACCAGCAGGGCCGAGTGTATCTCCTGCAACAGGTGCTTCGCCCCGGCGCGGGCAGCGGAGGGAGTCTACTGCGTTGCCGCGGCCGACAAGCGACGCAGGGAGGAAGCAGCCCGGAAGCGCCAGCACTCTCCGTAGCATCCAGGTCACTGCCGGCATCCGCGGCCTTCGTGGCACCGCGCCGGACGGCCCGCGGGCCAATCCCGGCATCGCCTCGTACGGCGCTAGGGAACAATGAACGTTGCCGCCGCCGGCACGACTTCCACCGTCACCGGCGTTTCGGCCACGAAGTCTCCGTCCGCCTGCACCGGAAGAGGCTGCCCGCAGTCCACCGTCACCTGCCCGGCGCTCCCGATCCAGTGAATGGCGCGCTTGTTCTTCCTGACGAATACGTCCAGCATGGCGCTGATGAACTCCGCCGGGGTACCCTTGTGGACCAAGCATACCTCCAACTTTCCATCATCGAGCCGGGCGTCGGACAACCTGTAGCGTGGTGTGCCCAGAGCGCCAGCGTTGTCCACGAATAGCTCTGCGGCTTCCACCTGCCGGCGCTTCCCATCTATCTCCAGATAGAAGGTCCTGGTGACTGCCTTGCGCATGCTGCGGAGCACCGCCAGCACATAGGCAGCTCTCTTGAACAGCGACTTCTCCTCCGTGCGCAACTCCTGTATGGAGTACGAGGAAAGGCCTACGGATACGTTCATGAAGAACAAGCGACGGCCTATCGCCAGTGCGTCGATGGTCTTCGTCCTGGTGGAAGAGCTGAGTGCCCCCAGCGCTTTCCTGCTGCTCAGCGGAATGCCCAGAAGTTGCGCCAGCATGTTGCTTGTGCCGGTGGGCACGATGCCCATCTGGACCCCCTTGTCCTTCAGGTGGCTGGCAACCAGCGCCACTATCCCATCGCCTCCCACCACAACGAACGACTTGAATCCTTCATCTATGGCCCTGCCCAGGCTCTGCCGCAGCGTCTCCCCATCAACGAAGTAGTGCACCTCACCGGAAACCCCCTCCGCGGAAAGGAACTCCGCCAACTGCTCGCGGATGGCCCTCTCCCTGTAGTTGCCGGACCGGGGGTTGACGACGAAGAAGAATCGCTTCTCTTTCTGCCGGCTCATGCACGAATCCCCGCTGCCTCTACTCCTCTGTTCTGAGACCGCACTACCAGGAATCTCCCAACTCTCTTGGCCGGGCGCATATCCGGCATCGCCGCGGGTGGGAAGGGCCTACCCGGCACCGACGAGTACCTTCACCACCACCTTACGGACGTTCGAGGGGCCGCTGAGCTGACAGCCCGGCATATGCCCGTCTTCCGGGTAGAAGAGGGCGAACATGCCCTCACGGACCTCGAGTCTGGAATAGCTCCCGGGGGTATCATAGAAGGCAATATCCTTGGCCTCGTCGTAGGGCGTCTTCAGCACCAGCGTGGAGGCGGGAGCATAGCCCATCACCTCCTCCCCCAACAGCATGTACTGGATGTCAATGTACTTCTGGTGCGACTCGAACCTGCGCTCCTCAGCTGGATGCGAGGCATAACTCTGTACCAGGTAGAATAGACTGCTGCCATCCACTTCGTAACGCCCGTCAGCCTTCTCCAGGAGCTGGCTGTCCTTCAGAAGCTCGAAGCCCCTGGCCATCCTAGCCGAAACGCCGGAGTACAGGTGAGCATTCTCCATCTTGTCCACTATCATCTTGCCTACCTCCTGCAGCGCCGTTGTAGCACTCTTTCCCACCGCTGTCAACCACAGATCCGCCTTTCCCGCAACGGACCGGCTGCGGTCGCAAGTCCGGCACAGCCGGACGCAGCTCCGCGACCTCGCCTCACCGCTGCCTTCTCTCCACAAGTCCGGTGACAATCAACATCAGGCTTGCCGCCACGTACAGATAGAGGCCTTCCCTTACGACCACCAGGGTGAGTACATAGTCCGTCAGGGGCAGTAATCCGGTCACGATGAGCGCCAGCAGTATTCCCGGCGCTGTGAGGCCCATGGCGATATGCACCGCCCCCCGCACCCCAGATCCCAGAAACAAAGAAGCCACCATAACAATCACCCCGCAGGCTATCCCGCCAACCAGGATGACGGGACTGATATACCTCCCGGGGATGCTGCTGAGTCCTGAACCGAGCGCCTCGGTGGGAGCCAGCCAGGGCAGCAGGAGGCTGATAATCAGCAGGCCGCCGGCAATAAGGCCCACCAGCCTTGACCGCGGCTTCAGCATCCCTCCCTGCGCCGCAGCTCTCTCCGACAGAGAGGGCAACTGCGGCCGCTTTGCTCGAGGCAGCTTGACCCGTGGCAGTCTGATCTCACTGAGAGAGGCCGAGATCCTCGAAAGCCGTGCAGACACTCCTGCGACGGTAACTGCCTCAACTGCCGCCTCGCCGCAATCGGCTGACGAGCTGGCAGCGATAAGCCTGGCATACTCCTCACACTGCTCCTCTAGTTTGTCCCGGGCTCCCCGAAGCTTGCGCTCAGAGTTCCGGTACTTCTCCAGCGTGAGCTCTCCCGCCTTGTATCTCAGCTCGACCTTGCCCAGTTCCCACTCATAGACCTGGATATCACGCCGGGCTATCTCCAACTGCCTCTTCAGTTCACCCTTCAACCTCTCTATCTCCGACGAGGCTGCCTCCACTCTCTGCTCGTATTCTCTCCTGATCAAGGCGTAGTGTCCCTCGGACACGGAGCCGTCTGCTCCTAGCTTCTCCAAGTTGGACAGGAATCCTGCGACCTGATCCCTTTTCACCAGGGTGGCCACCAGCTTCTTTGTCTTCTTCGTCACGGTTAGGCTCCAGGAAAGCGAATCGCCGTCACCACGGCGACCGGGATGGGGCTCGAGATACTCAAGGCGGTAACGGGCTGGCTCTCCCCAATATCCGCAGTCATGCTGGCCTAGGAGTTCAATATTATCTTGACTATGTCTTCCTTCCTCTCGTCCATCATCTTGAGGCCTTTTGCCGCCTCACTCAGCGGCAGCCGGTGGGTAATCATCGGCTCCAGGTCAACAGCTCTGGCCATGTCGATGGCGGTCAGGAAATCCCTCCTGCCGTAAAGCCAGGACAGACGTATCGATTTCTCCCGGAGCAACAAGCTCAGGAGGTCGACGCTTACCGGCTCGCCGAACATTCCCACCACGCACACCGTGCCACCGCCCCTGCAGATCCCAACGGCCTGCTCCCACACCGGGGCAAAAGCCGCTGTAACGATCACCTTGTCGACCCCGTAGGGCTCCCGCTCACCAATGATCCCGGGCAGGTCCTCCCTGCCAGGGTTGAACACGGCATCGGCGCCCAGCTCCCCGGCCTTGCCCAGGTTGAAGTCCAGCAGGTCGGAGGCGTATAGCCTGGAAGCTCCGGCTTTCCTGGCAGCAATCAGGCTCATCAGCCCGATGGTGCCAACGCCGAGAACGGCCACGCTGTCCCCCAGCCCCACACCAGCCCGCCGTGCGGCGTGAACGCCCACTGCCAGTGGCTCCATCAGGGCACCCGTCTCGTAGCTCATCCCTTCCGGCAACCTGTACACCTTCCTCGCAGGAGCGGCGAAGTACTCGGCAAAGCTGCCCTTCCAGTCTCCAATGCCGGGGGCTGCCCTGCTGACGCAGATGTTCTCCTTACCCGCCAGGCAGTGCGGACATTTCCCGCAGCCATCCTGGGGCTCCACAGCTACTCTGTCGCCGACTTCCAAATCGACCACTGCCTTCCCCACCTCCTCCACCACGCCGGAGACCTCATGGCCAAGGATCACGGGAGGCTTCCTGAAGGCGTGGTGTCCCCTGTAGGCATGGACATCCGAGCCGCAGATCCCGTTTGACTTGACCCGAATCATCACTTCAGCGTCCCTGATCTTCGGCTCCTCTATCTCGACCATATCGATTCTGTAGGCCTCAGACAGCAGGGCGGCTTTCATTCTCGCCCCTCCCCTCCTGCTGGATCGCCCCCATACAGGCTTTGTCGCACTTCTCTTCCTCTCTCCACGGGCGTGGTTCTACGACCACTCCCCCGCTGCGGGCTGATCCGACCGACCAGCCTGTCACTCGTAGGAGAATGGTAAACCTTTGGCACCACAGACGCAACAGCGTGTAGCTGGCCTTCCCGGCTGGCTCCTCCCCGGGGAGCCGCCACAGACCGCCGGCCGCAGACTTCCCCAGCTACGTCGCCGCTATCGCTCTCGTGTCCACTTCCGCCTTCCGTACCTTAGTTGAGCGCCGTCACCGCACTGTCTAACGCCGTCCTTAGGGATAGCGTTCCTTCTCCAACACCTTGGCGTCGTGACCGGGAAGGACGAAGTCGGCGATTCCCTCTATGAGGTCGAGCGTCTCGAAGTAATCATCCAGGTTCACGAAGTCGATGCCTGGAATATGTTTCATGAACTGGTTGCCCTCCCAGTTCTCGTAGAGAGCAACGCTATCGCCGGCGATGAAATAGAGTCCGGCGCTGGTGCTGACCGACACCCCCTGCATGCCCGGTGTGTGTCCCGGCGTGAAGACGACCGATAAGCCGTCCGCTATCCTCGCATCCCCATCCAGTACTTCAAATTTGGTATTGATGTAGGGAGGAGTCATCCCGATGGTCGGCGCTTCGTAGGCCTTGGCATGAATAGGATGGGGGGCTATAGCATATCTCAGTTCCTCCCGCTGCACGAAGAACCTAGCCCGCTTGAACAGATGGTTATTGTAACAGTGATCCCAGTGAAGATGGGTGAGGATGACTACGTCTATGTCATCAGGGCTTACCCCGATCCTGCCCAGGGCCCGCACTGGGTCCTCTTCAGGGGCTCTCCTCATCGCATAGTGGTACCTGGCCGCCCAGTCTGGGTCGGAGGCCCCGGTGTCAACCATAACCCGCGTCTCCCGGCTCTCGAGATACCACATAATCACCGGTGCATCGACCTTCTCTCCGTACCCCGTCCCCCACACAAACTTGGACTTGTCCAGGGTGACCCACCCCGTACACAGGGGTTTGATGCTGAAAGTTGCTTCGTTGGACATACCATTACCTCCTCTCCGCTAAGAATACTGCCCGAACCCGGCGGGCTTCACGGCCGGCTCGTTTTCCCTTACCGCGGCAGGCCTGTCGTCCTGTCCCATCCCCTCGCCCGATAGCACTCCTCCACCATGCGGCCGAGGTCCTTTATCTCACATTCCCTTACCGAAGCATACGTGCCAGACTCGGGCAGCCCGAGGCACCTCTCGGGAAGCCTATCATCCGCCTTCCCTATGCCCTCCCTGACGTTGAACCGCCTTTGCAGGTCATAGACCCGCCCACCCAGGGCCAGGAGTCCGTCGCCGTCCATGTCCCAGCCAGTCAACGCGGAGAGCATTCCCGCCAACTCTGCCGGGCCCAGGCCATTGTATACGTAGAACTTGCAGATGCCCAGGATATCGGGCAGCATCCCAAAGTCCTGCAATGTCCTGGCTATCGTCCCCTTGCCTTCTTCGGCGAAGCGGTCCACGGCCTCAGGATCGGGGATCCCGTACGGCACCAGCCCGAAGTCTTTCTTCTGGCTATCATAAGCCATGCCCTCCAGCGGATGAATGTGACACATGCCCCTGTTGCTCAGCGCGTAGGTCACCGCCAGAGCCTTGCCCGACCTGGCATCGTGCGCCGGCCCTTCGAGGCCCTTCACATGTATCGCCAGCCTGTCCGAGCCCCCGCCGATTTGCTCCGAAGCCCGCCTGACCCCCTGGGCCAGAACCCTTCCTATGCCCTCCCGGCAAGCAATCCGTTTTACCAGTTCAATCATGGCCCCGGCGTTCCCCCAGCTCAGATCCAGGCCACCGACCTCTTCCGCACCGATAATGCCTTCCCCGTAGCAGTCCATGGCGAAGGCAATGGCCGCGCCCGTGGAGATCGTGTCCAGTCCATACTCGTTACATAGATAGTCGGCGTGGACCGCGGCATCCATATCCTCATTCATAACAAAGAAGGTGAAGGCAGCTATGCTTTCGTATTCATTTCCCTCGTGGCGGGGGGTCGCCCAGCGCCCCGATTCCACTCCAGCGATTCTGCCACAGCGCAGGACACATCCTCTGTAGCACGCGCTGGCTCCCGCCAGGTTGTGCTCCTTGAAGTGGCGGTACAGGGTTTCCCCCATCCCCCACGAGTTCGCCCTCCAGTTCTTAGTCGGTATGTCCCCGGAGGCGTCGCAGGCAACCAGGTCACCCGTGGTGCCGTCCTCAGCCATGCCTTCCTTGCCGGCGACAGCCAGCACCTTCCGGTACCCTTCCCGGCAGGCCTGTGAGAACTCGCCCGGCCTGGCCACGGCAACGTTCCCACTGCCTTTCACCGCCACTGCCAGCAGGTTCTTGGCGCCCATCACCGCACCCGCTCCACCCCTCCCGAACGACCGCCCCCCGAGCATGATATTGGCGAACTTCACCAGTTTCTCACCCGCGGGGCCGATGGTCAGCACCTCGAATTCCCCGTCTTTCAACACTTCTTCCTTGAGGGCTTTCTCTTTGGCCGACGTGGTTCTCCCTCTCAAATCTTCCCCGGACCTCATCTCCACCCTCTCATCGTCTATGACCACGAAGCTCGGCCCCCGGGCCTTGCCTTCTACCACCAGAAAGTCGTAGCCCGCCCTTTTCAGAGCACCACCCCATTCGCCCCCACACTTCGACTCGCCCCAGATTCCAGTGAGCGGCGACTTGCAGCAGACTTCAGCAAACCCCGACCCGGGTGCCCCCGTTCCAGTCAGGGGGCCCGTGGCAAACACCAGCTTGTTCCCCCCACCCAGAGGGTCAACGCCCGCCACCAGCTCGTCGTACAGCAACCTTGCTGCATACCCCACCCCACCGACCCACTCCCGCAGCATCTCCGGGTCGATCCGCTCGGTGACAGCTTCCCCAGAGCTCAGGTCTATCCTCAGCACCTTACCGCCGTACCCCCAGGGACTAATAACTGGCGTCACGTCTTCGTCTCCTCCGGCCTTAGGGTGAGCACTGGCAGACTGGAACGCCTCAGCACGTGCTCGGCAACGCTGCCCAACACCGCTCCACCCCGCCGCCGCCGGCCGTACGTGGTCATGGCAATCAGGTCTACTCCACTGTCGGCCGCATACCTGACGATGATCTCGTCGGGCAGCGCCTGAAACGTCGCCGTCTCCGCCTCCACTCCCTCCTCCTCCAGTCGCTTCCTCATCCGCTCCAGGTAGTCCCTAGCTCCGTCCTCTTCCCTCCGCAGCTGCCCCGCCCAGTAGGGCTTGAACAGAAGCTGCGCCGGCATCTGGATGAGGGCGGTTATGTCAAAAACCTGGAGAAGCACCACCTTGCTGCCGAAACGCCGCGCTATTTCCTTGACGGACGGCAGCACCTGTTCCGCCCGCTCCGAACCGTCCAGACACACCAGTATCTTGCTGAACACTCTGCCTCCTGTTTCACTACCTGCACCCGCAGCCGCCGGAATCGACAGACGGAGCTGCGTAGGCTCCCATCTCTGCCTCCCGGCTGAGCCCATCGCCCTCGGGATGCCCGGCGGCGCACTCAGTACGGCGGCAGCTCGAAGGGACAGGCCACTCCGCCGCGGCTTCAAGGCTGTCGATGACCCGCTGCCTGCTGACCCGCGGCTCCTCGATTACGCTGCTGCAGCCTGCGGCTAGAATTGACATGGCCAGGACGGAGAAAGCCCTGCCCTGACGCCAGCACCCGTATCTCACCGGGCTCCCCGGCCGCGCTCTGGCGGACGCAGCTGCCACGTCAAGGAGACCAGCCTCACCGCCCCCCATTCAGCGGACACGATAGACCCACGTCCGATGATATGCGTCGGGCTCTCCCCTGGGAAGGACCTGCTCCTTCTCGCTCACCTCCACCAGTTCCCATTTCCCCGCCTCCACCAGTTCTGCCTGCTTTTCCCTGAACCCGTGGCTCTCGTATACGTCTGGGCGCAGGGTGAAGACCACGTAGCCGCCTGGCCTGGTGACGCGGACCATCTCGTCAAGAGAGCTCGCCGGCGCATGTCCCAGAGTGAGCACTCCCACGCTGACCACAGCGTCAAAGGACCCGGTCTCGAAGTCCAGAGGCTCACCCATCACCATCCGGTGCAGTTCCTCGTAGATGTTCCTTCTGGCTGCCTGCTTCAGCATGCCCCGGGACAGGTCCATGCCCGTGAGCCTCTCATAGCCTAGTTTCACCAGGGCTTCGCCCATGAGCCCGGTGCCGGCTCCGGCGTCGAGCACCTTCGCCTCCTTAGGCACATACCTGGCGAATACTTCGGCAGCGACCTGCGGCCCTCGCCAGGCAAAATCCTCCTCCAGGTTCCTGTCGTAGTCCTCAGCCCACTCGTCATACCTCTCCTCCAGCTCTCGAATGTTGCGGGACGAGTATACCCACTGGACTCTGTTCTGCCTCACCGTGATATCCTCCTGTGATAGAGCTGCCCGGTCTACTTCTTGACCTGCACCTCGGCCAGCTTTTCATAGGCCCGAATCAGTGACTGCAGCCCGTACTCGCCGAGCCCCATCGCTTCGATCGCATTATATAGCTGTCGCACCAAAGAGGTTCCCGGCATGGATACGGCCAGGTCGTCGGCGGTCTCCTCAACCAGCTGTAGGTACTTCCTCTCCGTTACCACCGTCTCCCCGGATTCTAGGTCTCTGTCGAGCACCTTTCGACCGAGGTTCTCAAACCACCAGGACCCC
>Ga0209635_10003665_pt1 | contig 12004 bp, 13 predicted proteins | sample DeeMarSWOR230_32_FD_187463 | JGI IMG/M metagenome (GOLD analysis project Ga0209635, IMG submission 187463) | Marine sediment microbial communities from White Oak River estuary, North Carolina - WOR-2-30_32 (SPAdes) (version 2) | ecosystem: Environmental > Aquatic > Marine > Intertidal zone >...
AAAACCGCAAACACAAGCAGCAATGAACCTCCATAATAGCGTCTATCGGGCATTCTTTCTTTTTCTCTCCATTTTTCCTCTATCTCCTCAAGTGTGTAATATTCTTGAGAGGACCAATAAGTCGATTCATATATCCACCTAACAATCAAATAAGCCAATAAAGGCCATATTGAAAGCGAAGTCATAACCAAAAAATCCCAATGCTTAATATGTCCCAACTCGTGTCCAATCACGCTTTTGATCTCCGATTGGTTCAGATTCCTTAACAACCCTTCACTAATCACTAGTGTACAACTCCGACGTCTCCGACCAAAAACAAAAGCATTGGGTGTTCGGCTAGATACAATGGCAAGCCTAGGGGTTGGCAGACCACTCTTAGCCGCCAAACTCTTGACCACTGACTCTAGCCACGGATGCTCACCATCACGTAGATACCTAAACCTTGTTAACGAACTAATAACCAACGGACCGACTATATACTGAATCAAAACGATCACCAAGATTCCAATTAGCACAAATACAAAAGGCAACCGAAAAATGAGAATGGGAATGACCAATGCCATCCCAAAAACCAAAAATAACAGAAAACCCGAAATTATCATGGAGAGCCTTAGCCGAGCTAAACCTGACATTATGTCTCACTGGTAATCTACGCATCAGAAACGAATAAGCCTTTTCGCGCTGAGATTGCTATAGAACCAACTTTCCTTCCTTACGCGCACATTTTGGGTTTTGGGTTTGGGGGTTAAAATTTAACCCAACCAACCAACCAACCAACGACGGAGTTAAATTTTAACCCCACACACACACGATAGGATTAGTAGAAAAAGAACCGTAGCGCGCGTAGCTATTAAACCGGAAAGAACAATCTGGGGAGAAGGCGAAGCAATATCAGGTTTGGGTGTATGTTTCTTCTTGTAACTGCGGATTTTCAACCAGAGTACGACAAGAACAGATATTGCTCCATTTTCTCAGATACATCTATCGTCTCCACTTGTACCAAGCTACGAGGGTCCCCAACATCCCAACCGTCACATCTATGAAGCCATCGATGTTGTGTGGATTCACGGGCAGGGTGAAGAAATGGTCGGGAGGACGTCCAAAAAACGGGCCAAGGAAAAACTCCGCAGATTCCCAGAAGAAACCTCCGATTAAGAAAAACCCTAAGACTCTGATCAGGAGATCGACATGATGCAGGCTCGTTGTGAACCATCTGTTACCGCATAACTTGTCGGCCAAGGTTTCGTGCAAGCCTATGTCACGGGCACCTTTACTCACGTATTCGGATATGACGAAACCGAAAAGAAAATGGGTTGCGATGTCAAACTCCGTAAAGATTCTGTACAAGAAGAGCATACCCGTGATGTGGAGTGCCAAGAGCAACAGACCGTACGATAACAACCTTTGGTCTGACAAGATTGATCTGACAATCGTGAGTGTTCGCTCAATAATTCTGGGCATGCTATTTCTGTAGAGATATTAGCAGCTCGTTTTAAGGTTTCTCTCCATCGACAACTCCGCCATAGCCTTGGTCCTTAAAATACGCTTCATGTGCGCTAAGGAACAATACATGCACGCGCATCCACAAACTCTTTATGAGAAGTCAGATGAATTGTCTTCATGAAATATGGACTTTATATTAGATCTGAACCCCTGAAATCCTACGGTGAATATAGAAATCTTTCTTATTCAGAGATTAGAGATTTAGTTCTGTCGGCAGAGAAATATGGATTTGACTCTGTTCATGTCGACGACCACATAATTGGTTTTGACCCTGAAAGGAAAGAACCCCATCTTGAAGCTATGGTTCTTATGAGTGCTATCGCTGCTGAAACTCAAAAAGTCAAGATTGGCCATATTGTTTTGTCCAACTCTTACCGTAATCCTGCATTGACAGCGAAGATGATTTCTACGCTTGACAACATTTCCAATGGTCGTGTCCTGTTCTGGATTGGTGCAGGTTGGTATGAAGAGGAGTATAAAGCCTATGGTTATCCGTTTCCATCTCCAAAGCAACGTGTAGATGAACTTGAAGAGTCTCTTGTCATCTTCAAGAAGCTCTTTACTGAGGAGGTAACCAATTTTGAAGGGAAATTTTGGAGATTGGAAAATTGTAGAAATTTTCCCAAACCAGTTCAAAAGCCATGGCCCCAAATCGTTGTAGGGGCAAAGAAAAATAGATTAGTCACGATAGCTTGCCGCGAGGCGGATGGCATTAATCTTGTTCGAATTTTCGAAAGCTCTCCTCAACTCGTCGAGCCCCTGAAAGAAAGGATTGACTTCATCAACTCAAAACTTCGCAGATACAATAGAAACTCCGAGGAATTTGAAATCTCCACTTTCAACAGCATCGCTGTTTTCAATATCGGAGAAGAGTTTGATCGAGCAGTTGATTATTTGATTCAGAGTTTCAAGAATCAAAATCTCAAAATTACTAAAGAACAAATCTTGAAGAACCTTTTCATTGGCTATGTAGACGACGTTAAAGAAAAAATCAAGCAAGCAGAAGAACTTGGCGTTGAAAAGATGGTCATAGAGGAAATTTATGGAGACTCTTCCATCAAAGATCCAGTGAAACTTTTCCACGACAAAATCATGTAGCGACATGCATGCATTGCTTGAACTTTATATAAATCGTGACATCTGATATACTAACAGGTGTTAAATTTGATGACGCCACACACTGAGTTTTCAAGAAGAATTGAAAACGTTAGGGCGAAAATGAAAGATAGAGAAATCGATGTTTTAGTGGTTTACTCGGCACCTGGAAGTATGCGTTTTGGTCAAAGAGGACACGTAATGTATCTGTCAGGTCATGAACCCTATTTCGGCGACACTATGGTAATCCTGCCGGGTGACGAGAATCTGAATCCTCTTCTTGAGATAGGAGCAGCGAACTATTTTCCGCCTGAATGTACCTGGATAGAAAACGTGAAGTCAGCAAGAGACCACGTTCAACTCCTTAAGGATTACTTACGCGAAAACGGACTGGAAAAATCTAGAATCGGAGTAGCAGGAGAATACTCCATGAGTCCTTCATTGTATGCACGCTTCCAAAACGAGATTGGGCCGTCGCAGATTGAAGTAGCATCAGACATTCTTGAGGAAGAAAGAGCTGTAAAATCAGAATATGAAATTCAATGCATGAAAAAAACCGCTCAAATCGCCAAGAAAGGCATAGAAGCAGCAGCCAAATTTGCCCGCCCCGGAGTCTCAGAATCAGAAATCGTAGGGGAGATTGAACGTGTATGTAGAATAGCTGGATCACAAGGCTTTCCCCACCATACCATGGTCATTTCTGGAAAAGATCCAAATCATCTCAATTGGTGGTGGTATTGCGGTAAACGAAAAATGAAACAGGGAGATCCGTGGGCCTTAGACTTTGGCACAATGTACAACGGCTATTGCTGCGACATTTCTAGGTCCTTCACCCTAGGCGTAGCTTCTAAGCAACAGAAAGATGTGTTTCAAGTGCTTGTACAGGCACAGGAGGCTGCACAGAAAACTGCTCGAGAAGGTGTACTAACCTCTGATGTTAACAAAGCAGCAAGCGAGGTTATGAGAGAAGCTTGGAAAGAGTATTCTGGAAAAGTAGGCCATGGAGTAGGTCTTGAAGTGCATGAATGGCCTTTCATTGGATATCAAAGAATTCTTGATGACAAAGCCTATAGAGATAGACGGCTAAAGGCAAACATGGTTATCTCACTTGAACCATCAATTTATCTTCCAGAACTGGGTGACTTCCAAATTGAAGATCAGTTTAGAGTAACAAAAACTGGTTGTGAAAGATTAAACGATATCCCCCAGGAGATAATGGAAAGCTAACAGAAAAAGAGATTCAGTTTGAGATGAAAAATCATACTTTTTCAGTTTTCAGAAAAAAAGTGATTGCAACGTTAAATGTAACGTTAAAATGTTGCAGTTCAACATAGTTTAACATATAAAAACTATATGCATGCATGCAGAACCCCTAATCTATGAGAATCGCTTAAACTTCTCCTCTTTTTTTGCAATCTGAACATATAGCACATTCTTTCATAAACCATTGATGTATGTTCAAGTGAGTCTGAACAATACTGCTACGAAGTTCATAATGGCATATACTACTACTAAAAGTCCAACGATCATCAAAATCGTTCCAACCGGATTGAATACTGCTATTCTCTGAGTTTCCCACCAATCAATCGTGTATAGAAGATCGGTTCTTCTATCTTGAGGTAACCCTTGATTTTCAAGCCTATCTTCAAGACCTACAATAACTGAATTGGGATACCATTGAACCAAATATCCCACAACCAGAGCAATTGCACCGACCACAAAGATCCTACCGACTTTTTTCATAAAAGACATTCACATCATCCTGATTTGACTAGTGTAACCGAGATTCCATTTAAAATTTGTGTGCACACCAAATAGAACATTTCTTCATAAATCATTAATTGCACTTCAAATGAAATAATGGGTCGGTCAGGAGAATGGAGGTGATAAGATGAAGGCAAGATACAGAGTTCATAGATTTGATGTTGTAATGAGAAGGGATCAAGCCGGGTTTGAGCAATTTCTGAACAGCTTGGAGGGTGAAGTAATCTCAGTTATCCCCAGTGTTTCTCCAAGCTGGACCTTCGGAGGAATGGGAGCTAGGACACGCTATCTATGGGTAATTGAAAAAGTAGAAAAAAAGTAGGGAGCGCAAATAATCAACGTACTGAACGATAAATCCGCTCTAACATATTTTTGTCTTCTAGGCAGGTGCACGCGCAATATATCATACTAACCTCGTGTTTCTGTGTTGAATGGTATAAACCTTAACAGCGCAAAAGTTGTCGAGTTATCTGTAGAACGCATACTTATGGCAAGCAGTTCTAAGATAATGAGTTAGTGTTCGCCAAAAAGATTCACAGATTCTTTTCGAAAAAGGATATAAACTTGACTTGCTTTGCATGCATGCAGGACAGACACTTTATATTGTGAATCATCTCAAGATTCATCTTCTACACTTGGTGTTTTCATGGTAAGAGGGGTTTTCAAGCGTAGATTGTTATTCTTGTGTGTTACTCACACTTTATTGCACATATACACAGCTCTCCCTTTTGCACTTTTACCTATTCTAATCAATGAATATGGACTATCTATCTTCGCAGCGAGCATTGTTGTGTCCATCCCTGGGATTTTCTCTTTGGTTTTTTCAATTCCGAGTGGTTTGCTGGCTGATCGCCTGGGCCATACTAAGATTCTCTCATTCAGTCTGTTTTTACAGGTGTTTGCCGGTTCCCTGATCTTGTTATTCCCAAACTTGGAGACTGTTGTCTTATCTTTTTCTTTGACTGCTCTTGCATCAACCTTCTATCATCCACCTGCTTTGAGTGCTACCAGCAATATTTCTCCGCCGGAATTCTTGAGTAGAGGATTGGCTTTTCATGGTGCAAGCGGTACTTTTGGGATTTCTCTTGGGCCTATCACGTTAGGGTTAGTTCTATTTTGGCTGGAATGGAGATATGCTTATGTGATCTGGATTGTACCAATACTTGCTGTTGCAATCACAGCGTTCTTAGTGAAGATGGATGAACCATTTCATGAAGATCAAACCAAGAGTAAGGGAGATACTCTGACTACTTTAAAAGATGTTTTTTCTTTCACTTTCCTATCTTTCCTTCTTTTAGTGCTCTTCGGAAGTGCTGCGAGTGGAACCATTTCGACATATATAACGACTTTTCTCACGGATAGTAAAGGTTTGGAAGCCGGTTCAGCGAGCATCATTTTCGGTTTTAGTTCTTTGATCAGCTTGCTAAGTGTAGTATTAGGTGGTTATTCAGGAGACAAATTGGGATGGAAACGATCCTATACAGTAATCATTTCTGTAACTACTATTGCTTTGCTCTGCATGTCTCTTTCAACTGTTGTGTTCATGGCTGTATTATTTTATTTGGTGTATGCGTTTTTCGATATTATGACTATGCCAATTACAGGATCATTAGTAGCAAAAATCATACCGCAAAAATCCAGAGGAACTGGCTACAGCGTATATTTTTTTCCTGGGAATCTCATAGGGATAGCGATTCCGATAATATTGGGTACACTAATTGATTTCTATGAGATTTGGATAATCTTCCCCATAGCAATAGCCTTCTACATTGTTGTATTGATAATAACTCAAATTCTGAAATTGCAGTGAAAATGCACATACATGCATGTTGACCAAAACTACACGTCCATGCATGGGACAGTTTTTCACGTTTTGGTCTCCATTATTGCTACCGGAAAATCGCTGAGGCGAATAGGACGATTAGGTAGAGGATTAAGATCAACGGATACGCTAACGATACCAGATACTTTGCAGCCCAACCGATTTTTTCGTTTTTAGCATGCTTACCTTTACGCCAATCATTATAGACTTCCACAAGAAGAAACTCCCACGCTATGCAGATTATGAATCCAGAGGTCCCCACGACCAAACCATACTTGTAAACCCAGAATGGTGTGGGCCAACCATACTTACCTTGTAACGTCTCATCTAACTCTTTGCGCATTTGTTTGTAGTCTATAATGTGCTGATACCACGCTAACGTCCAGACTACTGTTACAACTAGAAGTATCACGAACGCAATTTTGAATTTGCGTCTCACGTTTCTACCTTCTTCACATTAGATTTCGGGTGAACTTTCAATTTAAATCTTAAAGAGAAATGCATGCAAACTGTAAAGCTCCTCCTCGGCCTTTCCCTCAGTGGACAACAAACAGCTTACGTGCTCTCGGCAAAGTCCTTGACGTGGGTTTAATGCAAATCGGGGTTCTTTTGCCGTTAATAAAAATGCCAATACCCCTGTTTTTTGGAGTTGCAAACAGGCCCTAATTTGCACCATTTGCACTTGTCGCGAGCTTGCGTCAGCCCACAACGGACATACACGCGTTAATTGTATTGATGTTGAACAAATACACAAAAAGGTTTATTATTGTTGATGCGAATGTGTATAGTGAATCTTAATATAGAATATGAGTGTGGATACTACATGCGACCATTTCAAGTCATGGAGCGCGTTCGAGAAAAAGTGGAAGAAGTAGCTGAAAAGACGGGTGAAGTGATAGGTCAAGGACTGACAGAGGGTTGGGGTAAAGCCGCAGATTTAAGAGCAGATTTCAAAAAAGAGTTTTTGCGCCTATACAGGAAGACAGAAAGGAACAGAATGTCCGAAAAAAAGGTTGGATTTCAAAGAATCACCGAGAAGACGGTGAAAGCAAAGACTGGCAAGATTTGGGAGGAGTGGTTCACAATATTGGATTCGTGGGGTGCAAAAGAGAAGGGACACGCCCAAAACGTCAAGCATCTCCGTGAGCACTACGAACTCAGCCCATGGTGGGCTCAAGCCGTCACAATTCGCTACGAGTGGAAAAGGGGATTAAGGAAGTAACGCCTGCGATTGTTCTGCACGCGCAAGTTACTGTGCTGTGATTTTCGTTAGTGAGAGTTCTATCTAGCAACTCTGTAGATCCGGTTTCTTCCCTCTTGAACTGCACGTTGATCGTGTTTGATCCAGTGTTCAGTGGATCCGTTAGAAATTCGATGTGTCCTGACATTTTGTAGGTTCCGCTAGCAGAACTTGGTCCAACTGAAAATATGCACAGGCTACTGTTCTAGTTGTTGTCTACGACTATTCTTGTCCAAAGTGATGTAACACGTTCTATTGTGTAGGAGCCTGATAATTGCGCAAAGATTTTTGAATTCTGCTGAACATTGATTGCAATTTTCGTTGCAGAGTCAAAGTCAGACATGTAATGCCACTGCATTGCGTTGTAAACATTGACATCGACTTGTGCGGCGTTCCTGTTTTGAAGTATTTATAATATTGAATACGTTCCATTCCCTCCAGCTATGCCGGGGAAGTCCTTGCTCACCCTTTGGACCAATGTCTATTGTGTCTTCTTCATCACCTTTCTCACCTTGAGGATCTTGTTCATCTTGTGGTTCTGGCTTGACAAACATCTGAGTCGTCAGAGCTGCGCCTACAACGCTCGCCAAGAGCCCTATCATCGTTGCTAAGATCAAAATGTCTCGTGTATTTACTCTGTTTCTTACTATTTTTTCAGCTCCACAACACCGGTTCTTCTGGAACAGGATAGAACATGAAAAAGCTATGAATCTAGAATCTATGTTAATACGCGCGCAGTCAATTCTACCATAGCCCTACATTCTCTACTTTGAGTTTCTTCGTCCAGTCTCTCGGGATTTCACTTTCAGGAGTCTCCCCATATATTTCTTCGAGTTCTCCTTTTTTTCTATTATACTCTTCCCATAAAGCCCATCTCAAACCTAAAAAGATGTTTCTTGTATAGCCTTTTATCCCTTTAAGCCTTCTCAAGTTTAGATATGCTCTCCACAATTCCCCGGCATATTTGACGTACAAATCATCATAAGCACTATTCTTTTTTAGCCTACAACAGATGTTTTCTTCTTTGACCTGTACTACTTCATACGGATAATAAACACAAATCTCCTCTATAGCTTGTTTTTGTGTTATTCCTGCTTCACCCGGTTTCAAATAAAGAAAACATGGAAAGTAATTAACCTTACAATCAAGTAACCAAGCGTGGAATTTGCTGTTTGGTTTATTCCATGTAGTCTGATCATACACCATTTTGGCTATAAACGGATTATGCTTGAACCACTTCTGCGAGGCCACATTCATTTTTTCAGCTAATCTTTCCTCTTCTCTCTTTTTCCATAATTCCAGTTCTGTTACTCTGGGCATTTTTTTCACTTCGTCCAGACCATGCGCACCTTCCCTCTCCGGTGCGGTTGCGCTGAAACGTCGTTCGATGATCTTACTTCGGTTTCGAAGAAGTATACTCAAGCCGAAGATAAAGAGTGCCAGCCCTATCAGAGTATAGTAGATTAATTTCATATCTATTCCTAAACTAATAGTCTGACCCGTTCTCGATCCGAAGAATATAAGAGTGATATCCTTACCATACACAGTTACGTCATACCATGTTAACCAGCCGATCCAAACTAGAATAATCGATCCGAAAGCTGTTGAAAATAGGCCAGCCAATACGTGCATCAGATTCCTATGCACAGACGCATGTACGTTTAATTTTAATAAGCAGTGGGGACAAGCATAGTAATGTTTTGCAGGTGTCGTTGAATAATCATTCACGAGAAACAGCTCTTCAATCTTCTCATTGCATTTGGGATTTGGGCAGACAAATACTCGTCTATGCATGGGTTCCACATACCATATATTAAGATTCACTATACACATTCGCATCAACAATAATAAACCTTCTCGTACATTTGTTCAACATCAATACAATGCGCATTAGCGCGCGCTCATCTTCGAATGAAAGCCCAAAACCGATCCTGTCAACTATCCATAAGCTTCGTGCGAAAAGCTTCTCAACAGCGCCTTTTTCTTCTAGAAGCATCTCGCGGATGAAAGAATGAATAGGTTCTGTCTTCTCCAGACAATATTGTAAGACGTTTGGCGAATATTGTTTTTACAGTTCGTCTTTTCTCATGTGAATGTGGGGATATATCTGAGTATCTACAATGTCATGGGTAAACTATGGTATATTAAAATGTTTAAGAATTGGACTGAAATCAAGCTAGCTTCGTAAGTATTTCCTCCCTATTAAACAGCTTCACACCTGCTCTGAAAACGGCAAAATCGACGAGCCCAAACAGACCAATAAGAGCCAGAATGACCACTGGACCAAAGACTATTGCACCCGTAACTTGCCCAAAAACTAATGCCAAGACAGGAATTAACAGAACCACACTTATCTGCTGAGCCTCCCTAAAACCTTTTACTCTCGCCGAAATCATAACCGTCAAGCCGATACTTGCAAGTGCAACTGTTGGAGCCAGACCGAAAATCAGTAGAATCCAATCGATCGTTGGAAGCAATAGTATGCTATTGAAGATGCCATATGAGATAACGTCGAAGACTATTGTGTAAACTGCAAATGACACTACGGTGATAGCCATTGATGGAATGAAGGAAACCAGCATTTTTCCCAGAAACAGTTCGCCATCGGATATCGGCGTGGCTAAGAGTGCTTCTATCGTTTTTCTTTCCTTTTCCCCAGCGAAACTGTCTGAAGCGATTACACTCGACGCCATCAAAGGAATAATCAGAAAGAACGGAGCAAAGAAGTAAACAGCTATCACATAAAGCATAACCTGCATTTCAGTCATACTTGCTAGTTGCTCTAAAACATGGTTCGGCAAATTCTCAATCAATGCCTCAAAACCGCTCGAGGAATCTCCTTGACTCGTAGCGAAGTTAGGAATCACCCCTAAGATAACAGGTAGAAACACGGAAATCATAAGCGGCACGACAATAATCGGCAAAACAACTTGCCAATTCCTACGAATCTCATGCCAGTCCTTCCTAAAAACCAGCATCGCTTTCTCGATTCTCATTATCGCTCCCCCTTCACCATCTTCAAGTAGACTTCTTCAAGAGATGGCCGAACAGCGTAGACAGCAAGAATCTGTCCACCAGCATCAACTATGCTCTTCACCACTTCGGGCGTCCCTATACTAGCATCGTCCAGAATTATTGTAAGGTTGGAAGTGGATTCATTAAATTCGACTTGCTGCACATGGCTTACTTTCTTGGTGGCTTCGACAATTTTAGGGTCGAATTTTCTTAAGTTGATTCGCACAGTGGGTTTGCCGATTATTCGGTTGCGGAGCTCGTCAGGAGTTCCCACGACCATGTTTTTTCCTTTGTTGATTATCATTACTCTATTGCATAGTTTTTCGGCGTCCTCCAGATGATGTGTACAAAGCAAAATCGTGTGTTTCTCGCGGCGACTGAGCATTTCCATAAGATCTCTGACCTCCTTCGCGGATTCAGGATCTAATCCCGCGGTTGGCTCGTCTAAGAATAAGACAGGTGGCTTGTGCACTAGAGCTCTGGCTATGGCGAGTTTTTGTTTCATGCCCTTTGAGAACGTTGCAACCTTGTCGTTTCTGCGCTCCCAAAGATCAAAAAACTCGAGCAGTTCCTTGATTCTGCTGATTTTTTCCTTAGGTTCCGATAGATTGTAGGCTTCTGCGAAAAAGTCCATGTTTTCCTGAGCCGACAAACGCTCGTAAAGGCTGGGGTTTTCGGTCAAAATTCCTACGGTTTGTCTCACGTCAAGCGGATTCTCAGCAATATTGTATCCTGACACTCGGGCTGCGCCTTCCGAAGGTGCGATGAGACAGGCTAGCATGCGGATAGTCGTAGTTTTACCTGCTCCATTAGGACCCAGAAGACCGAAAACTTCTCCTTCTTCAACCGTAAAACTCAGGTTATCAACTGCTATGTGAGAGCCGAAAGCCTTCGTCAGTCCCTTAGCTTCAACAATCGGTGTCAGGAAGATCACTCCCATCTTAATCTGGGTTGGTCTATGATCAACTGTTTCCTCTCAAACTTCATAAGTCTTCTCTGTGTCTTAATTGTTCTGACAGCTAAAGGTTTCTTCTTTTGGGTGAAGTATCTAATCACAATCTAGACACAGAAACTCACATATGCATGCATACCTTAGTAAATGTCTTTTATCAAATCTTGTAGCCCTAGTTCAATCAGTCTTTTTCGACTCGGTCTTCCAGTTCTATAGCTCCATTGCATAGATCTGAAATATTTTTTTCCTTCTTTTTCTACATCAAGAGTTACTCCCGCCAAAGGTCCCTCTTTCATGGGTGGCTTTCCAAGGATTCGGTCGGGAAGCTTGAAGTCAGAAGGCTTGAATCCATCTCTCACGTTGAAAACTTGGCGCATAGTTGCAATTCTATTTGAAATTTCCAATAGATCTCGTCGTTCCACATCCCAGCCTGTTACAGCATTGATGAAATCGGGTAGAGTATCTCTGCCTCCTGCTGCAGAACCCATCCAGCCTATGAAGCTACAAATCCCCGATGCCATGATTGCGTGGTGTTCCCCAATACCTTGCGTATGTCTAGCAGGAGTCGCATCGACCGTGTAGATCAATCCTAACTTAGCCGTGTATGGATCAG
>Ga0209635_10003666_pt1 | contig 11999 bp, 8 predicted proteins | sample DeeMarSWOR230_32_FD_187463 | JGI IMG/M metagenome (GOLD analysis project Ga0209635, IMG submission 187463) | Marine sediment microbial communities from White Oak River estuary, North Carolina - WOR-2-30_32 (SPAdes) (version 2) | ecosystem: Environmental > Aquatic > Marine > Intertidal zone >...
TCCGCTTCCGGCCTCTGGAAAGACGATCTTCCAGCCCGTCCACGTCGATGATCTCGCATCCTGTATCATCGCAGTCCTCAAACAACCGGCGAGCATCGGGAAGGCCTACAATATCCCCGGTGGCAGTGCCCATCCCCTGCGTGAGATCGTTAGGATCATCGCGACACTACTCAAAAAAAGGGTGCGTACCATCCCCGTGCCAATCGGATTGGCAGGAGCCGCCATCACACTCTATGAAGTCCTCTCCCGGAACCCGAAGATTCGCCGGGAGCAGATCCTTCGATTACTGGAGGACAAGGCGTTCGACTATTCGCCAGCCGCCGGTGAGCTCGGTTATCGACCGATGAGCTTTACCGAGGGGGTTTCCCGTCAGATACAATCAATGGGGCTATAAAAAGCAGTCCCGATCGCGGTCATACCGTAGAATCTCAGTAGAGGTCGTCTATCCCGATCACCTCGACCGTCCCGAGACCCTCGAGCTGATCCTTTACCTCTTCGTAGTTCGTGAGGAGGAGGATGAAACAGTCTTCGGTGTGGAAATATTTCTCCGCGCACCTCTTCACATCCGTGCTCGAAACCTTACCCACCTCATCACGGTAGTTCTCGACGAAATCGTCCGGGAGCCCGTAGAATGCCAACTCTATCAGCCAGCGGGCGAGATCATCGTTCGTCTCGAGATCGAAGGGGAAGAGCCCGGAGAGGTAACGCTTTGACTTCGTGAGTTCTTCTTCGCCCACCTCCTCCGTCCTTATCTTACCGACCTCCGCCATTGCGACATCGATCGTCTCCCGCAGCGTCTCGTTCTTCGTGAAAGTGTACACCCCGAACATCCCCCCGTGACGGAGCTGGTTCAACCTGCTCCTCACCCCGTACGTGAGCCCCCTGTTGACCCGGATCTCGTCCACCAGACGGGAAGTGAACCCCCCGCCCAGTATGGTATTCGCAACGAGGAGGGGAAAATAATCCGGTGTATTCCTGCCCACGGCGATGTTGCCGATCCTGATCTGGCTCTGTGTGGCGTCCGATTTGTCAATGACGACAACCTTTGTCCCCGGGAACGCTTTCATCTCCAGCGGTTCGACCTCTCTGCTCTTCGCTGCACCCTTCCAGCGGGCGAATTTACTCTTCACATCCTTCAGAGCCTTCTTCGCATTCACATCACCGACAATTGCAAGTATGCTCCCCGAGGGAACGTAATGCTCCCTGTGAAAGGTGACGATATCATCCCTCGTGATCTCCGCAACGCTCTCGATCGTTCCCTCGATGTGGTGGGCGTAAGGGTGATCACCCACCAGGGCATTCACGAACTCTATCGTTGCCAGCCAGTACGGCTCCTCCTTGTAAGATTGTAGCTCTGCGGTGACAATCCCCTTTTCACGCTCCACCTCTTCCGGCGCAAAGTCGGGTTTCATGACCACCGTGCTCATCATATCGAGCGCCCGGGAGAGGTCTCTGGCCATGAAACTCCCTGCCACGAGCGTCATGTCCCGGTCTGCATAGGCATTGAGTCGTCCCCCCATCCCGTCAATGGTCTCCGCGATCTCGTCCGCCGTCATCCCTCTGGCTCCCTTCATCGTCAGGGTCGCCGTGAGGTTCGCGATACCCTCACGATCTCTGTCATCCTGGGCAGAGCCGACCGGGATGAGAAGCCGAACGGTCACCAGGGGTACCTCACGGGCCTCCATGATGAAGACCTTGAGACCGTTCTCCAGCGTATGCGCTCTGTATGTCGGTAGCTCGACCTTCTTCGGGCTTCCCAGTGCGAGTACCGGGGACAGTAACATGAGCAGTACCGCAACGAGGGGTAATATTCGTCTCATTGTGTTTCCTCCACAGGTCATTATGAGTACGTTCGACGCCGCTTACGCTTCCGGAATCAGGGTAACGACGTTCCTGCCTTTTGGGGTGAGGTATTCCTGAACCACTCGCTTGATATCGTCTGATGTAACGCCCCGGTAGCGTCCGGGAACGTTCAGGATCTCACGGTAGTCTCCGAAGAGGACCTCGTAGCGGCCGATCTTGCCCGCCTTGCCGTTCACCGTCTCCATGCTCCGCACAAAATCGGCCTCCAGCATGTTCTTGGCCTTGTCGAGCTCCCCTACGGTGACACCGTGCGTACCAATGGAATCGAGAGCGATATAGATCGCTTCCTCGGCCTCCGTGGTGGTGTGGCCGGGTTTTATCTTTGCAGCCAAGAAGAAGAGATCCGGATCCAGGCGCCAGGGGAATGATGAGTACACGTAGACCGCGATACCGAGCTCGCGAACGAGGGACCGGTACAGCCGGGAGCTCCGACCCCGCGTCAGGATCACCTGGAGGACATCGAGGACATAAATATCGGGAGATCCCACACCCGGTGTCCGGTAACCGATAAACACTTCTGGGAGCTCTGCCGTCTTGTGCACCTCCGCCCGCCGCTCACCGAGTTGCTTGGGTTCGACGGTCCTCACCGGTTCGGACGGTTCGTGGGGAGGGATGCCGTCGTAGTAACGGTGGAGGAGCTCGAGTGCCTCATCCGCCTTGAAATCCCCCGCCACGATGAGGATTGCATTGTTCGGAGCATAGTAGGTCTTGAAGTAATCCACGCAGTCTTCCCGGTCGATCCTCTCCAGATCCGACATCCAGCCGAGCACCGGCCAGTGATATGGGTGGGCCTTGAATGCGAGGGCGTAGAGCTCCTCGTACATCTGCCCCGAAACGGAATTGTCGATGCTCAGTCTCCGCTCTTCTTTCACCACGCCCATCTCCGATTCGAGGTACTTGGGATCGAGGGCGAGAGACTTCATACGGTCCGTGTCGAGGTCGACGACGAGCTCGAGCACATCGCTCGCGAAGTCCTCGTAATACGCGGTCATATCCTTCGAGGTGAAGGCGTTCGAGTAGCCCCCGTTCGATTCGAGTATCCGGTCGAACTCCTTCGGTCCGTACTTCTCGGCGCCGTTGAACATCATGTGTTCCAGGAAATGCGAGATCCCGGTGATGCCGGGGCGCTCGTTCCGGCTTCCCACGCGGAAGTAGGTCTGGTAGCTGATCACGGGAACCGAGTGGTCTTCCATGAGGATGACCTTGAGGCCGTTATCGAAGACGGTTTCTGTGACATCGAGCTTGATGTCGATCTTCTCCCTCTCTCCGGCCTGCACGGACTGGGGAGCCGCCCCAAAGAGAAGTAACAGCATGGAAAAACACAGCACGGAAAATCGTGCCCATGAAAACTTCGTTCCAACCTGCATGTTCCGTCCTCCAGAAGGTGTGAACCGATTACGCTACGTTTCTCTTCTTTCGCCTCTTCGTCTTCTTACGATGGTAATTGCGGACAAGTTCCATGAAGATACCCAGATCGTTGTCAATATCGACCTGCGTCCCATCGAAGTAGAACGTCCGTATGGGGATGCCTTCGTGATCCCTGCTCACCGTGGGGTAGAGGGCCTCGGTGACGATGCCGTTCATACAGGTGAAGGGACTGATATCGATGATTCCGTCGGCACCCATCTCGTAGAGGTAGATCGCCTTGCCGATGCTCAGTACCATCTCTCCGAGGGCACCGTGATACGGAAGGTAGGGATAGCTGCGTTCGAGAATTTCCCGGACGCTGTGCGGTTCCTCCATCTCACCGAACTCCGCCTTGAACGGGGCGAGGAGCATCTTCTCGTGCTTGTGCTGTATCTCTTTTTTGATCTTCACCTTGAGCATATCGAGGGAGAGGGTCCGTCCCATCCGGCGCAGGTTCTTCACCTGCTCCTCGTTCGTATACCAGACCCACTCGCTGATATCGGAAAGCCACGCCTGGGCACCGAACATCTCGAGCTTGCGTATCAAATCTTCGTTGCTGAAGGTGTTGAGACGGCAGAAGATTTCGCCCACCACCCCGATAAGCATCGTCTCTTTCGAAAAATCGACCGGGATTCGCCTGAATATGTCACGTCCCGTCTCGAGCGCACCGACCAGCCGCTCCAGTTTCTCCTTACCGACCGGTACGGATGCATCCGCCAGCTCCCCGCAGAAGATGTCGAGCGCCTCTCCATGGGCTCTGTCGGCGGATCCCAGCTCCATTTCATGGGGACGGTAGATGTGAAGCATCTTCCTCAGGACATCGCTCCCGATGAGCCCCCACCAACCCAACCGCATCATCGGTGAAGCCATTTCACCGAGACCCTCGTACCCGTTCGCACTCGATGGGGATACGACCTGCACCCCTTCATATCCCATGCCCGCGAGAACCTGCTTCAGGAAGGGTGTGTACTGCCCGAAGCGGCACGGTCCACCGGCTGTGGGCATAAAGAAGGCAGCCCGCTCGGGTTCGAAGTCGGGGGATTCGACCACCTTGAGGAAGTTACCGATCGTCACCCGTTCCGGCAGGCATTCGTCGCCCGAGGTATAACGGCCGGCGAGCTCGTATGTCCGCGCATCTCCTGGGGGTGAAACCTGCGCGTCTACCCCGAGATATTGGAATGCCGCCGCGAAGGCTCTCGCTCCTCCGTAGGACATTCTCGGTATGTAGAGGGTTCGGCCTTGAAACCTTCTTCCCGCTTCTTCCACCATCTGAGAACTCCTTTGCTATCCAGATAGGCCTCGCACCTGGTCATGATTCCCGCATCGTTCCCGTGACCGTCAAACTGCAACGTCAGGTAGGGGCGGACGGCAGCTCTGCTCGTGTAATGCTTCACGTACGAGTCTGGTCCGCACTTGAAGTTGGTAATGTATATCACGTGGAGGTTGTGCGTCTGTGCCGCGAGCCGCGCCGCTTGGAGGATCTTCTTGCCGAAGTTCCAAAACATGTTATCGTTGATATCCCTGATACCGATCCCCTCCAGCGGAAGGCAGAAGATCGGGATCACGTTGACGCCGTAGAAATCTCTGAGCTTACTGGGAACTGAGAGATTCACCTCCTGATCGATGACGTTGTAAGGCCTGCCGACCACGATGACACCCACTTCACCGTTCTCATCGAGTGCCTTGAGTGCTCTGCTCCCCGCCGCCTCGAGATCTTCCCGGAAGAGCTGCAGCGCGAGGTAGCCCGCCCTGACCGCCCTCCGGTGCCGTCGTCGGCCCACACCGAGACTGCGGGCATATCTCCACAGCTCCTTTTCCACATAACGCTCCCCTTCGCGGAAGTGTATGGTAGGAGACCAGATGAGGTCTTCTCTCCCCTCGAGAATGGGGAGCCTTCGGAGAACGAACGGGAGCGTCTGCCCCCAGGGACACATGTAGGAATTGACTTCCGGTATATCTGTCTCTGCATCGACCACGTTTGAGATGAGCACCCGGTCGATCCCCTCATCGAGGAGTGAGACGAGATGGCCGTGAGCGACCTGGATCGGGAAGCACGGCTCGGCAACAGCCGCCTCGACACCGAGGTGGGAGATTCTCTTGTTCGTCTTGGGGCTTACCACCACCTCCATGCCCAGAGCCCGGAGGTAAGTGCCCCAGAATGGATACCGCTCGTAGAAGTACATCGCCCGGGGGATACCGATCCTATAGGTACGCCCAGAACCGCGAGGCGAGGTATCGATCTTCAGGTTGAACCTGTCCTCAAGCAAGGGGATGGTGTCCCTTTCGAGCAGCTCCTCGTACCGGGACATGAGGTCGGGAATGACCGGTTTCTTCGGCACCTTGGCCCTCTTCCGGTACCGGTCGCTGCACTTATCGCCCCAGTAGGTGCGGTTTCCCTCGACGGTGAACTCCTGGATTTCGCAGTAGTTCGTACAGCCCTGGCAGGTGAACTCTCTGATCTTGTAGTCGATCGCGGTGAGATCGTACCCCCGGAAGTTCGTGGAAAGCCCCAGCGCGGTAACCTTTTCACGGGCGAGGAGGGCGGCGCCGATCGCCCCGATCACACCGTTGTAGGGCGGCACGATGATCTCCTGACCGAGAATCTCGCTGAAAGCGGCGGCGACAGAGTCGTTGTACGCCGTGCCCCCCTGGAAGAAGATGACCGTGCCGATCCGTCGGCCACGAACCACCCGGTTAAGATAGTTCTGGACGACCGAGTAGGCGAGCCCGCCAATGATATCGTTCTTTGCAGCCCCCTTCTGCATGTACGCGGAGACATCCTGCTCCATGTAGACGGTGCACCGCTCGCCGAGACGGAGGGGAGCAGGGGAGGAGAAGGCACGCTCGGCGAACTCATCGATAATGCTCACATCCAGCTTCTCCGCCTGTTCTTCGAGGAAGGAGCCCGTGCCCGCGGCACATGCCTCGTTCATCGTGAAATCGACCACGATCCCATCCTCGATACATATGTACTTCGAGTCCTGGCCCCCGATCTCGAATATCGTATCGACCTTCTTGCCGATGAAACGGTCGCCGATAAACGAGGCCCCCGTCTTGTGGGCCGTGATCTCGTCGTTGATCGTATCCGCTCCGACCAGCTCACCGATCAGCTCCCTGCCCGACCCTGTGGTACTCACGCCACGGATGCGGACGCGGTCTCCGACCTCGCGTTCGATCTCCTGGAGTCCCTCATGGACCACCTCGATCGGCCTCGCCTTCGTGCGGAGATAGATCTCCTTGATCACCCTGCCGTCATCATCTATCAAGGCCAGGTTCGTACTCACCGAACCGACGTCTATCCCGAGGTACGCATCGACCGGCAACGTCTTCCCTCCGAACGAGTGCCGGTCAACCCGGTCACGGAGGAAGATGACCCGGTCGCGGGTCAGCGGCTTCCAGGATGGAAAGGTCGTCTGGAGTGTGACGGAATGATCCCTGATCCGCCCACAGAACGCGTGAGCATCGAAACCGCCCCCGTTGCTTTCGGCAATCATGGCCGCCCCGATCGCTCCCATGTACACGCACTCATCGGGAATGAAGAAATCCTTCTCGTCGAGCTCGAAGATGCCGCGGAGAGCCTCGGCGACGCCGAAGTTAAAGGCCACTCCCCCGATGAAGGCAGTCTTCCCATGAACGCCCTTGCCCCTGGCGATATTGCTCTTGAAATTTCGCGCCACGGCCTCACAGAGCCCTTTCAATACTTCCTCCGGACGGTACCCTTTCTGCTGGGCGTGGATCATGTCTGATTTCGCAAAGACGCTGCACCGGCCGGCGATCTTGGGGGAACGTTTGGTGGCCAGCACGAGGTCGCCGATCTCCTCGATATCGAAACGGAGGCGGCTCGCCTGAAGGTCCATGAATGAGCCGGTACCAGCGGCGCAGTCACCGTTCGTCTCGTAATCAACGATTCCCCTGATAACATCGTCACTCGAGAGGCGTATGTACTTGGAGTTCTCTCCACCCATTTCGAATATGTTCTCGACATCTGGATAGAGGGTTCCCACTCCCACTGCTGCGGCTTTGAACTCGTTCTCTACGGGGAGGTGAAGCGCACTTCCGATGAACTTACCGGCGGAACCGGTCACCAGCACACCGTCGAGTTCGGCGGGATCGATGCGTTCGAGTAGCTCAAACAGTAACTCCGTTGCTGCTTCGAGGGGACGTCCCTGTATGCGAAGGTATCTTGAGACGGCTATTGCCTTTCCTGGATGAGTGGGATGTGGATGGATCTCTGTGACCGGTGTGTTTTCGCATGCTGCGAGCCGTTGCAATTGTTCGATCGATCCGATGACGGCCAACTTCGCGCTGACCGTTCCGACATCCAGACCAAGTGTCATTCCCATCTATCTCTCTCCCGGTAAAAATGCCGCTGCCCTGTTACTCACCCTCTATCCAACGCTGCCGGTCGCACTGTGAGGACGAGAAACTCCGGCATTATAGTATCGTTCCGTTTCGACGACATTGTACCCGGACCGCTGCCTGTGACAAGAAAAAGACAGGATTCGGTCGAATAAGGGTGGTGAGTTGTAGTATTTCGATATTGAACGGTCGGCCGGTTTCGAGGAGTTCGAGAGAGGAGGGACCGGCACTACCACTTCAGAAGCTTTCTCAACTTCTTGGCATACAACCGGCTCAAGGGGATCACGGGCCCTCCCTTACCACCCATCTGCAACCGGTAGCTCCCGCTGAACCAGGGCGTTATTTCGTGCAGCTGGCTGATATTGGCAACATACGATCGGTGTACCCTCACGAACCGTCCCGGTGTGAGCTCCTTCTGGAGCTCGTCCAAGGACCTGACGTTGGCTGTGCCTTCGAAATCTCTCGTGACAACGAGCACATCGCCGGAAGAAACCGTCGCATACAGGATGTCATCGATATTGACCATGACGAGGGTGTCGCCGCTCCTGAGAGCGAGGCGCTTCGGTGCATAGCCGATCGTCTCCAACAGGGCGTCGAGATCGGGACTTCGCTCCAGTCCCTTCCGGACGCGCCTCACCCTTTCCACCGCCTCGGCGAGCCGCCTCTCATCGACCGGCTTCAGGATGTAGTCCACGGCATGAACCTCGAATGCCCTGAGTGCATACTGATCGTACGCGGTAATGAAGATAATGGATGGGAAATCCTCCATGCCTGCCAGCTTCCCGATCACCTGAAAACCGTCCATGCCGGGCATCTGTATATCGAGAAGTACGAGATCGGGGTGGAGTGTCTCGATCTTTGTTGCCGCATCGAATCCGTCGCTGGCCTCGCCGGCGATCTCCACATCATCGATCTTCTCCATTATTCTTCTCAGATCCCTCCTGGCCGGCCTCTCGTCGTCCACGATGAGAACACTCAGTACATCCCTCTTAGCCACGGCCCTTCCCCCTTTCCACCGGTAGCTCCAGAAGGACGGAGACACCCTCTCCGGGAGTGGAGTCGATAACAAAAGATGCGTGGAGCCCGTACGCGGCCTTCAACCGCTCCCGGACGTTGTTGATGCCGATGCCCTTTCTATGAGCGTCAGTGAAACCCACACCGTCGTCTGCTACTGTTATCCTGAGCCGGTCACCGAGGCGGGCCGCTTTGATGCGGACGGTCCCCCCGTCGAGCTTCGGTGAAAGGCCGTGTTTGACGGCGTTCTCGATCAACGGCTGCAGGATCATGGAGGGGATGGGAACATCGAGCGCCCTCGGATCGATCTCCTTTTCGAATCGTATCTTGTCCTTGCCGAAGCGGGCTTCCTCGAGGCTCAGGTAATCGTCGATGAACTCTATCTCCCTGCTCAGGGGAACGAAATCGTCCGACCCGTAGAGCAGGCGTCGGAGGATGATGGAGAGCTTGACGAGGATGAAACGCGCCTTATCGGGATCGGACCAGAGGGCGGAGGTTGCCGCATTGAGGGTGTTGAAGAGGAAGTGTGGATTCATCTGGCTCCTCAGCGCATCGAACCGGGCCCGAACAGCAGCGGACCGCTGCTCCTCGAGGAGGACCTCGACGCGTGTGTTGTTCCAGATCTTGAGCGGAATGCCTACACAGGCGAGGGTCGACAGCCAGACACACAGGGTCACCAGCGCGTGATCGGTATGATACGCGAACAGGAGGGGTGGGGAAACTCGCTGAGCGAGAATGGTACGCAGCACTTCCAGAGAGAGAACGGAGATGAAGACGAGTGCCCGGGAATCGATCCTGGACTCGTTCCTCATGATCCTGGCGGATCGAATCAGGTTGTTGACGAAAAACGGGGAGAAGTCCCAGAACTCTTCTCGCCTCTCAGTCCTCCGCCTGATGAGCCCGCCCACCAGCCCACACATGACGGTAAAGGGAATCGACGCCCACTCACCTCTCAACATTCCCGGCAGGCCTACGAAGAACCCCACCGAAGAGCCGGGCACCATTCCCCCCATGAGACCAACGAGGAAGGTGCCCGACAGCGAGAGATCGACCCCCTCATATCCCACCAGGACTCTCACCGCTGTACCAGCCGTGAGGAGCGAACCGAAGATCAGTGCCATCTGCCAGTTCTCCCGTGTCGACCGGGTATCGAGAAATATCAGCCTCTTGAAGAAACTCGACGTGATGAGCGCACTCGCGACACTGGCCATGATGCCCATCCTGAACAGCAGGACGAACAATACGAACTGATCTCCGGTGAGGGTTACCCCCGACACGAACTCCTCCTTCTCGCAAAGACATTTCAGTATAAACCCCGGAAAGCACTGATCTCAAGCAATTCCCTCCTCACACGGAGATAACAGAGCGGGGATGGGAGGAGGGAAACGAAGGGGCCTCCGCTCGAAAGTGAAGGCCCATCTATCCATCCATTTCACCTATAAAGGGGGCATACTCTCATTAAAACACTTCCGAGAGTATGCCCGATGAGAGAGTTAGATTCTCATGAGGTTTTTACCATAAAACGGTATCGAAGTCAATAAAAAATATCTCGGTAAGCCTATGAATTCTTAAGGAAATAAAAGAAAGTGAGTACGGTGAATGTGGTCAGCAGTATCTCGATCGCAGAGAGAATCAGCTTCGGTGGTCTGCAGTATCTCGATCGCCACAATAATCAGCCTCAGCGGTCGGCAGTATATCGATCGCACCGAGAATCAGCCCCAACGGCGAGCCTTCTTGTAGATTCTCCTGATCTCCATGAGATCATTTGTGTAAAGCCCCGCCGTGAAGTCGGGAAATGTCCAGGGGAGGGATTCGAACACTCCGTGCTGAAAGAGGAGGACGGGATCTGCATAGACACCCTCTCCGAGGTAGATCTTCTGCGGACCCTCTTTGAACGAGGCCAGTACGACCTTGTAATAATCGATGTAACCGGGATCGATGTTCACGACCCTCCCACTTTTCCTCTCATACGTTTTCTCCACTGCCGCAGTGTCGAGTTTCACACGGACGATATCGGTGGCAGGCCTCAGGGGAGCGAACGAAACGATCACCCGGTGAAGGCCTGGTCCCATTTCCTCTTCGTAGTAATCCGTGACGGTGAAAGGATAGCTCGCGCTTCGATAGTCGATCTCACCGAGTATCGACTCCAGCTTCGGGAACAGCCCGGCCTCCGGATCGAAACCCCGGCTCATGAGGAGTGCAGCCAGAAACTTCACCGGTGCCGCCTCTTCTGGTTTCCCTGCCCGTGGGCTCTCCAACGTTACTTCATCCTTTCGAGATGCTCCCGGGGGCTCGGAAGAGGTGTTTCATCTCTTCGAGGTGTCCCCGCTCGATCGCCACGAACGTTTCATACTCCCGAGGTGCCCCCACTCGATCGCCACGAACGTTTCATACTTTCGATGTACTCCCGTGCTTCAGCCGTTATCGAGGCCGCAATGCCGAATTCGGCCTCTATTCTCGATTCTAGATTCTTCCGAATGTTCTCATTCAGTTTGCTGTCAGCCCTCCTCAGACGGAGGTGATGGTTGCGGATGTAGAGGTGGCCGTGCTCGGTGAGCTTGGTCAGCTGGAGAGAATTCATCATCGGAAGGGAGAATGATTCCTGCCAGTATCTCAGGAAGAGGGCGTGCGAGACCGGGGCCGTCTTCACCCTGTACCGCCACTTCCGTTCGCTTCCCGTGACGGTGAAGAGGTCGTACCGTTCTCCGCTCCGCGGTCGGAGCTCCACAGTGCCGAAGGAGGTCGTCATCGTAAACGGTGCGCCTGAGAGCTCGACCGGTTCACCGAGAAGGTATCCCGGATCAACGAGGAACCGCCTGCCGCCGTGAAGCACGACGAGTGCACAGTGGATGTTCGGCCGCTTCATGTCGGCCATCACCGGATAACACTCATACCCCGCCTTGGAGAGAATCGATCCCAGGCAGTACGTGAGTGAGAAGCACGTTCCGCCCGTATGCTGATCGATGTAGCCCGTGACGACCTCTACCGGACGACGCAAACGCTCCGCCGGTGTTGATGCGGTAAACTTCCTTATGATCTTCGTGACATTTTCATACGGGATATTGGCGTAACACGAGATGATGCCCCGCAGCACATCGAGATCCGGATCCCCTCCCGGTAACTTGAAGTGACTGAGAAATAAATCCTTTGCGCTGCGCTCACCCGTAGCCACGGCGCGTTCCTCTCAACAAACCACACGATTTTGTGGCGTAAAAAGATAACTGCACATTTTTTAACAAGTTTTGCAATTTGATGCAACCACGACTTGTCCTCACATCAATTATAAGGTTACACGGTTGACAATGGCAATCTCTTTACTATATATTAATCTTCCAACTATATTTGAATCCGTGACC
>Ga0209635_10003667_pt1 | contig 11999 bp, 11 predicted proteins | sample DeeMarSWOR230_32_FD_187463 | JGI IMG/M metagenome (GOLD analysis project Ga0209635, IMG submission 187463) | Marine sediment microbial communities from White Oak River estuary, North Carolina - WOR-2-30_32 (SPAdes) (version 2) | ecosystem: Environmental > Aquatic > Marine > Intertidal zone >...
AGCCGCTCTCTGCTATCTCACCTGACAATCCAGTATGGCTTCGGCGCATAGACGGCCATTCAGCTCTAATCAATGCCAAAGCTATGGCCCTTGCAGGAATAGGTAAAGACACCCAAGATCCAGAGGGAGGAGAAATTGTAAAAGATCCAAACACAGGAGAACCAACGGGCATAGTTGTCGATGAGGCAATGTCGCTAATAACAAGACTAATCCCCTCTATCACCCGCAAAGATCGAATCCAGCTCATTCTCAAAACAGTGGATGATGCAGTGGCTGTAGGGCTGACAGGGATTCATGATGCTGGAGTATCTTACGAGGTCATCGAGATTTATAAAGAACTGGCCCAAGAGGGAAGGCTGAAAATTCGAATATACGCAATGCTCGGAGGCTTTGATGTTTACTTAGATGATTACTTTAAGCTTCCTTGTCTCATTGGGGTCGCGGAAAATCACTTGACGATGCGGAGTATCAAGATCGCTCTCGATGGTGCCTTGGGTTCCCGAGGGGCCTTCCTGCTAGAAGATTACTCGGATAGACCAGGACATCGTGGACTGATGATGCGGGATCCTGCTTCGATCAAATCAATTGCAGTCGAAGCCTTGAGAAAAGGGTTCCAGCTCAATACCCACGCCATAGGCGATCGGGGAAATCGCCTCATTCTGGATATAATCGAATCCGCATTAAAAGATAACCCAGCCGAAGACCACCGCTTTCGAATTGAGCATGTCCAGCTCATTGCGCTCAATGACATTCCTCGATTCGCCGAGCTAGGTGTAATCCCTTCCATGCAGCAAACCCATGCTACCTCTGATATGTATTGGACTAAGGATCGCATCGGGCCGGAACGGGTTAAAGGAAATTACGCCTGGAGAAAAATCCTCGATTCTGGCTCTATTATCGCCGGAGGGTCGGATTTTCCGATAGAGTCGATTAATCCTCTTTGGAGCTTCTACTCGGCGATTACAAGACAGAATCACGATGGCTGGCCCCCTGGAGGCTGGTATCCAGAAGAACGCATGAGCAGGGAAGAGGCGCTAAAAAGTTTTACCATTTGGGCTGCCTATGCCGCTTTCGAGGAAGACATCAAGGGATCCATTACACCAGGAAAGCTAGCTGACATGGTTGTCCTCTCAAAGGACATCATGAGAATTCCTCCAGAGGAAATTCTTGAGACGAAAACAGTCCTTACAATCGTCGGAGGAAAAATCGTTTATCAAGCCTGACCTGATTGTAAAATGTTGATGTGAATTGACGGGCAGTCTGTTAAGATTTAGAAAAAATGATATTTATTAGGTTTCACATTCTGAAATTGATTTTCACAATGTGAAAAAAATTTCTGATTTCTCTTGACAGCTATCTAACAGCACGATAGAATTCTCTCTGCAAGAAAATGATATTTCCTTGCTATAGATATCTGATGGGACTAATAAAGCTGAAAACGCTGTCCGAAAAACCATAGAAAGGAGTCAAGATGATAAAAAGCGATGGAAGCGTAAGCGGCGGAAGAAATTACAAGAAAATCCCTCTTTGGGCGGATGTATCGCTCGAGGAATGGAACGACTGGAAATGGCAATTAAGAAATCGGATTACGTCTGTAGATACGTTGAAGCAGGTCGTTGACTTGACTCCTGAAGAAGAAGAGGAGATTAAGAATTCTTTGAAGACTCTGCGGATGGCCATAACTCCTTATTATGCCTCCTTGATAGATCCTTCTGACAGGAATTGTCCTATCAGGAAGAGGGCTATTCCCACCGGTAAAGAGGTTGAAATCAGCCCAGAGGACATGTACGACCCTCTCCATGAAGACCTGGAATCTCCAGTACGGGGAATCACTCACAGATATCCAGATCGCATACTTTTCATCATAACCGATCAATGTTCCATGTACTGCCGTCATTGTACTCGACGGAGACAAGCCGGTGAAACAGATAAGCCCATGCCCCAAAAAGACATCGACAGATGTATCGAGTATATTAAAGACACTCCCCAGGTTCGAGATGTCCTCCTCTCTGGAGGAGATTCTTGCACCTTAGCGGATGAACATCTGGAAGAGATTATCAAAAGGGTCTATGAAATTCCTCATGTTGAAATCATCCGCCTCGGGACATCAGTCCCTGTGGTCATGCCCCAGAGGATTACCCCGAACCTGATAACGATGCTCAAGAAATACCAACCTGTCTATATCAATACTCACTTCAACCATCCCAAGGAAATCACCCCCGAGTCAAAAAAAGCCTGCGAAATGCTCGCCGATGGTGGATTCCCATTGGGGAATCAATCGGTCCTTTTAAAGGGACTCAACAGCTCTCCTATTATCATGAAAAAATTGGTCCAGGATTTAGTCAGGATCAGGGTCAGGCCTTACTACATCTATCAGTGTGACCTCTCCCAGGGCATCAGTCACTTCAGGACATCTGTCGGCAGGGGAATCGAGATTATCGAAAACTTAAGGGGATACACTTCAGGATTATGCGTGCCGACCTATGTCGTCGATGCTCCAGGCGGAGGAGGAAAGACGGCTGTCATGCCGCTCTATCTTGTTTCAAGGAATGAACGAAAGATCATCCTTCGTAACTATGAAGGAGTTATTTCCACTTATACAGAACCAGAAGACACGCATGATGTTTGCCCCGATGAAAATCAGTTCAGGAAAGAATTTCCCCATCTAGAAAATAAGGAAGGAATAGCCACTCTCCTTTGGGGCAAGAAAATAAGCATCGGACCGAAAGGCTTAGAAAGACACGAGAGAAGTAAAAAGTATAGAAAAGAAAAAGGAATTGTTGATTGATGATCCTTAAATTTGGAGAGCTTGACAAAGGAAAGTCTCATCCATATGATGATTCATCATTCAAAATACTGTCTCATTCGGGGAGCGCAAAAAAATGAACAAGCATGAAAAAAAAGACAGGAATTTCATTTCTTCTCTGGCCAGAGGCCTATCGATTCTGGAAGCCTTTGATTTAGACCAACCAAGGATGGGAATCACCGATCTAGCCAAAAAGACAGGCCTTTCCAAAAGTACTGTCTACCGCTTTGTTCAGACTCTTAGCTCTCTTGGGTACATAATCCCCATAGCAGAAGGGAACAGATATGCTCTGGGACCAAAAGTCTTAGGTTTGGGATTTTCAGTTCTTTCTAGCCTAGAGTTGAGAGAAATCGCCCAGCCCTATCTTATGGAGCTTTCAAAACAAGTTAACGAAACCGTTAATCTGGCAGTCCTGGATGGGTGGAAATTGATTTACATAGAAAGAATCAAGACTCAGCAGATCGTGAATATAAATCTTCATGTCGGTACCCGCCTCGAGCTGTATAATACAGCTATGGGGCGGATTCTGGCTGCAAGCCAGAGTAAAGATTGGGTATCTCAGTATTTGAAATATCTTAGACAGCTACCTCAAGCTAAATCCTATTGGACAAATAAAGGAAAAAAATTGCTGAGTATTCTCGAATTGGTAAGGAAACAAGATTACGCCATCAACAATGAAGAACTTGTCCTAGGCCTGAGATCTGTTGCTTCTCCGGTGAGAAATCGGGAAAGCCAAGTCGTCGGAGCTGTAAATATTGCCGTAAGTTCAAGCCTGTATTCATTACAGAAGCTGAAACAAGAATTGATACATCCGCTTAAGAAAACAACACAATCCATATCCGCAGCTCTTGGGCTCGAGATATAAACGAAGATATTAATGCGTCTTCATTACTCAGAGGGACATGTTTTTTATCGAAACCTCCATTACTCCTATCCAGTGATTAGCTATGGCCGGAAATCCTGCCTTTATGACGAGGATGGCAAGAAATATCTTGATGCCAGCGGTGGAGCATCTGTGGTCAATATCGGCCACGGAGTAAAAGAAGTAACAGGCGCTCTTTCTCGCCAAGCAGAAAAAATAGGTTATTTAAATGGCTTACAATTCACTCATTATCCAGTTGAAAAACTAGCGGAAGAAATTTCCAAAATTCTTCCTTTTCCTGAAGCAAAAGTATATTTCTTAACAAGTGGTTCTGAAACTACGGAAGCTTCGATTAAGCTCGCCCGTCAGTATTGGGTTGAAAAAGGTTATAAAAACAAGTTCCGCCTTATTTCTTGTAAACCCAGCTATCACGGCAATACTCTGGCTGCACTTTCTCTTTCAGCCAGGGAACACTACCAAAATATTTTTCGTCCTCTGCTGAGCGAAAGCATCAAAATTCCTGCTCCCTATTGTTATCGGTGCTCATGGAAAGAAAAGTTTCCAGCCTGTGAGATGAAATGTGCTCATGAACTAGAAAAGAGTATCCTGAAGTCAGGGAAAGAAAATGTTTCTGCTTTCATTGTTGAAGTCATCGGAGGTGCTTCCACCGGAGCTGCTGTGCCACCAGTCGATTATTTTCAGATAGTCCGGAAAATATGTGATAAATATGAAGTCCTCCTCATCGTTGATGAAATCATGACAGGTGTAGGCCGAACAGGAAAATGGCTTGCCTGTCATCATTTTGATTTGGTTCCTGATCTGATTGTTTTGGGAAAAGGATTGACAGGTGGTTATTTTCCCTTAAGTGCGTTGGTCGTTAAGAAAGAAATCGTCGATTCTCTCTATAAAAAAGGAAAAAGCTTTATCCATGCTCAGACTTACTCTCATCACCCCGTCGGTTGTGCAGCCGGTTTAGCAACCTTAAGCTATATAAAAAAGAACAGCCTGGTGGATAAAAGTTTGATCATGGGAGATGCCCTCCTGAAAGAACTCTCACCTCTAATTAGTCATCCTCATGTTGGAGACATTCGGGGAAAGGGCTTGCTGTTAGGGATTGAGTTTGTCCAGGAAAAGAAGAGTAAAAAACCATTTCCCAGGAAGAGAAAATATGTGGAAGAGTTTCTTTCTAAAGCGATGGACAAGGGCCTGATACTTTGGTCGAATACTGGTCTAGCCGATGGGATGAACGGAGATCTCATCTTGCTGGCTCCACCTTTTATCATTTCCCAAGAGGAAATTTCCCAAATTTTTAATGTATTAAGAGATATCCTTTTCAAAATGAAAAGCCTCAACTGAATGAAGAAAGAAATGCTGAGGAATTGGTTAAAATCATTCTTTATTATGCTCAGATAGAAGCGCCAGAAAGGTTTGTCTAGAATGAAAGATAAAGTTCCTTAGAAATTAGGGAAATTTATGAATGCAGCCAGAGAAAAAGTCGTCATCCTGAGTGCGGTCAGGACTCCGGTGGGGAAATTTGGGGGAAGTTTTAAGAATACCAGCGCTGTTTCTCTTGGAGTACAAGCATCTTTGGAAGCGGTTAAAAGATCTCGGGTCAAAATGACTCAAATTGACGAAGTCATCTTCGGTCAAGCCCGACAGGCAGGAAACAGACCGAATCCTGCCCGACAGATTCTTTGCCAAACCGGAATTCCCATAGAGCGAACAGCGTACACAGTGAATAAAGCCTGTGCTTCAGGAATGAAAGCCATCAGCCTTGGATTCCAGTCTCTTCTGATGGGGGAGAACAAGATTGTTTTGGTCGGTGGGACAGAAAATATGTCCCAAATTCCTTATTTTCTTGATAGAGCCAGATGGGGCTACAGATTGGGGGACGGAGCTCTGATCGACGGAATGTATCGAGACGGGCTTTTCTGCCCTATTTCAGAAATGGTCATGGGAGAAACAGCTGAGCTTCTGGCAGATAAATACGACATCTCTCGCGCCGAGCAAGATGAATACGCCCTTGAAAGCCAAATGAAGGCAAAAAGAGCCATAAATAATGGACAATTTGAGGATGAGATCGTTCCGGTCAAAACACAGGATGTAAAAGGGAATGAAATCGTTGTTAAAATTGACGAACATCCGCGGCCCGATACGACTCTAGAGAAACTGGCTGAGCTTCCCCCTGTGTTTAAAAAAGGAGGTACGGTTACCGCCGGAAATTCCTCAGGAATAACTGATGGAGCTGCGGCGTTGATCTTAACGACTAAAGCCCATGCCAAAGACTTAGGATCGACTCCCTTGGCGGAAATTTTGGGCTTTACTTCTGCTGGAGTCGACCCCAAGGAAATGGGCCTTGGTCCTGTTCCAGCAACACGTCACCTGTTGAAAAAAATCAATTTGGACCTCAATGATATAGATCTCATCGAGTTAAATGAGGCCTTTGCGGCTCAGGCTATTGCTGTTGAACGTGAATTAAATTGGGATAAAAATAAGAGAAATAAAAAAGGTGGAGCCATAGCCTTAGGCCATCCTATTGGTTGTACAGGTGCAAAAATCGTCGTAACCTTGCTTCACAGTTTGATTCAGGAAGATAAAGAAATGGGTTTAGCTACCCTTTGTGTGAGCGGTGGACTAGGAATGGCCATTTTAATAAAAAGAACATGAAGAAGAAAAAAATGACAGACAAAGTTCGTCTTTTTTTTAGTTCTTTGACTTGAGAAGAAAAGGAACTCAGCATGAAACAAAAGCTCATGAACATGAAAGAGGCCATAAAAAAGAATATTCAGGATGGAGATACTCTTATCATTGGAGGTTTTACGCATCTCATCTGTTTTGCGGCCGGCCATGAAATCATCCGACAAAAAAAGAAAAACCTTGTGGCCTGCCGTCTCACACCAGATCTGATCTATGACCAGATGATTGCCGCAGGATGCGTGAAGAAACTCGTTTTCAGCTGGGCAGGAAATCCAGGAGTCGGGCCCTTGTATGGTTTAAGGAGGGCGTTTGAAAAGGGCATACCTCGCCAGATTGAGATCGAAGAGTACACACATTTTGGCATGGTCGCCCGATTCATGGCCGGGGCCTCGAAGCTTCCCTTCATGCATCTAAGGAACTTCTCCGGTACCGATCTTCTAAAAAAGAACACCAATATAAAGTCTGTTCAATGTCCTTACACCGGAGAGACCTTAGCTACTGTTCCTGCCCTCAATCCTGATGTAGCCATTATCCAAGCCCAGAGAGCTGATGCCTCGGGAAATGCCCAGATTTGGGGATTGATGGGAGTCCAACGAGAAGCCGCTTTTGCGTCAAAGAAAGTCATCATCGTAGCTGAGGAGCTGGTCGAGAGTGATGTGATTCGTTCAGATCCAAACCGCACTCTTATTCCTGGGATGATCGTCGATGCCGTGGTCATTGAACCATTTGCCGCTCACCCCAGCTATGCTCAAGGATACTATGATAGAGATAATCAGTTTTATGTGGATTGGTATAAAATTTCGAAGGATCAAAGATCGATGGAGAATTATATCTCAGAATGGATACTCGGTGTATCCAACCGAAAGGATTACCAAGAAAAACTGGGCAAGGGCTATATAGACAGATTGAAGGCTCAAGAACGGTTTTCCGCTCCAGTCAATTACGGCTACTGAAATGGGATAAGAAAAGGTCAACAATGCAGGAATATTCAGCTTCTGAACTCATGGTCGTCAGAGCGGCACGGGAGCTTGAAAATAATCAAGTCGTCTTTGTCGGGATAGGATTACCCAACCTGGCCTGTAATCTAGCTAGACGGCTTGAAGCACCAGAGCTGGTGCTCATCTATGAATCGGGAGCTGTGGGGGCTGCTCCTTCTCGTTTGCCGCTTTCTATCGGTGACCCCTGCCTCGTTACCGATTCTATTTCGGTCTGCTCGATGGTCGAAGTCTTTAATTATTATCTCCAGGGTGGGTTGATAGATGTTGGTTTTCTAGGCGGGGCCCAGGTCGACCGCTTCGGAAATATCAATTCCACAGTGATCGGAGATTATATACAGCCGAAGGTCAGATTACCTGGAAGCGGTGGTGCCTGTGAAATAGCCATTCATGCAAAAAAAATCATCATCATCATAGAACAGAGCAAGCGAACCTTTCCAGAAAAAATCGATTTCATTACCAGTCCCGGATTTATCGATGAAAATAATCAAAGAAAAAAGTTTAAAATGCCGGGAAGAGGACCAGATCTGGTCATCACAGATTTAGGTGTTTACAGCTTCTCAAAGGACACTAAAGAGATGATTTTAAGGGAAATTCACCCAGGCGTATCTCTCCAAGAACTGCGAGCGAATGTATCATGGAGATTAAAAGTTAGCCCTAGACTAAAAACGACAACCCCTCCCACCAAAAAAGAACTAAAAATCATCCGAGAAGATCTTGACCCGAATAAAATATATATTCGCTAGCTGCCCTCATTTTCCAGTAATTCATTGATAACAAAGAAAATAATAGAGACCTCACTCAGGATTGATATTCATTATCGAATAGGATTAGAATAATAACGACACTGGAGATGATAATCAGCAAAAAATTTCCCTGGCTGAGGCGATAGGGAAGAGACATGAACCGGATCTTGAAATCATATGGGGGATCATTCCAGATCATCCTCGCCAAACAAATTCTCATCGGGATGATCCTGACGACTTTTTCTGTAATTTATTTATATTCAATAGTTTACACAAATTTTGAGGGCAAATCTTTTACCGAAGAAAACGCCTCTCAGGTTTTAAGGGAGATCCATAAAGAGGTCGTAGAGCTCGGACGATATGAAGATGAAGAATTCATAAAAAGAGAATTCTTCATCGATCTTGATGAAAACCAAGACAATAAAGAAGAACATGTTGTGATTTTAGAACAAACGTTATATGGAATAGAGAGGATGCTCATCCAGGTGACCTATTTTGAACCAAAGAAACAGAACCGGCTAATAAAATATGCCAAGAACACAAGGGAAATCATCTGTTTTCTGGAAGAAGACAGCCTCGTTATCGAAAAGAGTGGTTACGATTCGAACGAAATAAAAAACCTCCTCCCTCGAATCCTGGAGGGAATTAAAAACAAAAAAAAGCTGCTCAAGCTCATAGAACATAAAAAGAAACAAGAAGAGGCTTCCCGATAGTCCGAATTCACACGCCTCTTTTCAGGAAACCCAAGAATCCAAATCTAAAGGAGGTCAGACCATGAAAGACACAAGCTACAAGATTGAGGATTTTTCGGTAGAGATCTACGCCAAAGACATGAAGGGTGGAAGGACAAGGTGGGCGGATAAGATCATCCGCCTTTACTCTCAGGGTAGGGAAGTGGGCCAGGCTGTTTTCGCTCAGGAAAAAACGAAAGCTCCCGAACCTTATCTATCGGGGGATGTCATATATTACTTCGCCGAAAGCACTCAGTTTCCGGCTGTGATGGACCTCCTGCGGAACGAAAAAAACGTCTATATCGGATGGAAACCTGTGTTCGATCCTAAAGAGCCTAACGATGGAGATGCCCTCTTTTTTAGCAAACCCTCTGAGTAAAAACGTCAGCGGCACTGAGGGAGTTCTGTTGGAACTGATTGACGGAAAGCAACTCCGCTTCGGATCAAGACATCCGCAGGATTTTGTTCAGGCCCTGGATAGGGCCACTGGAAAAAATAAGTAGCTGAAAACAAAAAAATTATATATATTTACCCAAGTGCGATGAGGTTTCCTTTCTATCTGTATGGATGGCTCTACGGTTCATCCATCGATTTTCTTCTGAAAAATATCAGACGAAATATGGCTCTGTATTCCCATCGCTACAGCCTTTTCCCCCTTCTCGATATGTGTTGCGGGACAGGAGCCCAATGTCGCCTTTTAGCCGAATATCATAATCAGATAATCGGATTGGATCTCGATCTTAAGATGTTGATCTACGCTTCTTTCAAATCTCCTCGACTTCCTTTTGTCTGTTCAGACGCATCATCCAGCCCATTTAAAGACATGATCTTCAAAGGAATTATCATCTCCTATGCTCTTCATGAAAAACTTCCTGAAATTAGGCAAAAAATGATTTCTGAAGCGAGAAAGCTCATTATGCCTGGGGGAAAAATTATCTTTTTAGACTATGATCCCCCTTGGAATTTGAAATCTCGCCTGGCAAGAGTGTATATTTCTCTTATTGAAAGGGGAGGAGGAACCGACCATTTTCATCGCTTTAATGATTTTTTAGCTCAAGGCGGATTAACGGGTTTTTTAGGACGGGAAAAATTTCGAAAAATCGAACGTTATGATATCGATTGGGCTAGCAGCCGGATCTTCCTCGCAGAATTTGATTGATTGTCTTTTTCTTTCTATTCAAACAACATCCTAATCCGATTGAAACTTTTGCTATATTTTTATTCGACTCTTCATAAGCTATATGATTTTTCTTTTTTTCCTATAATTTTATTTGATTTTTCTATATTATTTATTTATTTTCAACATTTTATGTAAATTGTCGGCATGCCGACATTTTTATTCTTTTTTCTTGATATTTTTTTTTATTTTATATATCGTAAACTCGATTGAATTCAGGAGAAACGGTTTGATCATTTCTGTAGCTAACCAAAAAGGCGGAGTGGGGAAGACCACCACTGCCTTGAATATCTCTTCTGCCCTTGCTATTTTGGGTAAAAGCACTTTGCTTATCGACACGGATCCCCAGGCTCACAGCACTATTTCCTGTGTTAAGAACCCAAGTCAACACAATAATTCCCTGTATGAACTGCTTATCAGTCAAGACAATAGGGTCGATGATTATATCATTACGTCCACTATACCAGGCCTAAAAGTGATCATCTCCAGAATTTCCATGGCCAAGCTTGAGCCGACGCTATTGGGGCAGATCGACGGCCATTATCGCCTGAAGGATGCCTTATCTCCAATCAGAAAAAAGTATGACTTTATCATCATTGACACTCCACCAACCCTTGGAATCATCACTTTAAATGCCCTTGTGGCCTCTGACGCTATCTTGATCCCTATCCAATCCTCTTATCTTAGCCTGGAGGGCTCAGATGACTTGCTCGAGACCATAGATAAAATAAAAAAAGTGGCTAATCCCAACCTCCGTGTACTAGGAATTCTCATCACTCTTCATGACCGAAGGACAAATTTGGGCAAGGATGTGGTTAGTAAAATTAAAAATGTCTTCGGCAGAAAAGTCTTCAGGACAATCATATCCAAAAGTGTGAAATTGGAGGAAAGCCCTGCCTACAGGGAATCGATATTTACCTATGCTCCGCATTCTGTTGGGGCCATCCAGTATAAACAAGTGGCCAAGGAGATTATCATCCGTGCAAAAAACTAGAAAATCCGGTCTGCCAGATTCAATCGGTATGAGGCATGATGACCATTTTGTTGATTTGATATCCTCTCGCGTGAGCGGCCCTCAGATCAGGATGATTTCTGTCGATAAGATCGATCCCAACCCACGTCAGGCAAGGAGCGAACTCGGAGATTTGGAAGAGCTCATGGCCTCTATAAAAGCCAAGGGAGTTTTGGAACCGATCCTGGTCAGGCCTAAAGAGGGCCGTTATGAAATTATCGCAGGAGAAAGACGATACATGGCCTCTAAAAAAGGAGGATTCAAAGAAATTCCTTGTATCGAAATGAATGTCGAGGACAATGAAGCTATGGAGCTGACTTTGATTGAAAACCTGCAGAGAAAAGATCTTGATGTTTTCGAAGAAGCAGAAGGTTTAAAGTCTTTAGCTGAAAATTATGGCTATAGCCATGATCAGATATCAAAAAAGATCGGAAAAGCCAGGTCAACGGTGACCGAAATACTCAATATCATCAAAATTCCTAAAGACATTAGAGATTTTTGTATCGAACATGATATCATCAGCCGGAGCACGCTGATCGAGATCGCCAAACAGAAAGACAGAGAATCCATGATCAGGCTCATCTCTGAAATAAAAGAACGAGATCTCAAACGGGAAGATACGAGAGAGCTGTCGAAGAAGCTTAAAGGTAAAATAAAAAAGTTAAAGCACTTTGTCTATAGCTACACAACAAAGAAGGATATATATAAATTAAGGATAGAGTTTAAGAAATCTTACGTGTCCAAATATGAGATAATTCAGGTTCTGGAGGATCTGATCCAAAAATTGAAGAAGAATATGGAAAAGTAATCCTTTTAAATAAAAAAGTTGACATAATATATCTTATGCGACACAATATTAGGCTTTAATTTAAGTATCTTATATCAAATAAGATGGGAATTTCCTCAGGCTGTAAATATCTTCTCCGCCTATATTTTGTGCACTTGTGGGTAATTATTCAAAGAAGATTTTTTA